>ENA-OQEB01000599-OQEB01000599.1-human-gut-metagenome-genome-assembly--contig:-NODE-599-length-14724-cov-1.649312_pt1 | contig 14724 bp, 19 predicted proteins | sample MGYA00242787_ERZ504619 | MGnify/ENA primary metagenome ERZ504619 (study PRJEB26092, sample SAMD00036317) | human gut metagenome | host: Homo sapiens | study: EMG produced TPA metagenomics assembly of... | reverse complement strand
TTTGATCGTTTCCAGCCTTGTTTCTACCGTGGATGGAGGGTGCCAACGCCCGGGTCATTTCAATGGTGTATGTCAGGTAGTGAGCCGTCTTTTCTATATCGTTCGACCAACTCGTGCTTATTTCGGTGAGAAGGATTGGCAGCAGATTGCCGTCATCAAGCAGCTCGTGAAGTACATCAACAGCGATGTGCAGATTGTGGAGTGTCCTATTGTCCGTGATGAGGATGGTTTGGCTAAGAGCAGCCGTAATACTTTGCTGGCTCCTGATGAGCGTGCCATTGCGCCAAACATCTATAAGGCCTGAAGGAGAGTGTGGAGTATGCCAAGACTCATACCGTACAGGAAACTCACGATAAGGTGGTTGCCGACATCAATGCTGTAGAGGGTCTGGAGGTAGAGTATTTCCAGATTGTGGATGGCGACAGCCTGCAGGATGTTTCTTCATGGGAGAATAGTGCCTACGTGGTAGGTTGCATCACCGTTTATTGCGGTAAGACTCCTATCCGTCTCATCGACCATATCAAGTATAAGGATAATTCCTCGATAGATTTCTTTATTAAGTTTAATCCGTAACAGATCAAGTAATAACAGAACAATGCAGATAGAAGTATTGAAGAGTAAGCTCCATTGTGTGACCGTAACTGAGGCTAACCTGAATTATATGGGTAGCATCACCATCGATGAGGACTTGATGGACGCTGCTAATCTGATAGCAGGCGAGAAGGTTCAGATTGTAGACAACAACAATGGTGAGCGCTTGGAGACCTATATTATCAAGGGTGAGCGTGGCAGCGGTTGTATCTGCCTGAATGGTGCTGCAGCCCGCAAAGTGCAGGTGGGCGATACCGTCATCATCATCGCTTATGCCTGATGGACTTTGAGGAGGCTAAGACCTTCAAGCCAACCGTGGTTTTCCCTAAAGAGGGAAATAAGGTTTAAATATCGTATGATGATATAGAATTGTATAAAGAATGATAATCTCGTATGATAATCATAAAGAATATGCGTTCCTGTGGATAGATGAATCCGTAGGAACGCATATTTGTTTTTGTGACGATAAACTTGCGTTTCGGTGTGGCGAAATAGCGGTAAGCCACATCGATGGTGATGCCCTGTTCACGGATGGATAATGTATGTGTACCCTATATATAATGGTGTAATTACAATTTTATGAAGGTATAATTGCGATGGGTTAAGGATAGATCTCGATATGGCTGCTGCCGGAGTTGCCGTTCTTGATAATCCTTATCTGGGTGGTGATGCGCTCGCTCATCGTGTCGGTATGACTGATGACGCCCACCTTCTTGCCTTGCGAACTTTGCAGCATGGCGAGGGAGTCGATGACGGTGGCTAGGGTATCGGGGTCGAGGGTTCCGAACCCTTCATCGATGAACAGGTTCTCGAAGGAGATGTTGCGGGAGGACAATGCCGACAGGCCCAGGGCGAGACCGAGACTCACGATGAAGGTTTCGCCACCTGATAGGGAGGTGGTGTCTCGGATATCGTCGGCACGGTCGTGGTCGATGACTCGGATGCCCAGCGAATGCTTTACCTGCTGCAGTTCGTAACGGGTGTTGAACTTTCTGATTTCCTGGTTGGCGTGAGCAATCAGGAAACTGAGCGTATAGCATTGGGCTATCTTGCGCAGCGTCTTTCCGTCTGCTCCGATGGCATCCGTAATGGCTGTCCAGTCGTCCTTTTCCTGTGTTACGAGCTTCAGAGCCTCAGCCTTGTCGCCCAACTGTTTGAGGGCTTCCTGATGGTTCTGCATCCTGGCGTTGGCAGCAATCAGTTCGTTGCGCTGGCTTCTTTCCTGAAACTCCTGCTGAATGGCTAAGAGAGCATCACGGGTTTGGGCAGGCTGATGTTCCAAGTGTTGCTGATGCGCCTTTTCTGCGCTCTGGTAAAGGGCGGTAGTTGAAGCCACGGCTTTCTCCTTTTCGTCCTTTTCCCGTCGGATAGCGTTCCAGTCTTCGGCAGAGTGAAGCATCTCTCGGATGGTATTTCGGTCGATAAGGCTTGGTTCGATGCCTCTTTCCTCGATGCCTTCCTCCTCGGAGTCTTTTCCTTCGATGCTCTTTTCTTCAAGCTGCTTGTTATATTCCTCAATCCAAAGGTCTAGTTCCTTTTCCTTTGCTTGCAGATTCTCTTTCATCGTCTTGTTCTGAGACAGCATGGTTTGATGCGAACCTTTACTGTTGGCGAGTTCTGCCTTCAGTTTGTTGATATTTTCGTTCTGGTTATCAGTCTGCTTTCGTAGCCTCATCCTTTGCTGCTGTCAGTCTTTGTTCAGCCGCGTCTGGTTCTTCGCCATTCAGAATCTGCTTGTATTTCTCCTGCCATTCCTCCATTTCCTTCTTGGCGCTATTCCATGCCTGAAGGGCTTTCCCGTAAGCCTCCTCCTTACTCTTTGCTGTGAGATGAGGTTGATGGTAAGTGCTTTCTGCTCAGCCAGTTTTGTTATGCAGGATGAAGCGTTTTCTTGGGCTTTGTTCAGTATAGTAGAAGCCTTGCTTTCATACGCAGCTTCATCCTTCACAGCCTTATCTTTGAGTTGGGTCAGCCGTTCTATCTCTTTCTGAATCTTGTTAAAGAGGCTCAGTTTGCTGCTCGCATCTTTCGCCTTGTTTTCATAGATAGGCAAGAGTGATTTCAGTTCTGCCTCAGCCTTCGGAATCTTTGGATACTGGGCGATGAGCGCCTTCCATTCCTCTTCGTAAGTTGCTATTTTTCCCGAGAGCTTTTCCTGCTGTTTCAGGAGCGTCTGTACTTCGCCGTCGTTCTGTTTTCTTTCGCCGGAAAGATCCTTCTCCTCTTTCTGCTGCAGTTTCAACAGATCCTCCTTGGCTTTCAGAAGTTGAGAGAGTTCTGTGGTGGCTTCCTCAAACTGCCTGTTGTCGGTATGATAAGGATGGGTCGTGCTGCCACAGAGCGGACAAGGTTTGCCTTCGGTGAGGTTGGCACGATGAATCTCCCATGTCTCACTCACCATGAGGGTATAGGCATTTCTCAGCGTCAGGGTCTCTTGGGTCAGCGCCTCGATGGTCAGCTTGGTCAGGGCTTCATCTATCTCAGCATTTCTCTTGCCCAAGACCAGGATGCGCTCCTCATTCTTCTGCTTTTCTGTTGTGGCGGCATCGAGATGAGCCACAACCTTGATGGCTTGCTGGACATCCTGTAGTTTTCTGTCAGCTACAGTCTTGCTGCTCTGCAGTTCCTCTATATTCTGTCCGGCAGTCTTATTTCTTTCCGTCTCCCAAGCCTGTTCTGCGGCTTGCGTCGCTTCGTGCAGAACCTGTTTCTGCTTGGCAATCTCTTCCTTTGTCGTTTTGAGGGCAAGGTTCGCTTTCTCCGTTTCAGCTTCCCATTTTTTGATGTTTCGGGCGTTTTCCTCCACGTCTTTCTGGGCAGTTAGATTCTCTTTCTGAGCCAACTCCAATGCCTCTTTCTTTTCTTTCAGATTCGGCATAGCCGCTTCCATTTTGGTTTTCAGCGCTCTTGCTTCAGCGATGACCGGCAGCGCCTTTTCCAGCTGTTCCTGTGCCTTGCTTACTGCTTCCTTCAGACTGGCGAGAGTTTTCTCGCTTTCGCTGATGGCAGACTCTTGACTTTTGATGTTTCCTTCCGCTTTCAGGATGTTTTCTTCCTGCTCGTGGATGCTTTGCGTCTGTCGTTCTACTTCCTGCAGCTGGTTGACGGCTGGCTGTACTTCATCGTGCAACTGCAGACGGAGAATCTGGGATTGCATCGCTTTAATGGCATCTGCTGCTTGCTCCATATCAGTTTGGCAGATAGCGATTTGATTTATTTGCTTATCGTTTTCCTCAAACCATTGCAGGTCTTTCGAGATGGCTTGCAACTGGCTGTCGAGTTCCTTCTCAGCCTTTTCCAGGTGGTCGATTTCCTCTTGCAGTTGGGCGAGTTCTTCATCGTTCAGCAGGTTCTGTTTTACGGCTTCCACCGATGCAGCCATCTGGTTGTAGCATCCGTCGCCTGGTCTTTCGCCTTCTTGATTTCAGTAGCGATGTTCGTATAAGTTTCCTCGCATCCGATGAGCTTTTCCAGGAGTTCGTACCGCTCGTTTTCCTTTGCCGTCAGGAAGTTGGCAAACGAGCCTTGGGCGATGAGTACGGTACGGAGAAACTGGTCGTAGTCGAGTCCGATGATATTCGGCAGCTCGTTCCAGTCGGCAGCTTCCTCCGTTATCTCTTCGCCGTTTTTCGTGATTTTATAAAGCGCAGTCTTGGCGTTCTCGTAGCGCACTCTCTGGAATCTGACGTGCCATTCTGCGCGGTAGATGCTGCCGTTGTTGGCAAGAAAGGTGAGTTTGCTGTAACCCTCTTTCTTGCCACGGGTCAGGATGTTTCGGCTGTCGGTAGGTGCCAGACGGTTACTTTCGCTGGCATCGGCAGCTCCGAAAATCTCGATGTTCTGGTTCTTGTCGCCTTTCTTCCTGGGGTAGCGAGGGGCGCGGTTGTAGAGAGCCAGACAGATAGCATCGAGTAGGGTAGACTTGCCACTTCCCGTCGGACCTACGATGCTGAAGATGGTGCTCTCGCCTAAGGCACCTTCCTCAAAGTTGATGACCTCGCCTCCCTGTTTGTCAAGCGAAGCGAGGTTGAGTATTTCGAGTTGTAGAAATTTCATAATGATGATGTTGTTAATAAATCGGATAACATTTTCTCCTGTCTTTCGTTCATCGGAGCGTTGTGCTGATGGCGAAGGCTTCCTTCAGCGTGTCGAGCGGAGGACGGTTGATGATGTCTTCTATGCTGGTGATGTGCTGGGAACCCTGGATGGTGGAGAGGTCCAGTTGCGGATGATGCGCTGGATTTTGCAGAGCACGGCATCCTTTTCGTTGACGAGTTTCTCCAGTTCCTTGATGTCATCGCTGTTCAGTTTCTCCTGTTTCACCTTCAGCATCACGTAGTCGAAGTGGTCGCTCAGTTCGCCGTCAGTTCTCTCCGAGAGTTCAGAATTGATGAGCTTCTGCCATTTCTTGAAGGTCAGCTCTTCCTCATCTTCGGGCAGGATGCGGAGGGAATGCTGAGGCTTGTATTCCAGAAAATCTACTTTCCATTCCTTGCTCTTGCCTTTGCAGTCTTCCTTTTCTTCCTTGCCAAATCCGATGGTGATGAGGTCGATGCCGTGGGTGTAGTCTTTCTCGGCAAACGACATCGGGAGGATACTTCCCGTATATCTTGCCCAGTCGGTATTCCAGATATGTTGCCGCTTGTGGATGTGTCCGCAAGTCATATAGTCGGGATGGTCGTTCCATCCTTCCAGGTCCACTTCCTCCTGTCCGCCGATGATGATTTTCTCGCTCGCATCCTTTTTGGCGATATCCGAACCCTTGGCGTACATGTGTGCATCATGATGCACTTCCTGCCCGGGTATTTCTTTCGAGCCTCAGCCGTCAGTTCTCTCAGAAAGTCGTTGACTCCCTGCGAGTAGCTGGCGTTCTGCACCACATCGCTTCTTAGGAAAGGTACGGCGAGGATGATGACTTCTTCTCCTTCCTCGTTGGTTACGGGGATGATGAGGTCATCGAAGGAATAGATCCAATGTCCGCCGGTTTTATCATCGTCCTCGCTTTCTCCCTGCTGCCAGATTTTCCTTACGTTTCCTCTTATTTCCACGTGGTATCGGGTGAGCAGCGGACGGGGAGCCTCCAGTCGGCTGGCTGAATCGTGGTTGCCGGCGGTAATGATGACCTGCATGTTAGGGCACAGTTGGGTAGCATCGGCAAGAAACTCGTAATAAACGGTCTGTGCCGCTGCCGATGGATTTCCGTTATCAAAGATGTCTCCTGCGATGAGGAGAGCATCGGGCTTTTGTCCAGCTATCTGCTCCAGGAGCCATTTCAGGAAATGCTTGTGTTCCGGCAGACGGTCGTTGCCGTGAAACAGGTTGCCCAGGTGCCAGTCGCTGGTTGCTAATATCTTCATACTCATAAGAATGTCTAATCTTAGTCTTTTGCTTTGTCTTTGGCTTGCAATCCTTTAGCCTTTGGTTTGCAATCCTTTGACCTTTGGTTTGCAATCTGACTACAAAGTTAACACAATTATTTGAGATACGCAAAGAAATAAGCTCAAAAAACGAAGAATTATGGCCGGAAAAGTAAAGATATTCAGGAAAAGTCTTGTTTTATATCTGATAAAGTTGTATCTTTGCATAGTAGAAATCTTCGTTCATTACTTTTGAATGTGCGTTCAATACTTTTGAATGTGCGTTCAATACTTTTGAATGTAGGTTCAATACTATTGAACGGAGATTTCTGTTAGGGTTAGTAACAATTATCCTTAGGGTTAGTAACAATTATCCTTAGAGACGGGAACCATTATGATGAATGGTGAATAAGAAATCACTTAGGTATAGTGGCTGTTGCAATAAGGAGTGATAACAATCTTTAAAAGAAAGGAATCGTCATGACAAAGTACAAGTTGCAAGAGATGCCCGATGTTCATAACACAGGCAAGCGTAAGGTTTATCCCAAGATGGTGACCAATCGGACACTATCCAGAAAAGAGTTCATCAAGAGAATGCAGAACTACCATCGCGGTATTTCGGAAAGTACCACGGGAGGCTGTATTGACCGATGTGGTTGATATGCTGACAGATATGCTCTCAATGGGTTACAACGTGAATCTGGAAGGTTTCGGCACCTTCTCCCTCTCCCTCGCTTTCGAGGATGAGAAGCCTAGGGAAATTCTGAATCCAGATGATAAGATGACGTACCGCAAGGTGGGAGTGAAGGACATCAACTTCAAGGCGTCTCCTGAGTTTATCAGGGAGGTGAAGCGAGAAACCGATCGTGACCTGGAGCGTGATATGGGTGGCGTAAAGGTGATTCGCAAGCAGCTCTATTCCAGGGAAGAGCGCATCGCCCGTGCCTGGAGGTGATAGAGAAGAACGGAGTCCTCACCCTAGCGATTATGCCTCCATTAACAACCTGAGCCGCACTGCTGCCTCTATGGAACTGAAGGAAATCACCGCAGACCGTACCTCGCCGATAGGTTGGATGGGTAGCGGCAGTCACAAGGTTTGGGTGAAGAGAAAAGAATAAAAGCAAATATCTCTCAGAATATTTGTTAGTTTCAATTCTTTTTCGTATTTTTGCGGTGTAATTTAAATGATAGTGTTATGACGACAATAACAAGGGAACATCTTGAAGATGAGGTACTCAAGTCGATTCAGAAGAAAGCGGAATCGATTATGCCGAAAGATGCCAAGGTTATCCTTTTTGGGTCAAGGGCTAGAAGGGATGCTAAAGCAGATTCCGACTGGGACATCCTTGTGCTTCTGAACAAGGATAAGATAGATGAGCAGGATCATGATAATTACACCTATCCTCTTTGGGAATTGGGATGGCAAATTAATCAGATGATTCACCCGATAGTGTATTCGATGAAGGATTGGAACAGCAAAAAGGGCAGTTCTTTTTATAATAATGTAGAAGAGGAAGGGGTGCTGGTACTGCAAAGCAGCAGCACGCCCTGAACCAACGGTCACCGGCGCGTAGCGGAAAGGTAAAGGGCAGAAGCTCCTAGCCCAGGGCAACACCCTGGGTATTAAGGCGTTGTCCCCCTGCGCCCTGTAAGGGCAAAAGCCTTGCTTATATGCAGCTTTATAACTAATTTTATTGGGATTTGCAAGAAACTTTCCGATTTTCTTGCAAATCCCAATTCTTTTTCGTACTTTTGCAATCGTCTTGCTGTGGATGGCTGGCGATGAGTCGCTGGCTAGGTAAAAATCCATGGCTTGGCCTATCATAATTAAGAAAGACGTGTACTACGTTTTCTTCTGGTCTATTGAAACCTAGGAAATTTCAAATTGATATTCAGATGAAGACAGCGGTAGGCGCCTTCGCTTACGTGTATATACACAGGCATAGGTGTGCCCTTTCCATTCGTTTGGATAGGGTACATCCTGTGCTATTATATATGCAAGTTTGGCGTAGGTTTCTGTTGCTTCTTACCCTTAATATCAAAGGTTTTCCTAGGACTCAATAGGCAAGGGTAATGCGAGTGATAGATTCCCTACGCCTTCCTTTTTTGATAGCTAATCAGTTATCCTATTCCTTATCTTGCGATGAGGCTGGACTGGAATCATAATAATCTTTTAAAATCAGATGGTTTCTGCTTTCGGGAATCGGTGGAGTAATAGGATGGCAAGGCTTTGCTATGCTCCCATCGGCAACGGAAGCTATGGCAAAGAAACTGCAACTCAGCTATAAGGAAATAGAATCCCGATTAGAATCGTTTAAACTAAAGTGGTGCCAGCCTCTGAGGTTGGCTACGAGATACTGAAGGCTTTTGGTAAAAGCGAAAAGGATGTGTCGAGATACAAGGAAGGAAAGGGTATCTTGAAGACATTCGACGCTTGCTTATCAAAGGCTTGTTCTGCTATCAGGCTGTAGATACTTTGCATCTTACCACCAGGTTGGAGGCATTGAAGACCGATGCTCAGGTAAAGAAGGCGGCGCCAAAGATTATTGCGGTGAGCGATGGTGAAACCCTCCTTGCTTATGATACTCGTGAGAATGATACTTATGAGCAGAAACTTGTCAAGATGCACAGCGACTTTGGCTTCTTCTATCCTTTGATGAACGTAGAGCGAGTACACACTACGGCAGAAAACCCTGCCGATGTGAAGGCTGCTGAGAAACTTGCCAAATTGCATGATGAGATTCGTGCTTATAACGAATATAATAGTGATGACGACTTGCACGACCTTAATATCTTCATCACCCGTTTGCTCTTCTGCTTCTTTGCCGAAGACACAGGTATCTTTGCCGAAAATCTCTTTACCAACTTTATCAAGCAATTTACCAAGGAAGATGGTTCCGATCTCAGCGAGATGCTAGGTCAGGCATTCCAGGTGATGAATGTGCCAAACAAGGAGCGTTCGGAAGAACTTACCAAGGAAATCAATCAGTTTCCTTACGTGAATGGCGGTCTTTTTGCCTCTGACATTCCTATCCCAAAGATGGGTTATAAGGCTAGAAAGATTATCATCGAATGCGGCGACTTGGATTGGAAGGACATCAATCCGGATATTTTCGGTAGTATGATTCAGGCGGTGGTGAATCCTGATGTGCGTGCCAAGGAGGGTATGCACTACACCAGTGTGCCTAATATCATGAAGGTAATCAATCCACTCTTTATGGATGATTTGAGAGGGGAATATAAGAAACTGGAAGAGTTTTACAAGCAGAAGAAGAAATCTGTATGATTTGAGCTTATTGACTCATAATCAGTTTACTGACGAGTGCCGACCAATCATTAATGGTTGCAACAGGTTGATGGTAAGAATGAGTAAGATGAAGTTCTTCGACCCAGCTTGTGGTAGTGGTAATTTCCTGATTATCACTTATAAGCAGTTGCGCTTGCTCGAAATGGATATTCTGCATCTCCGCAAGAAATGTACGCCTGAGCAGATGCTCGACTTTATTGATGGTTCGTGCATCCGTTTGGAGCAGTTCTTTGGAATAGAACTTCTCGACTTCCCTCACGAGGTAGCCATGCTTTCGCTTTGGCTTGCCGAGCATCAGATGAACAACAAGTTTCACGCCGATTTCGGTGTGAATGTTGCTGCCTTGCCTTTGCATAATATCAACCAGATAAAATGTGGTAATGCTTGTAGAATGGATTGGGAGGTAGTATGCCCGCATACCAAGGATGAAGAAGTGTTTGTATTTGGAAATCCACCGTATTTGGGGAGTAAATTACAAACCAAGGAGCAGAAAGAAGACTTAGAGCATGTATGCAATACTGATAGACGTTATAAGGATTTAGATTATGTAAGTTGTTGGGTTCTCTTAGCAACAAAATTTTATTTCTGATGGAAATGCTAAGGCTGCATTTGTAACTACAAATTCAATAACACAAGGTGAGCAAGTTCCAATGTTGTGGCCAGAGGTCTTTTCACAAAATATAGAAATCATATTTGCATATACTTCTTTTAAATGGACTAATAATGCAAAGCATAATGCTGGAGTATCATGTGTTATTGTTGGTTTGGGAAGAAAGACTAATAAAAGAAAACGATTGTTTGTAAACAATGTCGAGATGGAGGTTGGTTCTATAAGTCCTTATCTGACTAGTGGTTCTGAAACTATAGTCATGGGGTCTTTTCAGCCATTGCAAGGCTTTCCGCCAATGGAAGTGAAAAATATGACATATGATGGTGGTGCTTTTATCTTTGAAAAGGAAGATTTGGATAAGATGCTAAATGAAGATCCAACCATAGAAAAGTATATCGTAAAGTTGCAAAGTGGAAGTGATTTTATAGAAAACAAATTCCGATATTCTTTTTGGATACCGGATAAAGATGTGGAATTAGCATTAAAGCATGATGCAATAAGAAGTAGAGTTGAGAAGGTTAAGGAATTTCGGTTAAAAAGTGGAAGCGTAGCTAAGAGTCTAGCATCTCGTTCTTATGCTTTCAGATTTCCTAAAAAAGCAACTAATCATATGTTTTTAATTCCTAGAACTACTAGTAGCGAAAGAAAATATTTGCCTGTTGGAGTTACGGATAGTGAAACAATAACAACTGATGCTGCTTATGGAATTTACGATGAACCGTTATGGATCTTAGGTATTATAATGTCAAAAATGCAAGTCGTATGGATGAAGCCACTATGTGGAAGAATGGGTAATGGATATAGATATTCATCGTCAATTTGTTATAATTCCTTCCCCTTCCCATCCATCTCCGACACCAAGAAGTCTGAGATAGAAGAGGCGGCAACGAATGTGCTTCTGGTTCGTGAAAACTATCCCGAGAAGACGCTTGCAGATCTTTACGACCCGGAAAAGATGCCGGAGGATTTGCGTGCTGCACATGAGGAACTGGATGCCATCGTAGAAAGCTGCTATCCTGGCGCTCCGTTCCCAAATGATGAGGCTCGATTGGGATGCCTCTTCAAACTCTACGAGAAAATGACAGCTAACAAGTAATAATTTGAATGGCTTATGAACAAGATAAATGATAATATTGTTGATATCAAGTATCAGCAAACGGGTAAATCGAGTAATACCAATGAACTCGGTATGCGAGAGATGCAAGCCAAGGCTTACGAAGCCCGCAACCATCGCTTTCTGCTTATCAAGGCGCCACCTGCATCTGGCAAGAGTCGCGCCTTGATGTTCATCGCCCTGGATAAGCTGAAGAATCAGGGCATCAAGAAGGTAGTAGTGGCTGTACCGGAGAAGAGTATCGGCCGCTCTTTCCAAAACACCGACCTGATGAAATATGGCTTCTTCGCTGACTGGAGGGTAACGCAACAGTATAATCTTTGCGATACTGACGACGAGAAAGAGAAGGCGAAACGCTTTAAGAAATTCTTCCATCAAGATAAAAACAATATCCTGGTTTGCGCCCATGCCACCCTCCGAAACGGTATGAAGGAAATAAGTGACGAGGAGTTTAATGATTGCCTCTTGGCGATAGATGAGTTCCATCATACTAGTGCTGATGTGAACAGCGGATTGGGCGATATTGTGCGCCGGGTGATGAATAATTCCACCGGTCATATTGTTGCCATGACGGGCAGTTACTTCCGAGGCGATGGCGTTCCGGTGTTGAGGGCAGAGGATGAGGCCCGTTTCTTCCCGGTAACCTACAACTATTATCAGCAACTCAACGGTTATCGCTATCTCAAGAACCTTGTCCTGGGCTATCACTTCTATCATGGCAGTTATCTAGACATATCGCGAGGTGCTGGATACTACCAAGAAGACCATCATCCATATTCCGAGTGTCAACTCCCGAGCATCCAGCGGTTTGGGTAAATACACGGAGGTGGATGAAATCATCAAAATCATCGGTAAGGTAGAGGAACGGGATTACAACAATGGCGGCATCTATCACATCAGAACTAAGGACGGCAGACTGCTGAAGGTTGCCGATCTGGTGGAAGACCACGCCGAGACTCGCAATCTGGTGCAGGGATATTTGCAGCGGATAAAGAAGCGTGATGATGTGGATATCATTATCGCTCTGGGTACTGCCAAGGAAGGTTTCGACTGGCAATGGTGTGAGGAATGTCTGACCATCGGTGTGCGTGGCTCGCTGACCGAAGTGGTGCAGATTATCGGAAGATGCACCCGTGATTGCGAAGGCAAGGAAACCGCCAAGTTTGTGAACATGATAGGAATGCCTGATGCCAATCAGCCCGATGTGAAGGTGGCGGTGAACGACTTTCTGAAAGCCATTACCGCATCGCTTCTGATGGAGCAGGTGATGGCGCCTAGTTGGCATTTCAAGACGGTGAAGGATGTGGATAGTGATGAGGGTAGTCCGCTGGATGCCCGTACCTGGTGATAGAGGGCTTGAAACCTTTGTCGAGCGAGAAGACGAAGATGATTGTAAAGGAGCAGTTGGATGATTTGAAGGCTTCTATCTTGCAAGACGAACTGGTGGTGAAAGCCATCAGCGGAAGTACTACGGCTGAAACCATCACCAAAACGCTCATTCCGAAAGTGATTCGTGAAAAGTATCCGGATTTGAGCGAGGACGAAGTGGAAGAAGTTCGTCAGCGCCTGCTGCTTGATACCCTTGTCAAGGGTGGTGAAGTGGTGGATGATAAGGGAGTTCCTATCGACTTCGATGCTTCGGCAAACGATGAGGAGAAGGAGTCGGAAGCAATCGTCTCATCAAACTGGCAAACCGAATGATTAATATCGACCAGTTGAGCATCAATCTGATTGATTCTATCAATCCTTTCCAGCGTGCTTACGAGGTGCTGTCGAAGAATGTGGATAAGCAGACCCTGAAGATTATCAGGATACGATGGCTGAACAGAAATTCGATATGACCATCGAACAGGCGATGATGCTGTTCAAGGGACCCTATAAGCAATGGGTGGCAGAGCATGACGGTCTGCGCCCAGACATCAATGACCCTGATCCGAAGGTAAGGGAACTGGCTGCTGCATTCCAGAAACTCAAGAACCTGAAGATTCGAAAGATGATGGGATTGGAGTATGAGCCGGAAAAGTAACATTTAACATTAACATAAATGGATTGGCCAGAAGAATTATTAGAGATATTTGATGACCCCTTGTTGGCGGATGTACGTCCGAAACCGAAGGCACCGACGCCCGATGACAGGCTGGCACAGAAATTGCTTGAAATCAACAAGTGGGTGGCAGAGCATGGTAGCGACCTAACAGCTGACGGTGGCTTGAAAGAAAAGTTGCTTGCTGCATCGCTCAAGGCTCTGCGAACCAAGGCAACAGATAGCCTAAGGCAGTATGATGAGTATCATCTGTTGGGATAGGTTATATTTTTTCACCTTATTATATATATAGTGATATGGATATTGATAAAGAATTAGAAGATATATTCAGCGACCCTTTGATGGATGTTTCCTATCAGGAGGCAAAACTCTTCGATGTGCCTGCCGACATGAAAGGCGTGATGGCTCAGAAGAAGGATACGCCCGACCATGTGGCGCAAAGAAAACCGTGTGAAGATTTCGCACAGTTTAAGCCACTCTTCGAACAGGTGCATCAGGATTTGAAGACCGGGAAGCGACAGTTGCAGAGAATCTCGAAGACGACGAGCTTATTGGCTGGACGCTATTATCTTGTAGATGGTCAGATGGTTTTGTTATATGAGATTATTGAGAAGAAAATGGGTACTAATGGTTTGCCCGATGGCAGAACCCGTTGTATCTATGAAAATGGTACGGAGTCGGATATCTATCTCCAGACACTTCGCAAGAGTGTGGTGGCAAGTGGTTATGCCATCACCGAAACTCTGGAGGAGACGGATGCTCATTTCTTCAATCCTGAGGATGTGAAGCAGGAAGACCAGGTGACGGGTTATATCTACGTGCTTCGTTCGAAATCAGAGAATCCGGAAATTCGTAACATCAAGAATCTCTATAAAATAGGTTTCTCTACGAATCGGGTAGAGGAGCGTGTGGCAAATGCCGAGCACGAGCCTACTTATCTGATGGCACCTGTAGAGATTGTAAGCACTTATAAAATAGTGAACATGCACTCCCAGAAGTTTGAGGACTTGGTGCATCAGGTGTTGCAGACGGTGAACTTCCGTTTTAAGGTGGCTGATGATAAGGGAGAGATGCATGAGGCTACGGAATGGTATCAGGTTCCGCTGGAAATCATCGACAGTATCATTCAGAAAATCATGAATGGCACTATCATCTACTTTTCCTACAATAAGGAACAGCAATGTCTGGAGCAGCGAATAGAGAAAAAGCCATCGCAGTTAAATCTGTCGGGTTGAAGGTTTTGACGCTGATTATCGAGAAGGTATATTTCGAGGAGATTGTATCTGGTGTGAAGACCGAGGAGTACCGTTCGCTGAAGCAGACCATGCTTAACAAATATACTTATATTGATGAGGCTGATGGCAAGCGTTATCTCCGTCGTTTTGATGCGATAAGGTTTTATGTGGGTTATCATTCGGATAGGGATAGTGCCGTGGTTCAGGTATTGGATACTACCTATGAGGATGGCTTGGTAACTTATCATCTCGGAAAGGTATTTGAGGTGATAAGGGGAAAGGAAAATAAATAAAATAGTTGAAAACCAATAGTTTAAGGTCACAAATTGTGACCTTAAACGCTATTTCTTTTTGTTTGATATAGAGGTTGTTATAGAGCTTTGCCTTGCAGGGCGCATTGCTGATTGCTAATGTACCAGGGCGCTGCTCTGGGCTAGGAGCTTTTGGGCCTTCAGCCGTTCTTGAA
>ENA-OQEB01000598-OQEB01000598.1-human-gut-metagenome-genome-assembly--contig:-NODE-598-length-14760-cov-1.610880_pt1 | contig 14760 bp, 19 predicted proteins | sample MGYA00242787_ERZ504619 | MGnify/ENA primary metagenome ERZ504619 (study PRJEB26092, sample SAMD00036317) | human gut metagenome | host: Homo sapiens | study: EMG produced TPA metagenomics assembly of... | reverse complement strand
GGAGCTATTGCGGCATGGGGCTTGCTTGCGGCAGGTAACGTAATCTTTTTACTTTACGATTTTGCAATGACTAACCTTATAAGACTGTATTTGATTAAATGGAGAAAGACCTTTAGAAGAATATTTAAGTTTTGACAGACGCTAAATGCGTCTGTTCTCTTTTCAAAACGTAATTTTTGTGATAGAATAGTTACATATTTGATTTTTTGGGGCGAAAGGAGGCTCTTGTTGTGGAGGAGACAAAGAGAGAACATTTACATTCGGGACATAGGAGCAGAGTTAAGGAACAGTTTGCTAAAAGCGGTATGCGTGATTTTCAGGACCATCAGGTGCTTGAAATGCTTTTATTTTATGCAATACCCCAACGTGATACAAATGATTTGGCTCATATGCTTATCAATGAATTCGGCTCGCTTGCAGGTGTGTTTGACGCACCGTTGGAGTCGCTTGAGGCGGTAAAGGGTATGGGTAAAAACTCGGCGACGCTTATCAAAATGGTTCCGGAGATTTATTCAAAATATCTTGACAGTAAAAACATTAACAGAAAGCTTGTGCTGAGTGAGCCTGAGGCGGTTACAAAGTATTTTGCTTCGAAATTCATAGGCTATCAGCATGAGGTTATGATGGCGGCTTTTGTCGATAATCAGTGCGACATAAGAAAACAATTGTCGTTTCAGAGGGCGGTCAGAGCAGTACGGACGTTAACATAAGAAAAATCGCAGCAACCGCAATGAATCTTAATGCAACCTCGGTTATTATTGCACATAATCATCCGCAGGGTGTTGCCGCACCGTCGGGAGCTGATATTGAAGCGGTCAGAGTTATTAAAAAGATTTTCAAGCCGCTTGACTTAACGCTTTTGGATAGCGTAATTATTTCTGATGACAGTGCATATTCAATGGCAAATCACAGCAAATTTGCATACTTATTTGATTATTGATAAAAGATTAAATAATAAATAAAACGGAGGAAAAACTATGTTTGATGCAATGAAAACAAAAAATGAATGTGTCGAGTGGATACGTGATTTTTTTGACAAGAACGGTAAAGACTGTAATGCGGTAATAGGTATTTCCGGCGGCAAGGACAGCTCTATTGTTGCGGCTCTTTGCGTTGAAGCTTTGGGCAAGGACAGGGTTATCGGTGTGCTTATGCCTTGCGGCGTTCAGCATGATATTGATATGGCTGAGCTGCTTGTAAAGCACCTTGACATTAAGCATTACGTTGTAAATGTTAAAGCTGCCGTTGACGGCGTGAAGTCGAGCATACCGCTTGAATTATCCGTTCAGTCAACAACAAATATTCCTCCGAGAGTAAGAATGACGGTTTTGTATGCGGTTGCACAAAGCTGTAACGGACGAGTTGCGAACACCTGTAATTTGTCGGAAGATTGGGTCGGTTATGCAACAAGATACGGCGATGCGGCAGGAGATTTCAGTCCCTGTGCAAATATTACCGTTACAGAGATGAAGCAGATAGGAAAAATTCTCGGACTTCCCGATGTGCTTGTTAATAAGGTTCCGATTGACGGACTTTGCGGCAAGACGGACGAGGAAAATCTTGGTTTTACATACGCTGAGCTTGATAAATACATCAGAACGGGCGAAATTGCCGACCTTGAGAAAAAGGCGATAATTGACGATAAGCACGTTAAAAATCTGTTCAAGCTTAAATATATGGACACCTTTGTTCCGAGTGAAGGCTAACATTAAGTTTTATACTGACAGAAAGGGGGATATTATGGATAAGTTTATTTTACATTCCGAATATAAGCCGACGGGCGACCAGCCTGCTGCAATAGAAAAGCTTGTTGACGGAATTAACAAGGGCTATAACGAACAAACCTTGCTTGGCGTTACAGGCTCGGGCAAGACCTTTACAATGGCAAATGTTATTGCGAAGCTCAACCGTCCTACGCTTGTGCTTGCCCATAATAAAACCCTTGCAGCGCAGCTGTGCTCGGAATTTAAGGAATTTTTCCCTGAAAATGCGGTTGAATATTTCGTAAGTTATTACGACTATTATCAGCCCGAGGCTTACATTCCGACAACCGATACCTATATCGAAAAGGATTCGGCAATAAATGATGAAATCGATAAGTTGAGACACTCGGCAACCTCCGCTTTGTCCGAAAGGCGAGACGTGATAATTGTTTCGAGTGTTTCTTGTATTTATACCCTCGGCGACCCGATTGATTATCGAAATATGGTTATTTCTTTAAGGCAGGGTATGCAAAAAAGCAGGATGATTTAATAAAAAAGCTTGTAAGTATTCAATATGAGCGAAATGACGTTAATTTTATAAGAAATAAGTTCAGAGTTCGTGGCGATACGGTGGAGATTTTCCCCGTTTATTCGAGCGAAAACGCTATAAGAGTTGAGTTTTTCGGCGATGAAATAGACAGAATTTCCGAAATCAACGCACTTACGGGGCAGGTTAAAAATGTATTGTCTCATGTGGCGATTTATCCTGCTTCGCACTATGTCGTTGCACCTGAAAAGCTTGAAAAAGCCATTACCGAGATACTTGCGGAAATGGAAGAGCAGGTCAAGAAATTTGAAAAAGAGGGAAAGCTTCTTGAGGCTCAAAGAATAAGACAACGTACCGAATACGATATGGAAATGCTTAGGGAAACGGGATTTTGTAAAGGCATTGAGAACTATTCAAGAGTTATGTCGGGAAGAAAAGCAGGCACGGCACCGTTTACCTTGCTCGATTATTTTCCCGATGATTTTGTGTTGTTTGTTGATGAATCGCATGTTACCTTGCCTCAGGTCAGAGGAATGTACGGCGGAGACCGTTCAAGAAAGGAATCCCTTGTAAATTACGGTTTAGACTTCCGTCGGCGTTTGACAACAGACCGCTTACCTTTGACGAATTTTATAAAAAAATAGGGCAAAAGGTGTTCGTGAGTGCGACACCGGGCGAGCTTGAAAAGGAAAAAAGCTCACAAATTGTTGAACAGCTGATAAGACCCACGGGACTTCTTGACCCTGAAATATCGGTAAGACCGACGGACGGGCAGATTGAGGATCTTATTTCTGAAATAAATACAAGAACCGAACGCAACGAGCGTGTTTTGGTTACTACACTTACAAAGAAAATGGCAGAGAGCCTTACGGAATTTCTTGATACGCACGGCATAAAGGTCAAGTATATGCACTATGATATTGACACTATCGAGCGTATGGAGCTTATCCGTGATTTGCGCTTGGGCGAGTATGATGTTCTTGTCGGAATAAACCTTTTGCGTGAAGGACTTGATATACCCGAGGTGTCGCTTGTTGCTATTCTTGACGCAGATAAAGAAGGATTTTTGCGTTCTGAAACAGCTCTTATTCAGACAATAGGCAGGGCGGCTCGAAATGCCGACGGTCAAGTCATTATGTACGCAGATTGCGTTACACCGTCAATGGAAAAGGCGATAAGTGAGACCTACCGACGCGTGAGATACAGATGGAATACAATAAAGAGCATAATATTGTTCCGAAAACAATTAAAAAAGGCGTTAGGGATATTCTTGAAATATCCGCAACTCATAAGGATGAAAGCGGTAAACGCCTGAGCAGGGCAGAGAGAGAAAAGCTTATCATTGAGCTTACAAATGAAATGAAAGCGGCGGCAAAGATACTTGAATTTGAGCACGCAGCTATGTTAAGGGATAAAATCGCAAAATTAAAGGAAGGTAAATAAACCTTGCAGAATAAAAAAATCATTGTAAAAGGTGCAAAAGCCAATAATCTTAAAAATATTGACCTTGAAATTCCCCGTGATAAGCTTGTTGTTTTTACGGGACTTTCAGGCTCGGGAAAATCCTCGCTTGCGTTTGATACGATTTACGCAGAGGGACAGAGGCGATATATCGAATCGCTTTCTTCATATGCAAGGCAATTTTTAGGTCAGATGGATAAGCCCGATGTTGAATACATTGAGGCTTGTCTCCCGCAATATCGATTGACCAAAAACAACCTCAAAAAATCCACGCTCAACGGTAGGTACCGTTACGGAAATTTACGATTATCTTCGTCTTATTTATGCGAGAATAGGTACTTCCGCATTGTCCTGTTTGCGGCAGAGAAATTTCAATGGAAACCGTTGACGGAATTGTTGATAAAGTTCTGAAGCTTCCCGAGGCGAAAAAATACAGATCTTGGCACCGCTTGTCAGAGGCAAAAAGGGCGAACACGTCAAGGTGCTTGATTCTGCCAGAAAGTCGGGATATGTAAGAGTAAGAGTTGACGGAAGCATTTATGACCTTTCCGAAGAAATCAAGCTTGATAAGAATATTAAGCACAGCATTGAGGTCGTAGTTGACCGACTTGTTATAAACGACGGTATCAGAAGCAGACTTGCCGATTCGGTAGATACCGCCTGCAATCTTTCCGACGGGGCGGTAATCGTTGATGTTGTCGGAAAGGATGAGCTTTTATTTTCACAGAAGTTTGCGTGTCCCGAGCACGGCACCTGCATTGAAGAGATGGCACCGAGGTCGTTTTCTTTTAACAATCCTTACGGTTCTTGCCCGAGGTGTATGGGTCTCGGTACTTTTATGAGAATCAACCCCGACCTTGTTATACCGAATAAAAATCTTTCGATAAATCAGGGTGCGATTTTAGCTTCGGGCTGGTCAAATGCCGACAGCGGAACAATAGCGCAAATGTATTATTCCGCACTTGCCGAGGAATACGGCTTTTCTCTTGATACACCGATTAAGGATTTGACCGAGGAACAACTTAACGTCCTGCTTTACGGAACAAACGGCAAGAAAATCAAGATGACAAGGGTAAACGCTTACGGCTCGGGAACTTATCTTACTGAGTTCGAGGGTGTAATAAATAACCTTCAAAGACGGTACAATGAAACCACAAGCGAATATTCAAGGGCAGAAATTACCAAAGTGATGGACGAGTGCAACTGCCCTGAATGTAACGGTAAAAGGCTCAACAAATCGGCTCTTGCGGTTACAATCGGCGGTAAGAATATTATTGAATTTACCGAGCTTTCAATCAGCAAGGCGATTGAATTTATAGACTCGCTTGAACTTACCGAAAAACAGCATATGATAGCCGATATGATAATTAAGGAGATAAGGCAAAGGCTTTCTTTCCTTGCAAGCGTCGGTCTTGATTATTTGACATTATCCCGTTCGGCAGGCACGCTTTCGGGCGGCGAAAGTCAGCGAATCAGGCTTGCGACACAGATAGGTTCGTCGCTTATGGGCGTGCTTTATATCCTTGATGAGCCGAGTATAGGCTTGCACCAAAGAGATAATGACAAACTTTTAGGCACGCTGCGTGAGCTTCGAGATATCGGAAATACGCTTATCGTTGTTGAGCACGACGAGGACACCATCAGAGCTGCAGATTATGTTGTGGATATAGGCCCGGGCGCAGGCGTCCACGGCGGAGAGGTTGTTTACAGCGGTAGTGTTGACGGCTTGCTCAAATGCAAGAAATCAATTACAGGACAGTACTTTCGGGCAAGAGAAAAATCGAAGTACCTGCCGAAAGGCGAAAGGGTAACGGAAACAGTCTTGTTATCAGAAACGCTTCCGAAAATAACCTTAAAAATATTGACGTTGAAATTCCGCTTGGCGAATTTGTCTGCGTAACAGGTGTTTCCGGCTCGGGTAAATCCTCACTCATCAATGAAATTCTCTATAAAAAGCTTGCAAATGAGCTTAACAATGCTAAAAAGGCGGTCGGCAAGGTTGACAGCATTGACGGAATTGAAAATCTTGATAAGGTAATAAATATCGACCAATCTCCGATCGGCAGAACACCACGTTCAAACCCTGCGACCTATACGGGAGTTTTCAATGATATAAGAGAACTGTTTGCTTCGACGCAGGATGCTAAAATCAGAGGCTATTCCGCTTCAAGATTTTCCTTTAATGTCAAAGGCGGACGCTGTGAAGCGTGTCAGGGAGACGGTATAATCAAGATTGAAATGAACTTTTTCCCCGATGTTTACGTGCCTTGCGATGTCTGTAAGGGCGCTAAATATAACAGGGAAACGCTTGAGGTCCATTATAAAGGCAAAACCATTTCCGATGTTCTCGAAATGACCGTCGAAGAGGGTATGGAGTTTTTCAAAAATCAATCAAAGATTTACAGGAAGCTCAAAACTCTTTATGATGTCGGCTTGGGATATATTAAAATCGGTCAGCCTGCAACCACGCTTTCGGGCGGCGAGGCACAGAGGGTTAAGCTCTCAACGGAGCTTTCAAAAATTGCCACGGGCAGAACGATTTATATTCTTGACGAGCCCACAACAGGCTTGCATACGGCAGATGTTCACGGACTTATCAATGTTCTTCAAAGGCTTGTTGATAAGGGAAACACCGTTGTTGTAATCGAGCACAATTTGGATGTTATTAAAGTGTCTGACCACATAATTGACTTAGGTCCCGAGGCGGAGACAAGGGCGGTAATATCGTCGTTTGCGGTACACCCGAGGAGGTTGCAAAATGCAAGAAATCCTATACGGGTCAATATCTCAAAAAGATGCTTAAATAAAAAAAAGCACTTTGTATCGTTTGTTAAGATACAAAGTGCTTTTTTTGTGGCTTTTATTTATTGTTCATTGTCATTTTGATTTTCGGCGGTCGGCGGTTCGTCCTTGACTCATCGGCATTAAGCTGCTCTTTGATACTGTCAAAATCAATTTCAAAGGTGTCGCTTTCATTAGGGACGGAGACTGATACAGGTGCTTCGTTTAGCATAAGCCATTTATCGACCTTTTGGTTTTTCTTCTTCCTTTTACGATTGACAATTATTGATATTGTCGCAATAAGAATGGTAACGATAGAAACAAAAGAGCCTGCCAAAAGTCCTGACGATACATATGAGAAAACCACCGTATGCTCGCCGGCTTCAATATCAAAGCCTAACAAGCCATTGGAAATTTTATAAATCTCGTCGCTTTTAAGATGTCTTCCATCAATATAAACATTCCAATTTATATCATAGGGGATTGATGTGAAAACAGCTGAATTTTCACTTGCCGTTATCGTTCCCGTAAGCTTTGTGTCTGAATATTCCGTAATGTTATAATCGCCTTTTTTGAGCTTTTCATAGCCTGCCTTAAATGCTTCCTCGTTAAGACCGTAAGCGTAAAAATTGAGCGTTCCTCTGTTCGAGGTGTCCTTGATGGCTATGTCAACATTTACGGTTTCGCCTGCATTGATTATTCCGAGGTCGATTATATAGCCTCATCAAGCGAAGTGTAGGTTTCGTTGAATATGCTGCCTGAAACGGTGGCACTGTCAACGGCGTTTGATTTTATATAAATGTAAACATTTTGCGTTTCTTGCGGTGTAACCTCAAAGCTTACACTACCCATTTCGTCATTGACCGACTTTGAAAACTTAAACTCTCCGCTTGCAAATTCATTTGGATAAAAATCATTTATATTAGAATATGCTGCGTCGTCAATGGCAAGCTTAGTAAACACATTGTCAACGCCCGTTGCCATATTAAACAGCTGTTGCTGTGCTTCAAAGGGATTACCGTATATCGAAGAGTCGTAATATTTTACAAGGCTGTCTGCGGCAAATGCAACAGACAAGTCATATTTGTTCTTATATGCCGTGAATTTGTCGTTTGCAAACAGATCCTCGTAAAGATTAGGATTTATATCTATTTTTTGATTGTCGGCGATATATTTTATACCGAACATTGCATTGTAAACAGGTGTTTGCGGATTGTAGGTGTAGCTGTTAATATAGTTGCCGTACAAGCCGAGATTTTGCTGAAGGTTTGCAACGGTTTCATATGCCATAGAGGAGAATACCGAAACACCGTTGTAGTCAAGCCAGCAAGGGTCCATTCTTGTTTTTAATTTTGTAAGTTCCATACGATAGAAGCCGTTGTTGTCATATTCGTCAATTTTTTGCTTTTATGTCTTGGAATTGGTCGTACTCGGCAACATAATTTGTTTTTGACTGATTCATTGAATAATTGTCTGTATTGCCTAAAGCAACTTCTGAAACAACACAGCACAAAAGAAGCAGAGAGAGTGATGAGCTTTGGAAACGCTTGTCCTTGAAGAAATGAAGAATTACAACATACCCGACAGCGAATACAAGGCTTATTATAAGTGAAACGTCGTCGATATTCTTTGATGTTGTTTTTTCAACAAGGATAATAAATGCTATAAGACCAACGCCGACGCGAGTAATTGCCTGCCCGTGTACTCTTTGATGTTCGTAAATGCCTTGAAAGCAAGTATGAGCAAAACAAAGGAGTACATAAATGAAAATCTGTACGGCAAATCATTCGGGAAATGAAGTCCGTGCCAAACGAAATTGAGATAATTGATATTGAAGCTGAAATAGAGAACTGCAAGCAGGCTGACATAGGAAATTTTTTCTCTTGTAGATATTTTCTTTGAGAAAAGGTACAGCGGAACAAGCAAAAGCGTCAAAATTCCGCAATATACATTGGGAAGAACATCATTTCCGCTGCTTCTGATTGTAGCGTCGGTGCTTGCAAGATGATTTGCAAGGAAATCAAAGGCGGTAAAGTATTTTGTAAAGCCTGTGGGGGATGAGCGAGGTCGCAGAGCTTTGGGAGAGCATTGCAATAAGCGGGAAAACAGCCGCCGAAGCGAGCAACACCGCAACGATTGAGGAAAACGCAAATTTGAGTCCGCTTGAAATGAAGAGCGAATTTTTTATTCTGCCTAAGGGCGTATCATAGTATATTTCGCTGAATTTTTTTGAAAACGGATACTTTGCAGCATAGTAGGTCAGGAAATAGAGGACGGAGAAAATGCAAACCATATACGCCATATAATAGTTTGCAAAATCATAAGAGCAAGGCTCAAGCAGTAAAGAGCAGGCTTACCCTTATTGATAATACGCTCAATTCCGAGAATGATAATCGGAAAAATTACCATTGCATCAAGCCACATAAGATTCCAATAGTAAGCTACGAAATATCCGCAGAAAGCATATAACACACCGAAAGCCGCAGTTGTATAGCTGTGCTGCTTTTGTGAAGCCTTGAGATAATAGGTAAATGAGGCTGCGGAAAGCACTGCCTTGAGCATTATCAGGCAGGAAATGGCTTCCGTAATGTTTTTATGACCGAAAAGCAATATTATAATTGTCAACGGGCTTGAAAGATAGTTAAAGAAATTGCCAAGAAATGAAGAGCCGAGTCCCGAATTCCACGAATAAATTAACGATTCTCCGCTTGTGAGTCTGTCATAAAGCTCCGCAAACAACGGACCGTATTGATGATACAAGTCCATTCTCAAAATGGTCATATCACCGAACGGTACAAGGTCATAGCAGAAGGCTATGAGCAGAAAAATCAGCAGCGACACGAGTGCTGAGAGAAATACATATTTATTATTTTGATAAAACGCCGACAGCCTTGTCGGTGCTTTTTCTTTTTTTGCTTTTAACATTGATTGACTCCTAACAAAAAAAATATATAAATGATTTTACCATATTTGAACTAATCTTTCAATATCACATACGGTTAAAATTGTAAACAATATGTGTTCATATTTCAGGACAAGTCGCATATATATTATCGAGGTGAAAAAATGAATTACTTAAATAACAAAGGAATTAACGATATTTTGTTTTATTTGCCGCTGAGAATTAAGGATGCGGTATACAAATTAAATGATACGAATAAGTATTCGGTAAAAGAAATAAGACTGCGTGCAGATAAGCCTGTGGTTATTGTTACCGAGAGGGGAAGCTCATTTTTAACAGGCAACGGGAAGCTGTCGTATATTATTTCCGACTCACTTGTTAAAATTACCTGCGACGAGCTTTCGGAAACGGTAAAAAGGGTGTGCGAATATTCGGTCTATTCTCATCAAGAGGAAATAAATCAGAGCTTTATAACTCTTTCGGGCGGTCACAGAGTCGGCTTGTGCGGAAATGCGGTTACGGAGAACGGAAAAATCATAAGTGTACGTGACATTAACTGCATAAATTTCAGAATTGCAAGCGAAAGAATAGGCTGTGCCAATGAGATAATGACCTCGCTTTTCAATTCAAGGCTTTCAAATGTTGTAATAGCAGGTCCGCCTATGTCGGGAAAAACAACAGTTTTAAGAGATTTGGTAAGGCAAATTTCCGACGGCAACGCAGGCGAATACTATAAATGTGTACTTATTGACGAACGGCAGGAGATAGCCGGTACGAGCTCCCTTAAAACGCAATGTAATGTAGGAAGCAACACGGATGTTTTTACCTCTTATCCCAAAAGGACGGGTATTGAGCTTGCGGTGCGTTCTTTTTCTCCCGATATTATTTTCTGTGATGAAATAGCGAGCGAGGAGGAGGCAGAAGTCATATTAAACGCAATTATGTGCGGTGTGAAATTTGCTGTCAGTATGCACTGCTCCTGCCGTGAAGACTGAATAGACGAAAAGTGTCTAAAACGCTTTTGGAGAGTGGTTTGTTTGATGCGGCGGTCATTCTTGACAGGGGAGAAAACGTCGGAAAGGTGCGTGAGATTATCAGAACGGGCGGTGAAAAAAATGAGAATTTCGGGAATAGCTTTGATTGCGATCGTAATTTGCATTACGGGTAATTATTTTTCGTCGCTCAAGGTTAAAAGAGTAAAAATACTTGAATGTTTTTTAACGTTTATAGGCTATTTACGAACTCAAATCGAGTTTTCACAGCAGCCGCTTGAAAAAATATTGGAGCAAGCTGTTGAGTCGAACGAATTTAATGATTGCGGATTTTTGAAGATGTGCCTTGCAAATATCAAAAACGGTTTGGAGCTTTCAACCGCTTGGAAAAGCTCAGTTGACACGTTTTCGAGAGTTTCTCCGCTGACAAATCAAGATTGCAGAACGATAAAAGATTTTTCAAATTCACTCGGTTCAAGCGATATCGGCGGACAAATCAGAAATTGCGAGGCGTATTCGGAAATATTAAAGCAAAGCATTTGCAATCTGAAAAAATCAACCGATAAAGCTGTGAAAATTATAAATACATTAAGCCTGTTTTTGGCGGCGTTTGTAATCATTTTCTTTATTTAGGAGTAATTATGGAAATAGGATTTATTTTGAAAATTGCGGGAATAGGAATAATCGTAGCTGTTCTTAATCAAGTCCTTGTAAAAACAGGACGTGACGACTACGCAATGCTCACGGTTATAGCAGGGATAATTGTTGCGATACTGATGCTTATTCCGCAAATGACGTCGCTTGTATCAACTGTAAAATCGGTGTTTGATTTTTGATATGCTGAAAATCTTTGCTTTGGTAATATGTTGCTTAGCTTTACTTATCTATTTCAGACAGATTAAGCCTGAATTTTCATATCTGTTAAGACTTTGCGTGATTTGTTTGGTTTTCGGATTTTTGATAAGCGGTATTTCAGTCTTGTCCGAAATCTCAGTTATAGGTTTTCTCAATTTGACTCTTTGAGCGAATATGTGAAATTTGTCTGAAAATTTTAGGGATAAGCCTTGCAACGCAAACGGTATCGGATATTTGTAAGGATTGCGGAGAAAGCGCTTTGTCCACACTTACCGAAACAGTCGGAAGAATAGCTGTGATTATTCTTGTTTTTCCGATTGCGGAAAAGCTGCTTGAATTGAGCGTAGGAATGTTGAGATGAATACTAAAAGGATTTTTGCCGTACTTCTGTGTATGCTGTCGTTACTGTTTTTGATGACGGTGGACAGCTTTGCGGCACAAGAGGAAGACTACAAGCAAATTTACAACAAAATAAACGAGGACGGGCAGGCGCTTTTGAAGGAGTCGGGGATAAGCGACGTTGATTTTGAAGAGCTTTTGAGCTTGTCTCCGAAAAAGGTCTTTACTGCGATTATAGGTATCGCAAGGGGCAGCTATAAGCAGCCTCTGACTGCTTTTGTAACTCTAATGGGCTTATTTATTGTTGCGTCTTTAGTGAAAAATATGAGCGAAAGCCTAAGCGAAAAAAATGATATATTTTCTCTGTTTGAAACAGCGTTTACTCTTTCTGTAATATCCGTTCCATTGAGCGAAGCAATTTCTTCGGCAGTATCCGCCGTCAAAACCGTTGCTGATTTTATGCTGACCTACATACCTGTTTTTACGGGAATCATTTCCGCAAGCGGTCAGCCTATAACCTCATTTGCGTACAGCTCTGTTGTGCTTGCATTTGCAGAAATATTGGTAAAGGGTACGGACGTTTTTATCATTCCGCTTATTTCCGTAATGACTTGCCTGAATGTTTATTCTTCCTTGAACGGCAGGCTTGACCTTTCTAAAATAACATCATCCGTTAAGAAAACGATAACGGTTGCTTTATCAGTAACGGCAACTGTTTTTGTGGGGCTGATAAACATAAAGGGCAATCTTGCCGCCTCTGCCGACAGTCTTGCGATAAAGGGAGTTAAGGCGGCTTCGGGAAGCGTTATACCGATAATCGGCGGCGTGATGGGCGATGCTCTCGGTGCGGTGCTCGGGTCATTTTCATTGATAAAAAGTGTTTTCGGCGTCTTTGGAATTATCGCTGTTGCGGTTACTGTTTTGCCGAGCATTATCGAGCTTTTGCTGTGGTTTTTCTTTTTGAGCTTTTCGTCGGCTGTTTGCTCATCGTTTGATAACGGTGTATGTGCAAGAGTGCTCGATACTGTGTGCTCAATGATTTCGATTATCAACACTTTTTTAATTTTTGTAGCTACCGTGTTTATTCTGACAACGGGTACTGTATTGAGCTTGAGGAGTTAAAATGAACGATATTAAAGCTTGGGCTGTAAATCTGTGCGCAATTCTTTTAGTAACAGCGGTTATAAACTATCTTGTGCCAAAGGGCAAGGTAAAGAAAATATGCGAAACTGCCTTTTCACTCATAATTCTCGCTGTATTTTGCTTACCGCTTTTTGAAATGAAAAATATCGATACTTCTATATTAAGCAATAAATTTGACAGCTTGTTTTCCGAAAAAATCGATTATGCGCTTGCTTATGACGAGTCAATAAAAAGTGCCGTTATGACTATTCTTGATGAAAATAAAATCGGTTATACCCGAGTTGAAATAAAATCAAGGACGGAAAATGACGAGTACATACTTGAAAATGTGATTGTTTATCTTGAAAGCACCGAGGACGAACAGCAGGCGACAGCACTTTTATCGGAAGAGCTGAAAATAGAAAGCGGCATTATTTTGGCAGGTGATTAAATGAAATTATCTAAATTAAAAGAGACGATTAAAAACGATAAAAAGCTTGCCGTTCTTCTTGTAATCGGTGTAATAGGCGTTATGCTGTTGGCAATTTCAGAAATTGAAGCAAAGCCGAAAAATGACGAAAGCGGTAAGGCTGATATAAAGACGGTTACGCAGGAGGCTTATGAAAAGGAGCTTGAAAAGCGTCTTGAAGAAATAGTCTCCTCGGTTGACGGCGCAGGTAGGGCGCAGGTTATGATAACTCTGAAATCGAGTAAGGAAAACAAGTACGCCGTTAATTCTTCTTCGGAAAATCAAATTTCTGACGGGAAATCCAATTCGAAAAGCAGCAATGATTATGTTGTTATCGACAGCTCAAGCGGAGACTCATGCGTTGTTTTAAGAACGGAGTCGCCGAAAATTCAGGGCGTTGTAGTTGTTTGCGACGGAGGTGATAACAGTAAGGTCAAAAATGATGTGACAAATGCCGTCAGTGCTTTGCTCGGCATAAATGTAAATCATATTTCTGTATTGAAAATGAAAAATTCGGAGGGTTAATATGAGCTTAACAATAAAGAGAAAACAAAATTAGTTCAGCTTCGCTTGCCGTTGCGCTTGCGGCGGCAATGTTTGTTAATTGGTACTACACAAGACCGGTAGCCTCGGCTGAAAACGAGCCGGAGCTTACCTCAAGCACGCAGCATTCGGCAAATTTGGGCGACGCCCATTATGTCAATGCTTCGGGGGTTACCGATGAGTATTTTTCGCAGGCGCAGTTAAACAGGGCAAAGGCACAGGAGGAGTCAAAGCAGACATTGATGACGGTTATCGAAAGCTCGCAGGCAGACGAGGAAAGCAAGAAAACTGCCAATGAAGCACTTGAAAAGCTAAGCCAAAGCATAGCTCTTGAAAGTGAAATCGAAAGCCTTATAAAAGCCAAAACAGGCGGAAATGTTTTTGTGTCGCTCGGCGAGTCCGCTGAGATTGTTTTGCAAAAGGGAACGCTCAACAGCGAGGTGTGCGTGCAAATAAAGGATATAATAAATAACAAAACGGAAATTCCTTTAGAAAAAATTACGATTATAGAGGCAAAATAGTTGTTTATTTTTCAATTTGTGGTATAATAAGCGATGAAAGGTGGTTATTTGATGAGACTTTTTAACCGAACATCGCAGAGCGAACTTGTTATTTCCGATGATGTAATCGCAAAAATTGCCGCAAGTGCAGTTGAAGAGGTTGACGGCTTCGGCTCGTTTTCACACAAAGCACCTGATTTCAAAAGTCATCCCGTACCGCAGAAAGCGGTTAAGGTTTTGAGCCTTGATAATGATATAAGAATTCAAGTTTATATAAATGTCAAGGACGGATATAACGTTCAAACCGTTTCCGCCGCAATTCAGCGTGCGATAAAGAACTCTGTTCAGAGCATGACCGGCAAGGTTGTCGGTAAGGTTAATGTCTGCATTCAAGGCATTGTTTTTAGAACCTGGATAAATTAAATTTTGTTTTACAGGCTTTTTGAAAGGTTAATATTTTCTTTCGGAAAGCCTTATTTTCTATGTGAAGTATTAGTGACAAAAATCACCATCACGCCTGTTCAGGCAACGCAGGTAAAATCGGTG
>ENA-OQEB01000597-OQEB01000597.1-human-gut-metagenome-genome-assembly--contig:-NODE-597-length-14771-cov-5.740440_pt1 | contig 14771 bp, 18 predicted proteins | sample MGYA00242787_ERZ504619 | MGnify/ENA primary metagenome ERZ504619 (study PRJEB26092, sample SAMD00036317) | human gut metagenome | host: Homo sapiens | study: EMG produced TPA metagenomics assembly of... | reverse complement strand
CTGCCGCCGGCGCCACGGCCGATATCCCCATCGTGGGCTGCGCCATCACCGACTACGCCGCCTCCGGCCTGGTCCAGGACAACGACAAGCCCGGCACCAACGTCACGGGCGCTTCCGACCTCACCCCGGTCGCCGAGCAGCTCGAGATGATGCAGAAGGTCCTGCCCGACGTTAAAAAGGTCGGCCTGCTCTACTGCACCGCCGAGTCCAACTCCGACGTCCAGATCAAGGCCGCCAAGAAGGAGCTCGACAAGCTGGGCCTCGAGTACACTGACTTCACCGTCTCGAGCTCCAACGAGATTCAGTCCGTCGTCGAGTCTGCCGTGGGCAAGGTCGACGCGCTGTACTCCCCCACCGACAACACCATCGCCGCGGGCGCCTCGCAGGTGGGCCAGATCTGCAAGGAGAACAAACTTCCCTTCGTGACTGGCGAGGAGGTATGTGCATGGCCGGCGGCCTGTTCACCCTCTCCATCAACTATGAGGACCTGGGCTACGCCGCGGGCGAGATGGCCGTTAAGATCCTGAAGGGCAAGGCCAAGCCCGAAGACATGCCGATCAAGCACCTCTCGAGCAAGGACCTGGTCGTCGTCAAGAACGACGAAATGGCCGAGGCCCTGGGCATCGACCTTTCCGCCCTGGACGCGTAATGCCATACGCGGCATGCGTCTAGAGCCCGTGCTCGCGCTTTAGCCGCGTTATTCAATATCTGAGCCACAGGGGCGGGCGCTGTAGACCGGCGTCCGCCCTGCTTGTTTCAGGTAAAACAAAACGTCTGTCCGTAACTCTTCTATGCATTGTTACCGCTATTATGGTGAATCACGTGTCCACCCTATCCTAGGAGGTATGAAGCATGCTCATTGCATTGCAGGGCGCCGTTTCGCAGGGCGTCCTCTGGGGCATTATGGTGCTTGGCGTGTTTATCACGTTCCGCCTGCTCGACATTCCCGATATGACCTGCGACGCAGCTTTGCCCTCGGCGGCTGCGTCTGCGCTGTGCTCATCGTCAATAACAACGTCGACCCGCTGCTCGCCGTGCTGGCCGGTATGTGCGCCGGCGCCATCGCGGGCGCCGTCACGGGCATTTTGACCACCGTCTTTGAGATTCCTGCGATCCTCGCCGGAATCCTCACCCAGATCAGCCTGTGGTCCATCAACCTGCGCATCATGGGCAAGTCCAATACGCCCATTCTTGCCAAGGGCACCGTGTTCTCCGCCGTCAGCAATATGACCGGTCTGCCGCAGTCCACCGTTGCCATCATCTTGGGCATCCTGCTCGCCGTGGCTATCGTTGCCATCCTGTATTGGTTCTTTGGCACCGAGATTGGCTCGGCGCTGCGAGCCACCGGCAACAACGAGTACATGATCCGCGCTCTGGGCGTCAACACCAACTCCACCAAGATGATCGCCCTCGTGCTCTCCAACGCCCTCATCGGCCTTTCGGGCGCGCTCATCTGCCAGAGCCAAAAGTATGCCGACATTGGTATGGGCACCGGTGCCATCGTTATCGGTCTTGCCGCCATTGTTATCGGCGAGGTGCTCGGCCGTCTGCTGCCCGGCGGCCTCACGCAGTTTAGCGTCCGTCTTGCCTCCGCCGTCTTTGGCTCCGTGGTGTACTTCCTTATCCGCGCCATCGTGCTGCAGTTGGGCATGGACGCCAACGACATGAAGCTGCTCTCCGCCGTGATCGTCGCCGTGGCCCTGTGCGTGCCCGTGGTTTGGGAGCGCTATAAGCTCCGCAGCTCCTACACGAAGGGGGATGAGGCAGATGCTTAAGCTCTCGCACGTCAAGAAGACCTTTAACAAGGGCACCGTCACCGAGAAGCGCGCGCTCACCGGCGTCGACCTCACCCTGAATGACGGCGACTTTGTAACCGTGATCGGCGGCAACGGCGCCGGCAAGTCCACTCTGCTCAACATGATCGCCGGCGTGTACCCGCTCGATTCGGGCGTTATTGAGCTCGACGGCACCGATATCTCGCGCCTGAGCGAGTCGCAGCGCGCCAAGTACCTGGGCCGCGTGTTTCAGGACCCCATGCGCGGTACCGCTGCCGACATGCAGATCGCCGAGAACCTGGCCCTCGCCAAGCGTCGCGGCCAGCGTCGCGGCCTTTCGTGGGGCGTCACCAAGGCCGAGAAAGATGAGTACGTTGAGCTGCTCAAGCGCCTGGACCTTGGTCTGGACACGCGTCTCAACGCCAAGGTCGGCCTGCTCTCGGGCGGCCAGCGCCAGGCACTCACCCTGCTGATGGCCACGCTCACCAGGCCGCGCCTGCTGCTGCTCGACGAGCACACTGCGGCCCTCGACCCCAAGACGGCATCGAAGGTGCTCAATCTGACCGAAGAGATCGTCGACGAGCACCACCTGACCACGCTCATGGTCACGCATAACATGAATGACGCCATCCGTCTGGGCAATCGCCTGATCATGATGCACGAGGGCCACGTAATCTACGACGTGGCGGGCGATGAGAAGAAGTCGCTCACCGTCGCGACCTGCTGCAGAAGTTCGAGGAGGTCTCGGGCGGCGAGCTCGCCAACGACCGCATGCTGCTGAGCTAAACCTACCAAAAAGGGACAGGTTTATTTTGACAGGTTTTACCTGCGCAAACGTCAAAACCGCCGCAAAGGGACAGACGCCCTTGCGGCGGTTTTCGCATATTATGTCGATAATCCAGCGTCAGCAGGAACTACTGGTTAAGGACTAAGGAAACTGCCACGAGAAGCTCTCTTCCCCGTCTCGCCTTGACCGCCGCACTCCTTGCCGGCGTGCTCGCCGCGCCCCAGCTTACGCCACCGCGGCCACCCCATCTCAAGTTATCGGCCCGTCCGATGTGATCGGACGGGCTTCTTGGTGGGTATCATGGTTGGACGATCATAAGGAGGTTTTCCCTACATGGAATTGTTTGAGCCGATTCTTCATTTCTTTGAGCAACGGTGGGTCCACAACATCATCTGGGCCGTCATCTTGGCGATAGGCACCGCCGTCGCCACCAAGGTCGTATCCAAGACCCTGCGTCACCTGCTCAATCGCGACGACAACCCGCTTCCGGCATCGAGCATCTTCATCAACATCGCACGCGCCGTCATCTGGATGATCGGCGGCAGCTTTATCCTCGACAACTGCTTTGGCATTAACGCAAACGCGCTCGTCGCCGCTCTTGGCGTCGGCGGCATCGCCATCTCGCTCGGCTTTCAGGACACGCTGTCAAACCTTATTGGCGGCATGCAGGTTACGTTTATGGGCATCATCAAGCCTGGCGACAATATCGAAGTCGGCGGCGTGTCGGGCGTGGTCCAGGACATCACCTGGCGCCACACGACCATCGAAGATGCCTGCGGGCAGACCATCATCGTCCCCAACTCCAACATCTCCAAGAACACGCTCGTGCATTTGATGCCCTTTGGGCGCGTGGCTGTGCCCGTTGCCGTAAAGGACACGTCCAAGTGGGCCTCGCTCGACGCGCTGGCAGACGAGCTGACCAGCGCCACCAAGGCCGCCGTGCTTCCCATCTCGGGCTTTGACAAGGAGCCGTATGTGCTCTTTAGCGAGATCGGCGACTTTGGCATTAAGGGCAAGATCATCTTTATCGTCAGCGACGACAGCACCACTTTCACCGCTGCCGACGCCTGCATCCGCGCCATCGCCCCCATCATTGCCTAAACCACCACAAAGGGGACAGGCACCTTTGTTGTGGTTTTCATTCGTGGTACCATGGTTCATATAGTTGTTTAAACGACTAAGGGAGCAACATCATGGAAGAGGCCTACCGTCAAGCACGCAAGCGCGGCGAGCAAGGACGTCGACGCGCCATTAGTCAAAGCGAGTATCCGTACCTCACGGACCTCGATAGCTTGGTTGCCCAGCTCCCCTTAGGCCAGCGAGAGAATGTCGGCCTGAGAGACATTCCGCTCGAAATGGTCGTCGGTACGGTTACCAAGGGCCGTCAGTCCGCCTTTTCATGCAACTTTATGCCCCTGCTGCCGTTTGGCACCGAGTTCGCCCGCAAGTGGTCCAACCTCTACGACATCCAGGTAACCGAGGGTTATCGCGACCCCATCATCGTCACCGAGTTCATGCATCGGTTCTATGTCCGGGAAGCAACAAACGCGTCAGTGTCCTCAAATTCCTGGACGCTCCGACGGTTTCGGCCAAGGTCACCCGTCTCTACCCCGGCACATGGGATTCCGTCGAAAGCCGCCTGTACGGCGAGTTCTGCGCGTTTTGGCGCGTCTGCCCCCTATACGAGATCGAGTTCTCGCGTGAGGGAAGCTACGAGACGCTCGCCAAGATGCTCGGTCAGAACCTTATCGAAAAATGGCCGCAGAAAAAGGTCGACTACCTGCGCCACACCTTCCTGCTCTTTAAGCGCGCCTACCTTCGCGCAGGCGGCGACCACCTGGACATTACGCCCGCCGACGCCATGCTCGTCTACCTCAATGTGTACAACCAGGACCGCCTGCTGGATACGCCGACGGATATCGTCGTAAACCGCCTGTGCAAGATCTGGCGCGAGCTGGTTATTGCCGGCAAAAATGACGAGGACAAGGTCGATCTTGTCGAAGCACCGAGCGTCGACGAGGAGGAGACGCCCGCCAAGTCCACCTCTGGCGTGCTCAACTTCTTTATGGGCAAGACCGTCTACTCGACGGCCAACCCCCTGCGCATCGCCTTTATCCATGAGTTCCCCTGTGCGACGTCGAGCTGGGACAGCCTGCACGACCAAGGGCGTCAGTATCTCGATGAGCACTTTGGCGGTATCGTGCGCACCGAGGCGTTCGAGGACTGTCACGATCCGGATGTGTTCTACGCCGCCGTGGAAACGGCTGTCAAACATGGAGCAAACGTCATCTTCTCGACCTCGCACCGCCTGATGGAATACACGCTCAGGGCTGCCGTTGAGTATCCCCGGGTTCGGTTCCTCAACTGCTCTATCGGCCTTCCCCATCAAAGCGTCCGTTCGTACTTTGGCAAGATGTACGAGGCCAAGTTTCTGCTGGGCGCCCTTGCGGCCAGCATGGCGGACAACCACCGCATCGGTTACCACGCGTCGGTCTTCGCCTCGGGCGCACTCAGCGAGATCAACGCCTTTGCGATTGGCGCCTCGCTGCTCGACCCGCGCGCGCAGGTCATCCTCACCTGGGGCGATGTTCCCGCCGGTGGTCTTGCCGAAGCCATGTGCCGCGAAGGCGTAAGCGTCATGACCGGCGCTGACATGTCAAAGTCGCTCGAAGACCCAACGGCCTACGGGCTTCACCGCTTGGTCGACGGCAAAGTCACCGGCATCGCCATGCCCGTATGGAACTGGGGCCGTTACTACGAGCTCATCGTTCGCAGCCTTCTTCACGGCACGTGGGACGAGACCAGCGACGACAACCAAGTGCGCGCTGTCAACTACTGGTATGGCATGAGCTCCGGCGTTATCGACATCCGTTACGCTCCGGGCCTACCCTACCAAACGCGCAAACTCGTGCAGTTGCTCCGCAACGGCATTGTTGTGGGATCCATCAACCCTTTGGCGGCGAGCTCCACAGCCAGAACGGCGTGGTACAGATCGAAGGCTTCCCTCCGCTGCCGAGCACGCAGATTGTCGAGATGAATTGGCTGGCGGACAACGTGGTAGGCACCATTCCGCAGCTCGACGATGAGCCGAAAGTCCCTGCCCTATGAAAATCCTTGCCATAGCCGATACCGAAGAACGATGCCTTTGGGAGTGCTTTCGCAAGGAACGCTTTGAGGGAGTCGACCTGATTTTGTCCGCCGGCGATCTGGACCCGGACTATCTTGAGTTTTTGGTTACGGTCATCAACAAACCGCTCATCTACGTGCGCGGCAATCACGATGACCGCTACGCACGTCATGCACCGGGTGGATGTATCTGCGTAGAGGACAGCGTGTACACGTACCGAGGGATTCGCATTGCGGGCCTTGGCGGGTCCATGCGTTATCGCGACGGCGCCAACATGTACACCGAACGCGAGATGTCCAAGCGCATGCGTAAGCTGTCGCGTAAGGTTAGGATGGTCGGCGGGTGCGACATTCTGCTTACCCATGTACCCGCCGCCGGTATGGGTGATCTGGACGATCTGCCGCATCGAGGATTCGAGTGTTTTAACACAGCACTCGAATCCTGGAATCCCGACTACATGGTGCACGGGCATGTGCACCAAAGCTACGGTTGCGATTTTCAGCGCGAGCGTCAGCATGTGTGTGGAACGACGATCATCAACGCCTGCGGCTATACGCAGTTTGAGCTCGACCAGACGCACTACCCCATCCGCGGCTGGCAAGCAGCTTGGCTCAACTCACAAACCATGCGCCGCGAGCTCAAACGCCACGAAGCCATCGAGTCTTCAACAGCCAGAACACCCTGGTAACCACCATAAAGGGGACACTGTCCCTTTATGGTGCTTTTGACGCGATAGCAAGAAACCCGGTCCTGCACAAGGCAGAACCGGGTTTCTTTAGCAATGCTTGCTGTACTCAGGCAGTAACTAGCAGTTACTCAGCCACGAAGTCACGCTGGACAGCGGGATCGACCTTGACGCCAGGGCCCATGGTGGAAGACACGGAGATGGACTTGACGTACTTGCCCTTAGCAGAAGAGGCTTGACGCGCAGAATCTCGGTGTACAGGGCAGCGTAGTTCTCGACGAGCTGCTGCTCAGAGAAGGACTTCTTGCCCAGGGGCACGTGGCAGATGCCGTAGCGGTCGGCGCGGTACTCAACGCGGCCAGCCTTGAGCTCGGAGACCATCTTGGCGACGTCCATGGTCACGGTGCCGAGCTTGGGGTTCGGCATGAGGCCACGGGGACCAAGGATCTTACCGATGCGGCCAACCTTGGCCATCATGTTCGGCGTAGCGATAGCGGCGTCGAAGTTGATCTCGCCCTTCTGAATCTGGGCGACAAGCTCGTCGGAACCGATGATGTCGGCGCCGGCGGCCTCAGCCTCGCGGGCCTTCTCGCCCTCGGCGAAGACGGCAACACGAACGGTCTTGCCGGTGCGTGGGGCAGGGAGATGGAACCACGGATGTTCTGGTCAGCCTTACGAGTATCGATGCCCAGACGGAAGTGAGCCTCGACGGTCTCGTCGAACTTGGCGGTGTCGAGCTCCTTGATGAGCTTGGCAGCCTGAAGGGGGGTGTAGAGCGTGGCGCGGTCGATCTTCTCGCAGCGGCGTTATAGCTCTTACCATGCTTAGCCATGTGCATTACCTCCTGTGGTTAAACGGGCGTGAGCCCTCCCACATCGTATCGTGTGCCCTATTGCACACATTTAACGGGCGCCCCGGTCGGAGCACACGCCGTTACCATAAGAAATCGCTATTCAGCGATGGTGACGCCCATGGAACGGGCGGTACCGGCGATGATCTTCTTGGCGGCGTCAATGTCGTTGGCATTGAGGTCCGGCATCTTGATCTCGGCGATCTTGGTGAGCTGCTCCTGGGAGAGCTGACCAACCTTGTCAGCCTGGGGCTTAGCGGAACCAGACTTGAGGTTCAGCTCCTTCTTGATAAGGTGAGCCGCCGGCGGGGTCTTGGTGATGAAGGAGAAGGACTTGTCCTCGTAGACAGAGATCTCAACGGGGATGATGTCACCCTTCTTGTCCTGCGTCTCGGCGTTAAAGGCCTGGCAGAACTGCATGATGTTCACGCCAGCAGCGCCCAGGGCGGGGCCGACGGGAGGAGCAGGGTTTGCTGCACCAGCAGGAATCTGGAGCTTAATGACGTTGGCAACCTTCTTCTCAGCATGGTCATTCCTTTCGAATCACGAGTGTGAAGTACTTGCTATATCGTAAGCACGCACGTGTTAGAAGCACTCCTGAGATGAGCAGTCACAGAAGAAGCACGCTCGCGCGAACGGACGAAAACTTAAGCGATGACAGCGACCTGGTTAAAGTCGAGCTCGACCGGCGTCTCGCGGCCAAAGATCATCAGCGTGACCTTGAGCTTGCCAGCTCGGTGTTAACCTCGGAGACCTTGCCATCAAAGTCGGTAAGCGGGCCATCGGTGACGCGGACGGACGTACCGACCTCAATATCAACCGAGGTGCGCTTGGGCGAATCGCCCTTACCGGGACGACGAGTCATCTTGTTGTACTCGTCGCGGGAAAGCGGAGCGGGCTTGCCGTTGCCGCCTAGGAAACCGGTGACGCCAGGCGTGTTACGAACACACGTCCAAGCATCATCATCCATCTCCATGCGGACAAGGACATAACCCGGGAAAATCTTGGAATCCTTGGTCTCACGCTTGCCACCCTCTTTAATCTCGGTGACACGCTCCATAGGAATCTCGATATCAAAGATACGGTCCTGCATGCCCATAGTCTCGATTCGATGCTCGAGATCGGACTTAACACGGTTCTCGTATCCAGAGTAAGTGTGAACGACGTACCAACGCTTAGACATGGTTTAGCCCCTCAATCCAGAGAACAGAGCAAGAGCCTCGCCAAAGCCAGCATCGAGCAGAGCGATGACGACGCCGACGACGATCAGAGAAGCGCAAACGACGACCGAGTAGTTCACGAGCTCCTTCTTATCGGGCCACGTGACACGCTTCATCTCGGACTTGACCGAAGCGAAATACTTCTTGGTGCGGGCGAAGAAACCAGGCTTCTCGTTCTTCTTGGACTTCGCAGCCTTCTCGTTCTTCTTGGCAACGGCCTTCTTGGCCTCAACCTTGGAGTTGGCGGCAGCTTTGTTGGCAGGTGCCGGCTGCTGAGCCTTCTTCTTGTTCTTCTTGTTGGCCATTTGGGTTACCTCCGCGCAATGCGCTTATACATGAGTAAACCGTAAGCCCCAAGTGGGAGCTTACGGAATAATGACTGGCACGCCAGGAAGGACTCGAACCCTCAACACTCGGTTTTGGAGACCGATGCTCTACCAATTGAACTACTGGCGTATGTGACTAGAGACTAGCGAGTCTCTTTGTGCAGCGTGTGGTGACGGCACCAGGGGCAATACTTCTTGATCTCCATACGATCAGGCATGGTCGACTTGTTCTTGGTGGTCGTATAGTTGCGGCGCTTGCACTCAGTGCACGCAAGAGTAACTAGAGTACGCATGTATCCTGAACCTTTCATTTCCGCCCCGTACGGGCACGAGTTGTTACTTTATCAGCTCCACGTAAGTGCTGTCAATGAAAACCTCGAGTCAATTGGTTCTCGGTGGATCCATTCATATTTGGAACACATCAATGAAGCCATCGAGAGCTAATCGACGGTGCATCCAGGACCATTATCGATCCTCTCGACACCAGCAACGGCTCAATATCCATTGCAGAAAAGAACCCGGCACCCATATAAGTGCCGGGTTCTCTAAGTCAGCTATATCAAAGAGCTAATTTACTCAATGATCGTGGAGACGATGCCCGAACCGACGGTGTGGCCACCCTCGCGGATAGCGAAGCGCAGGCCCTCCTCCATGGCGATCGGTGGATGAGGTCGCCCTCGATGGTGATGTGGTCACCAGGCATAGCCATCTCGGTGCCCTCGGGGAGCTTGACCGTACCGGTAACGTCGGTGGTACGGAAGTAGAACTGAGGACGATAACCATCGAAGAACGGGGTGTGACGGCCGCCCTCCTCCTTGGTCAGAACGTAGATCTCGCCGGTGAACTTGGTGTGCGGGGTAACCGAACCGGGCTTGCAGAGAACCTGGCCGCGCTCGATGTCCTCACGCTTGATGCCGCGGAGCAGCAGACCGACGTTGTCGCCAGCCTCGCAGAAGTCCATGGACTTACGGAACATCTCGATACCGGTAACGACGGTGTTCTGGGTATCCTTGATGCCGACGATCTCGACGGGCTCGTTGAGCTTGAGCTCACCGCGCTCGACACGGCCAGTAGCAACGGTACCACGGCCGGAGATGGTCATAACGTCCTCAACGGCCATCAGGAACGGGAGGTCGTTGTTACGAGCAGCGTCGGGATGTACTCGTCGACGGCCTTCATGAGCTCGCGAATGGCGTCCATCCACTTGGCGTCGCCCTCGAGAGCGCCCAGAGCGGAGCACGGATGACGGGGATGTCGTCGCCGGGGAAATCGTACTCGGAGAGGAGCTCACGGGTCTCCATCTCGACGAGGTCGATGAGCTCGTCATCGTCGACCATGTCGCACTTGTTCAGGAAGACGACGATGTAGGGAACGCCGACCTGACGGGCGAGCAGGATGTGCTCGCGGGTCTGAGCCATGGGGCCGTCGGTAGCAGCGATGACCAGGATAGCGCCGTCCATCTGAGCAGCGCCGGAGATCATGTTCTTGACGTAGTAGCGTGGCCCGGGCAGTCAACGTGAGCGTAGTGACGGGCAGCGGTCTCGTACTCAACGTGGGAGACGGAAATCGTAATGCCGCGCTCGCGCTCCTCGGGAGCCTTGTCGATGTTCTCGAACGCAGTGAAGTCAGCCTTGCAGCCCTCGGTCTCGGAGAGAACCTTGGTGATGGCAGCGGTCAGCGTGGTCTTGCCGTGGTCGACATGACCAATGGTGCCGATGTTAACATGCGGCTTAGTGCGCTCAAACTTCTCTTTGGCCATAAAGCCCTCCTCTTAACAGGTCGTCCCCGGACGGGACTTTGCCTTTATACCATAGTGGCCTCTCAACATACTATTGAGAAGCCACCGTGTTACCTATGGTAGCGGTGACTGGATTCGAACCAGTGACGCCACGGGTATGAACCGTGTGCTCTAACCAACTGAGCTACACCGCCGGATGGAGCCTGCAACCAGACTTGAACTGGTGACCTCTTCGTTACCAACGAAGTGCTCTACCGACTGAGCTATACAGGCACTTGACGGTGGGAGCTATAGGATTCGAACCTATGTAGGCAGAGCCAACGGGTTTACAGCCCGTCCCCATTAACCACTCGGGCAAACTCCCAATCGTTCAAGTATCCGCAGGTCCTTTGGTCTTTTGGACCGCCGCCCCCGCGAACGAAGAAGATAATACGATGCCACCTTGGGGGCTGTCAACGAAAACCTCTAGATACACGGTGCCGGGCGTATCTATATAGCCGTGACCTGCGGTTTTATTGAGTTTGGATATGAAGGACAGTGGTTTTGGATACTGAGGTGACGTTTCCCAAGGTAACACTTTGCTGTAGTGGAGTACACCTTCAGTATCGAACTTCGATAACAGCCTATTTGCACCTATATATAGGTCGAGATCGGGGCTTCCCAGACAGAAGATTGCTCTTCCCAGCAAAATCGAGCGTGGATATTCTTCCGTTTGAAATCGAGCGTGGATATTCTCCCACTTTGCCGTGCCATCAAGTCCAAAGTGGCAGATTATCCACGCTCATTCACTAAGCGGGAGATTTTCCACACTCGTATGTCCGGAAATCCACACTCGGTCACGACAGTTAAACCCGGTCCGGCCTTTGTCTCGATCTGTAACATTTAGAGAACATTTTTCCCCTATCTGTTACAGATCGAGATGTTTCGCAGAGACCTCAGCTTACGTCTCATTCTGTAACAGCTAGAACGGTTTCCAGCCTCTTCGTGTTACAGATTGAGACAAACCTGAAGCTTGGTTGGCACCACACCCGCTGACTTATAGACATAAATAGAAACGGGCCCTGTCCCACAAGGGAACAGAGCCCGAAACTCTCATGGAGCCAGTGACAGGAATCGAACCTGCAACCCACTGATTACAAATCAGTTGCGCTACCGTTGCGCCACACTGGCACACTTGGCGCTTTCGCGCGAAGCCTGTTAAGAATAAAGGAATTACGGACGGGGCGCAACAGGCCACACGGCGTTATACAAATATGCAAAATCCAGCAACAACAGGTACCAGGCCCGTTCATTTCTGTCGGTTCGCCCTCAATCTCAAAACCATTCGTCAGAACGAATAGTTTTAATTACAATTGCTATATATAAAACTATTCGTTTTGACGAAGGGTTTCGTGATGCTTACTACCAAGGAAGCCGCCGAGCTGCTCGGCATCACTCCGCGCAGGGTGCAGGAGCTCATAAAAAACGGAGCACTTGAGGCCCGCAAGGCTTCTGGTGTATGGCTCATCGACAAAGACAGCGTCGACACGCGACTCCGCTCCGTGACCAAAACGGGGGGACGTCCCGCCGCGGCCACGGTAAGAGCGAGATCACGTTCACCCTCATGAATCGCACGCACAAAGTCGCTCAGCTGGTCTACAGCACATCGCGAAAAGACTTTACCCACATCGGCGCCGACATCGATTACGCCCACGCCCCTATTGGGGTATTTGGCCCTAATAGCCCCATATCGCTAGACTCCTTCCGCATCTGGTGGCGCGGCCGCGGTATCCCGCTCGCACGCATTGGGCTAGCCTCCCTGCTTACAGAAGCCGCAGTCGATGTTCCCGATGAACTCGTCCAGCGAAATCTCGGCCTCTCCTTATCCGACCAGTATTGGATCAGGCCCCAAGACTCCGGTCTCGCGTGGGAAGATATCAATTTCTTCAATAATGCTTTTGACGACGTCTCACTGTCCATTGCGCCCTTTGCCCCAGAGGGAAAAGCGGCTGCCGCAAAGCCCGATAACACCTCGGACGGCAATCTTCAAAAGTACTGGACGTGCGAGGGCGAGCGTCGAATTCTGCATAAGGCAGGAGCGCACCTGAACCAGGAACCTTATAACGAGCTGGTGGCGACCGCGCTCCACCGTCGCATCCTAAACGCCTGCGATTATGTACCTTACTCGCTCGAGGGCACGGGCACTTCCGCCCTGAGCATATGCGATGTCTTCTTAACTGATGAAGAGGAATATGTCCCTGCGTTCTATGTAAACCAGCACGCAAACGCAGATGAACGACTAACCGACTACGAGCGATACGTAGCAAACTGCGAGGAGCTCGGGGTGCCAGGCGTCAAGGATGCCCTTGACCGCATGATCGTGTGCGACGACATCATCGCCAACTACGATCGTCATTGGCGTAACTTTGGCCTTGTGCGAAACGTAAACACGCTAGCCTGCAGACCTGCCCCCATCTTCGATTCGGGCTCATCGCTCTGGTGCAACATATCACTAGAGGAGCTTAGGGCGGGAGAGCACAGTTTTACCAGCGCACAATTTCATTCAAGCCCCGCCAAACAAATGTTGCTCGTCGAGGACATGGGCTGGTTTGACGGCGACAAACTCGAAGGCTTCGTTGACGAGGCAATCGAGATTCTTTCCAGAAACGACGCGCTCACGGCAAGGCTGCCATATCTAAAAGAGGCGCTAACGTGGCGCCTCGAAAGAATGATCGACATCGCTGAATGGAGTTAGCGAGACAGCATCGCCCCGCCAACTCCCCTACCTCCCGCGCAGGGCTTTGAGCTTGGCCAGGGCATCGGGGCTCAGGCGACTGCCCAGAGTCATCTTGATCTGCGGAGCTTCCTCTGCCTCGTGAACGTCGTTATCGATCTGTTTGATCTCGTCCACCAGCATGCGGCTCGAGATGCGCGTAACGCCCTTGCCCATGACGACGGCCTGGATCGTACCGTCGCTCGATACCACGGAGCACGCGCGACCCTCCTCACGTGCCTCGATGCAGAGCTTCTGCACCACGGTATCGGCAGAGACGCCCGTCGGCGAAAACTCGATGCGCACGCCGCGGGCCGGCAGGTTGGGGCGCTCGCTGGAAATATTGCCCGCGCCGTCGAACACAATCACGGCCTCGTAGCGGCCCTGGGCAAAGGCGGCGACGTCGTTGATGAGGCGGTGCGCGCCATATCGTGAACGTCGCTGGAATACGGATCGTCGGAATGGTCGTACACGAGCTTTTCGTAGCGCGGCGTGCAGTGAATCACGTTGTAGCCGTCGACCACCAGCAGCTCGGGCTTATTGGAGTGCACCGTCGAGACCGGATCGGCGATGGCCTGCGTAAACGCATTGCCGCCCACGCCATAGGTCGCGGCCGAAACAATCGGCTTGGCCGAGCCCTCGCCAAAGCGCTTGGCCTTAGACTTGGCGCGGTTCTTCTTGGACATGCGCTACTCCTCTCCCATGAGCTCGCCGGCATTGCGGCGCAGCCACTCAAAGCACAGCGCGGTGGTCGCCTGGGCAACGTTGAGACTCTCGGTCATGCCACGCTGGGGAAGCTTGGTCAAAAAGTCGCATTTCTCGAGCACCAGGCGCGAGATGCCGTCGCCCTCGGAGCCCATGACGAGCGCCACGCGGCCCTCGAAGGGAGCATCCCAGCAGCTGCCCTCGGCGTGCTCGGAAGCACCGCCACCCAAAAGCCAGCAGCCTTGAGGTCGTCGAGTGCACGGGCGATATTGGGAACCTGCGCGATAGGCAGATGCATGACGGCGCCGGCTGAGGTCTTGTAGCTGCCCACGGTCACGCCGGCGGCACGCTTGTTGGCAATGATGACGCCCGCGGCGCCCACGACCTCGGCGGAGCGCACGATGGCGCCAAAGTTACCGTCGTCAGTCACATGGTCGAGCACGATGACGAGCGCCGGACCGTCACCCGCGCGGTCGAGGATATCGACGACATCGGCGTAAGGGAAGTTGCCCACCTCGAGCGCAATGCCCTGGTGAGCGCCATGGCTCGACAGCGCATCGAGCTGCGCGCGCGGCACATACTTAATGCGGACGCCCGCGGCGTTGAGGTCGTCGACCAGACGCGACAAGGCGGCATCGCGCTCCCCGCCCTCGGCAATGAGCGCGCACTTGATGGGAAAACCGGTGCGCAGTGCTCGGCGGCAGCACGGCGACCTTCGATAAACTCGCCCTTGGGAACCTGGACAGCGGCGCGGTTGCGATCGCGCTGCGGACGTGCGGCCTGGGCGCGATCGCGCTGGCCCTTGG
>ENA-OQEB01000596-OQEB01000596.1-human-gut-metagenome-genome-assembly--contig:-NODE-596-length-14778-cov-2.195686_pt1 | contig 14778 bp, 18 predicted proteins | sample MGYA00242787_ERZ504619 | MGnify/ENA primary metagenome ERZ504619 (study PRJEB26092, sample SAMD00036317) | human gut metagenome | host: Homo sapiens | study: EMG produced TPA metagenomics assembly of... | reverse complement strand
CTTTTGGAATGTCCAACCCCCATTGTCTGCAAAATTCTTCCACCCCTTCCCGGGTCATACCGGGAGAGTCTTGAAAGATCAAAATGCCACCGGGGTGTAGGTGGCAAATCCTGAACGGGCTTGTCCTGGCAGCACCTTTCCCAGCCTGTTCTCTTGAATGAAGGCCAGCTTATCCCTGGTAAAATCACCGCTTACAAATGCCTCCTGCGTTTTCAGTCCATACCCGCCCGGAAGATTGACCGTCAAGTCACTAAATAATTCCAGCTCCCCTTCACTTTGACTATACATCAAAACCGCAAGCCCATTTCCATAGGCATAGCTGGACACTTTCAGGGTGATCTCTTCCTTACCAAATTCCCAATGGAAAGGCAGTGTATCGCTGCTTTCCTGATTTTCATATATTTCTTTACGCATGGTTCTTTCCTCCTACAATCCCATCATCTCTTTTACGATCCGGTCAGATGCTTTCACCGCACCCACCAGCACCAGCAGGTTGAATACCAATTCCCCTACATAGTTCCACACAATGGTCACTGCACTTAAGGACGTATCCCCAATGGCTGGCGGACTGGCAGAATAGACGGAGAAAATGATACAGGCCAGTGCAATGATCGCCCCTTCCAGACACACCCCTGCATAGGACTTGATGAAGTTCTTCCCCACCGACTGGGAGGGTTCTCCCGCAAAGGTGGAAATGGGGATGGGCGCAATGGCAGTATACATATACAGCTTGAACATCCTTCCATATACCGTAAGGATCATGATAAAAGACAGCACTGTGATCAAAAGGCTTCCCAGCAGCGTCACGATCCACAAGGGGATGGATTCCAGCATCCCTACCGCTTCGATCTTTTCCACGATCTCTGCCGGAAGCTCTGTCACACCCCCGTCTGCCATTCCCGACTGTGCCATGATGGTCGATACGATCCCCTGTACAATGGAAAACAGGGCGGTCATCAATTCCATGCCATACATGATGGCGCCTTGTGCCAGTGCAAACCGGATAAAGGCTTTGAGGGCATGTTCCGGCTTTTTCATGTCTGTAAAGCTGCCACAGGTCTTTACGATCCCGGCTGCAAAAAACAGTACCAAAAGTCCATATCCAATGGCAGTCAGCGCCCCGTTGATCCCGGTGATGACACTCCAGATCGTCCCGCCCTTAAAGGATTCCGGGCTTTGGGTAAGGAGCGTCCAGATTTCTGCTAGCTTCTCATTCCAGGTGTTCAGTGCAGAGTTTAGGTTCTGCACGATCCAGTTATCACTCAAACAGTCTCACCTCCTTTGCCGGGGCAGGAAGATGTCCTCCCTGCCCGCTTCTGTCTCTACCCACTACCCAACGATCAGGTCCAGGATCTCTTTTGCAAAGGTGATGATGACACCGCCTGCCAGCGTCAGAAACCCGTTGGCTCTCTGGCTGGATCATGGCTCTTTAAGCTCAAACCTACCTGCACCACACCAAATCCCAGTAAGATCAAGCCGATGGCCCGGATCAGGGAGAAGATAAAGGTGGACAGGTTATTGATGACTGACAGGGGATCTCCGGCTGCAAGCACCGGGATACCACCTACCGTCATAGTAAGCACCAGCGCTGCATACGCGGCAAGGGTACGCTTTGGTCCTCTGCCCATAGGCATCGGTGCAGTAGCATGGTTTGCTGTCTGTCTCTTTGGCATTTCATTTCTTTTCTTCAATGGCATTCCTCCAATCAAAAAGACTGCTCCCTGCCGAGGATCTCCCCAGCCGAGAGCAGTTCATAATCATCCAGTCTCCTGGTATCAATGGTTACATCTTCATGGGACAGGGGAGCCTTCGCATAATCATAAGGCGGCGCCCCTCCATCCTCCGTATATTTCACATTCACATGTTTATGCAGATCATATTTCTCATCCAGAATGGGGCGTTCTCCACGCACCAGAAGCACTGCCTTCCGGTTATCCAAAAGGCGTACTTCATCGGGGGTCAAAAGTTCTTTGCCACAATGTCAAGTGATGAATTCAAATTACTTTGAGAATTTGGCACTTACGCATAAAGCAGCACGTGACAACGTTATGTGTTTGGATTATAATGATAGATGAAAATTGAATCATCATATCGCTCCATCCGCAAAGACGGAACATGGAATCGGGTGCAAGTCCCGGCGAGTCGATCACTGTGAAACTTTCCTGAGGGAAAGGTAAGTCAGATACGTGGGAGCGTATGGTGCTTCTGCCGGAACCGGAAGCACGTTTTTTAGGCGCAGGAAGCTGTGCTTTGTTGAGCGTGTCTGTTTGGATGCGCTTTTTTCTTACGGTTCCTATGTATAAAATAAATCCCTTTTTTTGCAAGGAGTCTTTTCATGCGTAATCAGTATTGGGAAAATAAGCACTATGCTTATTTCTGCAACCGGGAATGTGAATATTTCCCCTGCCATAAGGGTGCCGACCCGGAAAATTTTAATTGCCTATTCTGCTATTGCCCTCTGTATGTATTGGGAGATCGCTGCGGCGGAAGTTTGCCTACCTTCCCAACGGATACAAGGACTGCAGCCGCTGTCTGTTTCCCCATCTGCGGGAGAATTATGGTGTAATTACGGAACGCTATGGAGAAATCCTTGCGGCAATTCCATATCCAGATCAGGAGGATGACGAATGACCCTTTTACAACTGAAATACATTGTGACGGTTGCTGCGGCCGGAACGATCAGCGAGGCGGCAAAACAGCTTTATATCGCCCAGCCCAGCCTGACTTCCGCAATCAAGGAACTGGAAAATGAACTGGGAATTACTATTTTCAAACGTACCAATAAAGGCATCCTGCTTTCGGCGGAGGGAGAAGAATTTTTAGGATATGCCCGTCAAGTGATTGAACAGACAAATCTGATTGAAGAACGATACTTAGGGAAGACCCCTGTCAAGCATCAGTTCTGTGTGTCCACGCAGCATTATTCTTTTGCGGTAGAAGCATTTGTTGAGCTTTTGAAACAGTATGGCGGTGAAGAATACGACTTCCGCATCCGTGAAACGCAGACCTATGAGTTGATTGAAGATGTGGCAAAGCTGCGAAGCGAGGTGGGTGTGCTTTACCTTAATAGTTTCAATGAAGCTGTCCTGCGCAAGACCATGCGGGAAAATGATTTGAAATTTCATCGTTTATTTATCGCAAAGCCTCACGTTTTTGTCAGTACGTTCAGTCCTCTGGCAAAGAAGAAAATTGTTGAATTGGATGAGCTGGCAACCTATCCGAGATTGTCCTATGAGCAGGGAGAACACAATTCCTTCTACTTCTCTGAGGAAATTTTAAGTACGTTGGAAAGCAAGAAAGACATTATGGTTTCTGACCGGGCCACGCTGTTCAATCTCCTGATTGGTCTGAACGGGTACACCATTTGCAGCGGCGTTATCAACGAAGAACTAAATGGGAAAAATATTGTTGCTGTCCCCCTTGCTGTGATGATTACATGGAAATCGGCTACATCACTCACAGCAAGGTCGGACCGGGTAAATTTGGAACTCTGTATATCGAAGCTCTGAAACGATATGCTTCCGCACAGGAATGACAGAACATAAAGTAGCGGTCTGCTATAGATTCAATCTATGGCAAACCGCTGCTTTTCCGTATTTTACAGAACCCTTTCCCGCAGGTATACTGAAAAAGAACGATCATACCCAAGGAGGACACATTATGGACTATTCAATTATTGGATTTCCGCGTATCGGGATCCACCGAGAATTAAAGTTCGCAACAGAAGCGTATTTTCGCAGCGAAATAGATGCCGATGAGTTGAAACGGGTTGTCTCTCAGCAGAGAATGGAGCAGTGGACACGCCAGAGGGACGCAGGTGCCGGCTTTATCCCGTCCAATGATTTTTCCTTTATGACGGGATGCTGGACACCGCTTATATGCTGAACGCCATTCCAAGGCGGTATGCCGATCTGAGGCTTTCCGATATAGACACATACTTTGCCATGGCCCGTGGTATCAGGGGGCGCAGGGAGATGTCAAAGCATTTACCATGAAAAAGTGGTTCAATACGAACTACCACTACATGGTACCAGAGCTGGATGATGATATGGAGTTGAAGCTCCGCTCAGATGCTTTTCTGGATGGCTTTCATCAGGCGCGTTCTCTGGGCATTCAGACAAAGCCCGTGGTCGCCGGACCGTTTACCTTTTTGAAGCTGGCCCGCTGTACCGGCAATAAATCCGCCACTGATTTTGTAGATGATATTCTGTTTGCCTATGCAGATATCTTGAAGCGGTGTGGAGAAAAACGGCGTGGAATGGCTGCAAGTTGACGAGCCGTATCTGGTCATGGATTTAACAATGGGGGATGTTGCCCTTTTCCGCAAGCTGTACCAAACGCTGCTGGAACAAAAAGGCACAGTGAAGGTGCTGCTCCAAACTTATTTTGGCGATGTGCGGGATTGTTACCGGCAGCTATGTGAACTGCCCTTTGACGGCATTGGCCTTGACTTTGTGGAAGGAAAGCAGACCGCAGCACTTGTAGCAGCAAACGGTTTCCCGAAGGATAAAATCCTGTTTGCGGGACTTGTAAATGGGAAAAACATCTGGCGTACTAATTATAAAGACGTACTGGAGCGAATCGCCGGTTTGAAAAGCTGCTGTGACCACATTGTACTCAGTACATCCTGCTCCCTGCTCCATGTGCCGTATACTGTAAAGAATGAGCCGCAGCTTTCCACCGAAATTATCCGGCATTTTTCCTTTGCGTATGAAAAGCTGGATGAACTGCGTGAGCTTTGCTGCCTGGCTGAACTTGCAGACTATTCCTGTGACCGGCGCTATCTGCAAAATCAGGAACTGTTCCAAACCAGTGAGCTGAGAACCGACACAGAGGTACAGAAACAGGTTGCGGCACTTACTGAATCGGATTTTACCCGCAGGGTGCCCAGAAAGGAACGGCAGGCAACGCAGAAAGAACTGCTGAATCTCCCGCTGCTGCCCACGACAACGATTGGCTCTTTCCCGCAGACAAAGGAAGTCAAGCAGAACCGAACAAAATTCCGAAAAGGCGAAATCAGCGAAGAAGAATACCGAAATAATGCAAAGGGATTCATCCGGGATTGCATCGCTTTACAGGAAAACATTGGTCTGGATGTCTTGGTGCATGGCGAATTTGAACGCAACGACATGGTGGAATTTTTTGGCGAAAATCTGTCTGGTTATGTGTTTACCATAGGCGGTTGGGTACAGTCTTACGGTACACGGGGCGTAAAGCCGCCGATTGTGTTCGGGGACGTCAAACGCAAGAAGTCCATTACTACCGATTATATCCGTTATGCCAATTCCCTGACGGATAAGGATGTGAAGGGGAATGCTGACAGGACCAGTCACGATTTTGAACTGGTCGTTCCCCAGAGAAGATATTTCCACGCAGGAGATGATGTATCAGATCGGCCTTGCAATCCGGGAAGAGGTTCTGGAACTGGAAGCTGCAGGCGTCCGTATTATTCAGATTGACGAAGCCGCGCTCCGGGAAAAGCTGCCGCTCCGCCGCGCCGACTGGCATAGCGACTATCTGAACTTTGCGATCAAGGCATTCCGTCTCTGCCACGCAAAGGTAAAACCGGAAACGCAGATTCACACCCATATGTGCTACAGCGAGTTTGAGGACATTATCCCGGAAATCGACGCAATGGACGCCGATGTGATTACCTTTGAGGCGTCCCGTTCCAAACTTACGATTCTGGACAGCCTGATGGCGCATCATTTTGAAACGGAGGTGGGTCCCGGCGTCTACGACATCCATTCCCCCCGCATTCCGAGTGTAGAAGAAATTGAAGCCGCCCTCCGGCTGATGCTGGACAAGATCCCGGCAGATCATTTATGGGTCAACCCAGACTGCGGATTAAAAACCAGAGGGGAAACCGAAACCGTTGCCAGTTTGAAAAATATGGTCCAGGCGGCGAAAAATATAAGAAACGAATGCAAAGGAGACATTTGATATGAGTAATTTATACGCACCGTTCCGTTACGACTACGTGGGCACTTCTTCGTCCGGCAGAACTGAAAAAGGCCCGCGCCGATTATGAAGCAGGAGCCATTACCGCCGATCAGCTCAAAGCTGTGGAGGATCAGTGCATTACCGAACTGGTGGCGAAGCAGAAAGCGGCCGGATACCATGTTATTACTGACGGCGAGTTCCGCCGCGCTACCTGGCATCTGGATTTTATGTGGGGATTCGACGGCGTCGGCCATAAGAAAACGAACACCGGCCTTCCCTTCCACGGAGAGGCGGCGATGATCGATGATACTTTTGTGACCGGCAGGATCGGATTGTCCGGTGAGCATCCCTTTGTGGATCATTTTCGGTATGTGAAGGCGCTGGAGGACGAAAGACTATAGCAAAACAGACAATCCCCGCCCCTGCTCAGACGCTGGCACAATTCTGGATGCCCTTTGCCAGAAAACACACAGAGGCCTTTTACAGTTCTGCCAAGCCGCTGATGGACGACATTGCACAGGCTTACATTGCTGTACTGCATCAGCTGTACGATGCAGGCTGCAGGAATGTGCAGTTTGACGATTGCACATGGGGAATGCTGGCGGATAAAAATGGACAGGAAATGCACGCCGCAACGAAAGAAGGGCTTTTGGCCGTCCAGAATGCCTATAAAGATATTAACAACCAGGTGATTAACGGAGCGCCAGAGGGGATGAACATCACCACCCATGTCTGCAGGGGCAATTACCATTCAACTTATGCCAGCAGTGGCCCCTATGACTCCGTGGCCGACGTTTTGTTCGGCGAAGAAAATGTAAGTGCTATTATCTGGAGTTTGATGATGAACGCTCCGGTGGCTTTGCGCCTCTTGCAAAAATCGGAAGCGGACAGAAAGTGGTTCTCGGACTGATTACCACAAAGCAGCCGCAGTTGGAGAATAAAGAGGCCGTGATTGCCCGAATCCATGAAGCTGCAAAGTACATCCCTCTTGACAGGTTGTATCTCAGCCCGCAGTGCGGTTTTGCTTCCTGCGAGATCGGCAATAAGCTGACTGAAGAAGAGCAATGGGCGAAACTGGCGCTGGTTAAAGAGATTGCTGAGGAAGTCTGGGGCTAAATTTTTCTGTAAAAATCGCGACGTCGGAGTTTTATTCATTCGACGCCGCGATTTAATTTGTTATTGAGAATCTTTATTATGCGGTGATTTCATAACCGATATATCTTCCCCGACCTGGTGACCTATATTCTTTATCTGCTTTTCAATGTCCCACAGATCTTTCTGTATCGTTTCTTCCTCGACGCTAATTTCCGGGTGTTCTTTCATTTCTTCTCTGATAAACATCAGGCAAAAACTGACCAATAGAAGCAGGCAGGAAAACCAGATCGTATGCGCTCCGAACAGAACAACAAATTGACCGCCGATTCCAGCGCCAACAGCAAATAGGAAAATGATTTCCCAATAGCGCAAAGCTTTCCCTAAAACATTTCTATCATGTGTTCTGATGTATGCAGAAAGTGCTTCCATGCCGCTACGCATATTTCCGATACACATGGTGCTGGCAAACGCGTAACCATTCACCTTTCGGAATGTCTGCACCTGCATAGCGCAGGAAAAAGATACCAGTGCATTAGCCAGCATATCAAGACTTTGCGGAAGAAAGCTTACCAAAAACAGCAGAATCATTTCCAGTAGCAGGACAATCTGCCTCCAGTGGATATTCTGCACATTCTGATATTTTCCCCGTATCTGCTCTGCAACAATGATGCCTATTGCAAATGCTGCCAACGGAACAAAGTAGTGTGCGCTCTGCAACCAATTACGCTCACAGATGTTTTGACTAAGTAATACGATATTCCCGGTCTGAGCATTGGCGAACACCTTGCCCCGGAACACATAGGTATAGGCATCTTGCAGGCCGCCTGATATTGACAAAAATGCGGCAGTTGGGAAAGATTCGGACATTTGTCCCTGATGCTGGCATTTTATAATTCCATGCAAATGTGTTCACTCCTTGATGTATAACTAAAGATACCTCTATGTATGTATTCTCAAAATAGCAGAAGCCTGACTATGTTTGGCATCCTGAAATACAATACATATCAACCATACCATCACAAAGAAGATGATCATCTTGATCGGTAATGCTGATATGAAAGTAAGCCATGTGCTTACCGCGCTTTATGATTTCAGCTTTTGCAAAGATTGTCCCTGACTGTACGTTATGCAGGAAATTGATATGTGCGCTTTGCGTTACATAATCTCTACCATCCATTCTGGCAAAAATTCCCGCCACGCAATCTGCCATTGCATATAACAATCCTCCATGTACGTGTCCATGAAGATTCATAGATTCGGCAACCAAGTTTACCTTTACCACACAGCAATCCGGGTCAACTTGCATATTTGAATATGGTTATAAGACATAAAAGGATTGCCTTTTTCGTATGCAGAAAAATCCATATGGTATCACCTCTGTACCGGCAGTTCCTGATTACAGTAAAGGCAGCGGTACTTCCCAGAAGGAGACAGTTTGAAAATATGGTCGCATCCTGCCTCAATACTGGTAATACATCGTGGGTTTGTGCATTTAACCACATTTCGCAATATCTCTGGCATATCAGGCTGACATTTTCGCTCCACTACTCCGTCTTTGATATAGATTAGTGTAATTCGCCGATCCAGATAGCCTAAAATCTCCAGCCGCTCCGGAAGGTTTGAACCTTCGATCTTAATCAGATCTTTTGTTCCATATTTCTCACTGCGCACAGATTGCAGCAGCGCAACCGCCTGATATTTGCTCTCCAGATGGAGCAGCCGGTAAATTTCCATACCGCGCCCAGCGGGGATATGGTCAATAACCACACCATTTTGAATGGGTTCTACCTTCAGCATTTTAACACCTTCTCTCCAGTCACAGGATCGGCAATTCCCAACAGAGCCATAATTAGTGCCATGCGAACATAAACGCCATTCTGCACCTGATCAAAATAAGCGGCACGGGGATCATCATCTACCGTCCGAGTAATTTCATCGACACGAGGCAGTGGATGCAACACAGGCATATCCGGCCTAGCCAATTTCATTTTTTCAGGGTCAAGCGTGTAGATGCTCTTTAGCCGAATGTAATCTTCCTCATTAAAAAAACGTTCTTTCTGCACTCTGGTCATATATAACACATCCAGCTTAGGGAGTGTGTCCTCCAAACTGCTGACCTCCCAATATAAGGAATTTGCCGGGTGCAATGTATCCTCCTTCAAATATTCGGGAATGCGAAGTTCCTCTGGCGAGATAAAATAAAACTGATTTCCTAAAAAACGAACAAGATTGTTGACCAAAGAATGCACTGTCCGGCCGAACTTCAGATCACCGCAAAAACCAACGGTCAGATGATCCAACCGTCCCATGCGCTGGCGAATCGTCAGCAAATCAATTAAAGTTTGTGTAGGATGATTATGGCCTCCGTCACCAGCATTTATGACAGGAACTTTGGAAAACATGGAAGCGCGAAGCGGAGCACCTTCTTTTGGGTGGCGCATAGCTATAATATTGGAATAGCAGCTGACTACGCGAGCTGTATCAGCAACCGTTTCTCCTTTGGTTGCACTGGACTGTTCTGCTCCGGAGAAGCCGAGCGTCTGCCCGCCCAGACTTAGCATGGCAGATTCAAAAGAAAGCCGGGTTCTCGTACTGGGTTCATAAAATAAGGTCGCCAGCTTTTTGCCGTCAGCCACATGCGCATACATCTCCGGAGCGGCGGCAATTCGATCAGCCAAATCCAGGACTGCCATCGTTTCATCGTCATTGAAATCGGTTGGTTCAATCAGGTGTCTCACAGCCATTCCCCCTTTATCAGATATTCTTCGCGCTTTGCGCCGACAGAGATAAACTGGATCTCGTGATCAAGTAATTTTTCCAGCGTTTTGATATAATTTTTTGCAGCATCCGGCAGTTCCTCCCAGCGACGGCAAGCGGAAATGTCCTGTTTCCAGCCGGGAATGAAGCTGATAACCGGTTGATATTCTTCCAGATTTTCCGTAGGAACAAAGGTGTCTGTTTCTTTGCCTTTGTACAAATATCCCGTAATGATGGGAATTTCCTGCATATAACTGAGTACGTCTAACTTAGTCAATGCGATTTTGTCAGCGCGTTGGCATTTTAGGCCGTACCGGCTTGCAACCGCATCAAATGGCCCAACCCGGCGTGGGCGGCCTGTTGCAGCGCCATATTCACCGCCGGCCTTGCGCAGGGATTCCTTCCATTCTTCAGGCATAGCGTTCTCGGCCACAAATGGGCCTGCACCAACGCACGTTGAATAAGCCTTTAACACACCGACACATGGTCAGGCTGCACGCCAGGAATTCCCGCTCCAATCGGCCCATAGGCCGCAATCGTTGTAGAACTGGAAGTGTAGGGGAAAATGCCATAGTCAATATCACGCATAGCGCCAAGCTGCGCTTCCAAAACCATCTGTTTTCCTGACGATAACGCTGTATCCAAATAATTTCCGGTATCACAGATATAGGGTAAAAACTCCTTTGCCTGCTTCTGGCACCAGGCAAGCAGGGCCGGATAAGACATTGGCTCCTGATGATAGCAGCCTGCCAGTTCCAAATTTTTTGCTTCCAGCATGGTTTTTAGACGAACCTGTATATATGGCTCATCTAAATGAAGCAGATCACCTAAACGCAATGTTTTTTTGCGATACTTATCGCTGTAGGCATAAGCAATTCCCCTGCGAGTAGAGCCGAAAGCAACTCCGCTCTGCGCAAGACGTTCTTCCTCCAAATCATCTTGTATCCGATGCCACGGCATGGAGATGGTTGCACGAGCGGACAGTTTGAAATTTTGAGGTGTTACAGACACCCCTTTGCCGCGAATATCGGCAATTTCATTGGAGAGATGCTCTAAATCAACTACCATACCATCCGCAAGAACACACACCACATTGGGATGAAGAATCCCGGATGGTAGCAGATTCAGAATAAATTTTCCCTGTTTGGTTACGACCGTATGCCCGGCATTATTTCCCCCCTGGTAACGCACGACAATATCCGCCCGCTCTGCCAGCAGATCAATAACCCGTCCTTTCCCTTCATCCCCCCACTTGATACCTGTCACCGCAGTCAGCATTTTTCTGCCTCCCTTCTATTTCGGGCATTTACAGACGCTGTATACGGTAGCAGCCCCAAAAGACGGATGAAGCCAGTAGCATCGGACTGCTGATAGCCCTCTCCTTCATTAAATGTGACAATATCCTCGCTATACAAAGAATATGGGGACCACACACCTGAATTGATAATGTTGCCCTTATATAACTTCAGACGTACTTTTCCGGTGACGGTCTGCTGCGTCTCTGTCACAAATGCAGACAACGCTTTGCGCAGCGGAGAAAACCACTGTCCGTCGTAAACCAACTCACCGAAGCAAATAGACAATTCCTTTTTCTTATGGGCAGTTTTTTTGTCCAATGTCAGTGTTTCTAATATCTCATGCGCTCTATACAGAATGGTTCCGCCCGGTGTCTCGTACACTCCTCGGCTTTTCATACCAACCAGACGGTTTTCCACCACATCGTACAGGCCAATACCATTACAGCCGCCAATCTCGTTTAGCTTAGAAATAATGTCTGATGATTTCATTGCCTTGCCGTTCAACTTAACAGGTACGCCTTTTTCAAAGTCCAGCTCCACATATGTAGGAGTATCCGGCGCTTTCAGTGGAGAAACGCTCATTTCCAGAAAACCTTCTTTTTCATACTGCGGCTCATTACCTGGGTCCTCCAAATCCAATCCCTCATGAGAAAGATGCCAAAGATTTTTATCCTTTGAGTAATTGGTTTCTCGATTTATTTTCAAAGGAATATGATGGGCTTCGGCGTAATCAATCTCCTCATTGCGGCTTTGAATATCCCATTCCCGCCACGGTGTAATGATTTTCATTTCCGGCGCAAAGTGCATAATGGCCAGCTCAAATCGCACCTGATCGTTGCCCTTTCCGGTGCTGCCGTGGCAAACAGCATCCGCCCCCTCTGCCTTTGCAATTTCCATGACACGCTTAGCCAGAATAGGGCGGGCAAGGCTGGTTCCCAATAAATACCCTTCATAATCAGCTCCCGCCTGCATAGTAGGAATAACAAACTCATTAACAAACTCATCCGTTAAATCCTCGACATAAAGTTTGCTGGCTCCAGAAGCCACTGCTCGCTGTTTCAAATCATCCAATTCATCGTCTTGTCCAACATTTCCACAGACAGCGATCACTTCACAGTTGTCATAGTGTTCTTTCAGCCACGGGATAATAACGGAGGTATCCAGACCACCGGAATATGCCAGCACAACTTTTTTGATTTCACTCATACTAAAGCACTCCTTCACTTGTTTTTGGAACCAAAATCTATTATACTGGACAGGCAGGAATATGTAAAAAGTATTATTGATATAGTGATCATCAGCAATTAGCATATCAGAAAGAGGATGCCTGGATGGATGTCAACTTTGAATATTACAAGGTTTTTTATTATGTAGCCAAATACAAGAATTTCACAAAAGCGGCTCATGCACTGGGCAGCGGACAGCCCAACGTTACCCGCGCATGAACTGCCTGGAGCAGCAAACGCACTGTACGTTATTTATACGCACCAATCGAGGTGTTCAACTGACCCCAGAAGGAGAAATGTTGTTCACTCATGTCGAAGCTGCCATTTCTCAGATACAAACAGCCGAAACCGAACTAAATGCGCACAGTGGTTTGGAGCATGGAAGTATTTCAATCGGAGCCAGCGAAACCGCATTGAATATCTACCTGCTGGATATATTGAAGCCCTTTCACATGAAGCATCCCGGTATTCGCTTGAAAATATATAACCATTCCACTCCGCAAGCCATCCGCTCTGTTAAAAACGGTGAAGTTGATTTTGCTGTTGTATCAACGCCGACCAACGTGGATACCTCTTTGAAGGAATTGCATTTGCGGCCCTTCCGTGAAATTCTTGTGGGCGGCAAAACTTTTACGGCACTGGGCAGCCAGGAGCTGACACTTGCCGAACTAAAAAATTATCCGTTGATTTGCCTCGGAAAAGAAACTATGACCTGGAATTTTTATCATAAATTGTTCCTGTCCCACGGGTTGGAGTTGATACCAGACACGGAAGCAGCTACCACAGATCAGATTTTACCTTTGGTAAAAGCGGAATTAGGGCTAGCTTTTCTTCCAGAACCAATGGCGAAGGAAGCACTTCAGCAACGTGAGATCTTCCAGATTCATCTGCGGGAAACAATCCCTGAACGTCAGATTTGTATGGTATATGACAGGAAACGTCCATTGAGCGCTGCTGCTCAAAATCTTAAAACCGGTATTTTGGAAACAATGGCCTTTTAGGATGCTATAAATAACACATACATTTTTATCTTTTCCAAATATCAAAAAGTCCTCCCCGGTACGGGGAGGGCTGTACTGTCTTTATGCTGCAATCTCCGGGATTTCCCCGACAAAGTTATAAACGATTTTGACTTTCTGCACCTTCTGTCCGTCCACCTTCTTGACCTCGCCAATCAGAATCCGGCTGATAAGCCGGTTCAGCATTGCCTCGTCCAGTTCCTCAATAGCGGAATAGCGCCGGATTTCCTTGATAAAGGTACGGACTTCGCTTTCCTGTGCGTCCGCCCGGCTCTGCATCATCGCCAGGTCATGCAGACGCTTCTGGTTGGATTCCTGCTCCTGTTCCAGCGCCGCCGTCAGTTTCATAAACCGCTGTTCGGTCAGGATGCCTTTTGCCTTATCCGTGTACAGGCTTAAAAACATCACATCAATTTCCTGATTCCGGGCTTCCAGCCGTTTCCGTTCCTTCTCGGTCTGAGAAGCGTCTACCAGATACCGGCGCTCCATCCGGCTGCTGAGGTGCTGATAGAACGCATCGGCGTCCTTCATGGCCTGCGCCGCCAGCTCCTGAATGTCTTTCAGCACCAGATTGTATAAATCTCTGGCCTCGATCTTGTGGCTGGAGCAGACCTTGCATCCCATGCGGTTATAAGTCTGGCAGATATAGTACGCCTTGTCAATCGGTTCCCGCATCTCGCCGGTGAACCGGTTCTTCCCGGTTCTGCCGACCTTTTCATACCGCACCTGCATGGACTTCCCGCAGGTAGCGCAGTAGACCAGCCCGTGGAACAGATTATAAAAGGGGCAGGCATTGCCTTTCATGATAGGTGGTTTGCGGTCAATGATAGCTTGTACCTGTTCCCATTCCTCCGGCGTCACAATCGCCTCATGGCAGCCTCGATCACTTCCCACTGGTCACGGGGGATAATGTCATAAGTGTTGGAGCGGATGCCTTCTGGTGTGTCCAAAAGACCAGATGTGCGCCCTTATAAAAGGGATTCCGCAGGATATGGCTGATCCTTGCGCCGCCCCAAGAGTAATAGTTGGCGTCAAACTCCGTATTGGCCTTGACATGGGTGATGGGGATTTTTTCTTCCATCAGCCGTTTGGAAATCCTCATGCAGCCCAGCCCGTCAAGGCATAGTCATAGATTTTACGGATGATCGGCGCTGTCTCCGGGTCAATGATAAGATGCCCTTTGTCCTCCGGGTCACGCATCAGCCGAAGGGCGGCGTCCCTCCGCAGAACTTTCCTGCCGGGAGCGGGTCGTGATGCCCGCCAGCACCTTTTTAGAAATATCCCGGCTATACATATCGTTCAGGATATTCTTGAAGGGCGTAATGTCCATCTCCTGACGGGTCAGGCTGTCCACGCCGTCCGTGATGGCGATATAGCGTACATTGTGTTTGGGGAAAAAGATTTCGATATAGCTGCCAGCTTCAATATAGTTCCTACCAA
>ENA-OQEB01000595-OQEB01000595.1-human-gut-metagenome-genome-assembly--contig:-NODE-595-length-14788-cov-7.933429_pt1 | contig 14788 bp, 19 predicted proteins | sample MGYA00242787_ERZ504619 | MGnify/ENA primary metagenome ERZ504619 (study PRJEB26092, sample SAMD00036317) | human gut metagenome | host: Homo sapiens | study: EMG produced TPA metagenomics assembly of... | reverse complement strand
GGCACCTCTTCCGAAAGGATATTTAACGGTTCCGGAAAAGGTTATCTACCTGCGGGAACGATAGGCAACCGGACACACATTCTGTCCGAGCGGTTAAAAGCGGGCACGGAATTTAAACGGCTGAAAAGGGGCATCGACCTGCGCCGATGCCCCCAACGTGGACACACATTTTGTCCTATAAGCCCAAAAAAGGCGGCACCCATAACGGACGCCGCCTTTGAGACATATGTGTCAGAACAGTAAGAAAGATGAGACACCCACAGTTGCGGTGAAATAGGGACTGAATAGTCCCTCAAACAGGCAAAACAGTCCGTATTCCACCGCAACTTATACAGAGTGCCTAGCGGTTGCGTTCCTTAAGGGCGCGGTCGATCTCGCGTTGGACATCACGCTTGGCCATGTCCTCGCGCTTGTCGTAGAGCTTCTTGCCGCGACCTAGACCCAGCAGCAGCTTTACGCGGCCGTCGGTATTAAAGTAGAGCTCCAACGGAACCAGCGCATAACCACGGTTGCGAAGTTTGCCGTCAAGAAAGTCAATCTCCTTGCGGTGCAGCAGCAGACGACGCCGACGGTCGGGATCGCGATTCCACACGCCACCATGGCTATAAGGGTGGATATGCAGGCCGACGAGCCAGCACTCCCCGCCGCGGATCAGCGCGAAGGTATCGGTGATCTGGCAGGCGCGCTCGCGAATCGACTTGACCTCGGTGCCGCTCAGCTCAATACCGCACTCAAACGTCTCATCGATAAAGTACTCGTGATGTGCCGAGCGATTCTTGGAAATGAGTTTGCGCTCGCGCTTACTGGGCATCGCCGGCCCCCTTGGCTCCATCGGCGTTTGAGCCCGCAGTCTCGCGCTTTGCCTTGCGCTCGGCATTGAGCTCGGCATCGCTCTCGCGCACCAGTTTAATAATCGCCGCGCAGGCCTCCTCGCCCACCAAGTCGCGAGCACGCACCGTCAGGCGCGTCGCCTCCTGCTTGTCGCCGTCGCTTGCAGCATCGGTCGCGCACATAATCAGGCAGATGGCAATCTCGGCCGAAGGCGAGGTCGGAACGCCTTGCAGGGCCAGTTCACCCATCACGTGCTCGTCGCTCTCATCGGCGGCATCCGGATAGGTGGTATGGATCTTGTTGAGCAGGCGCGTCGTATGCGCATCGTTGGGCGCCAGGCGCAGCGCCAGACGCGCGCAGCCCACGGCAGCCGAAACGTTCTCGGTCTCGGGCTCCAAGAAGTACTGGCCTAGATTGGCGTAAGCGCGGGCGGCGCACTTGCCATCGCTTGCACGCTCCAGCACCGAGAACGAGAGCGATGCCCATTCCTGCTTGTCCTCGAGTGCGCGGAACAGCTCGGCCAAATCCAAGCGATAGTTGCAGTTCATGGGGTCCCAACGCACAGCCTGCATCAGGGCATTACGAGCGCTCACATAATCCTGCTGGCGAATGTAGGCAAACGCCATATCAGAGTACAGGCGGTCAAACGGCACCTCGACCTGCACGAGCTCGCGCGGATCCTTCTCCACGCGGCGATAGGCCAAGCGCTCAAACTTGCTATCGAAGCTAAAGTATTGACGCTTCTCCTCCGTCTTGCACTCAGCATCAATATACTCCTCGGCGAGCTCCACCAGACGCTCCAGCAGCGGCGTCGCCGTAGCCAGGTCGCCCTGCGCCAGATAGTTCTCGGCATACGTGATGTCTTGCAAGCTGATGGGCAGATCCATGGCTACTCCTCGATCTGAGCGAAACACGGCAGGCGCCGTATATACGGTCAATACACAAAACCCGGGTCTCTTACGAGGCCCGGGCGTTCAATTTTGGTAGCCCGTACCAGATTCGAACTGGTGATCTCCGCCTTGAGAGGGCGGCGTCCTAAACCGCTAGACGAACGGGCCATATGTAGCAAATGCAATGGCTGGGATGGAGGGAGTCGAACCCCCATTGACGGAACCAGAATCCGCTGTCCTGCCATTAGACGACATCCCAATGACTGCATCGCTGCGCTCGGCTGTGCCTTTGCGCAAGAAAGAAATATACGGGAAGTCTCGCCGTGACGCAAGCCCCAATTTTGACTTTTTTGAAATTCAGTCAAATTGGCCTAATTTAGTCCAACCCGTGAAGGACCTGTGAAGCCAACCGCTGTACACGAAGGGCAAAACGCCGTGAGCGGTAGCCGTCAACCGTTGGCAGATTCTACCGTGAAAACGATAGCACCAGGCAACACAATCGAAGTATCAATGATCGCGTAGATATCGAGGCGCCATGGACGAAGAGCTTGATTACCTATGGGAGACCCTGGGCCTCGAGATCACTGCCGACCTTTGGCCCGAACGGGACAAAATTCACCCCACGTTACGCCCCGCCATTACTGTGGTGCAGGCAAAATACCGCCGTGCATCCTTTTTAATCATGCGGATGTCATGGCACGCGGGACTCCCCGACCTTAAGCGAATCCAGGCAAGCCTCGTCGAGCTGTCCGGCATGCCGACCGTCATATCCGAGGCGCACCTGGAGCAGCGCCAGCGCGAGCGACTGCAACAGCAGCGGATTCCCTTTATCTGCCCCGGCATTCAGGCATATCTGCCCTTTATGGACGAAGAGTACTGGAGCGGCAAGCCCAACAAGCACGTAAAGGTCTACGATCCGCACGAATGGGCACAGCTGGCGGACTGACTGGGGCAGGCCCGCCGGCGGAAAGTGCGTCCCAGATTTCAAGCTCAAACTGGTCCCTACTTTCCTGTCGAGCCCTCAACCGGAAACCGTGTCCCGCAATCGAAGCTCAGAATGGGACGTGCTTTCCGCAACCGGCCACTTTGGGAAAGTGCATCCCATTCTGGAAGCGAATTCCGGGTCGCACTTTCCGCAGCCGCTACAGCAACGCCTCGGCCCAAGCCATTCCCTAAAGCCGGGAATCGCAAAGTCGTCGCCCACCAGCAGCGGACGCTTGACCAGCATGCCGTCGGTCGCCAGCAGCTCGTAGCACTCCCGATCCGTCATGCCCGCATCCAGACGCGCCTTCAGGCCCAGCTCTCGATATTTCATGCCCGACGAATTAAAGAAGCGCCGCACCGGCAGCCCCGAATGAGCAATCCAGGTCGCAAGCTCATCAGCCGTAGGATTGTCCAAAACGATATCGCGGTCGATATACTCAACCCCATGTTCATCCAGCCATGCCTTGGCCTTCTTACAGGTCGAGCACTTGGGATATTCAACAAACAGTACGGTCATGGGAATCCTCCGAATATAGATCGGCCAACGCAGGCACACGCCACACGAGGCGCCTTCGTATGATGGGCCAATTGTAGCCCACGGGTCACACGCTAAACGAACCGTACCCCGAATCCGCGTTTGATGAACGGCAGCAGCTCCATTGCCTCGGGCGTGATATGGCCCGCAACGTTCATGCGCTCGTCACCGGGAAGATCGACCCGCGCAATCTCAAGCTCGCCTTCGTAGCGCCCATATCCGCTATTGCTCACAGCGATCGACCCCGCCTTTCGCGGCAGGCCGGCTCCGGCATCCGTCGACACGGAATCCGGCTTAAGCGTCGTACGTGACTCCTGAGACCTAAAGATGAGGACGCTCGAGTCGGGCCGGTCGTGATGAATCTGCCCGCGCACATAGGCATAACCGCTCAAGCTCGCATTGCAGGTCCACGTATCCGGCGGAAACTTGAGCAAACTGCGCCCAGCCCGCATCGGAAAGATCGGGGTCGCCGACCAACACAATGTCGCAATCGGCGCCATGTGCAAGCTCAAGCATATTGAGAGCAACCTTTGACGCGCGACCGCGCTGCGCCTCGACCGTCGGCAGTCCCTCGAATACCGGCCCGCGAACGTTAGCATCACCCGGCACAAAAGCCATGATTTCGAATCCAAGCGCCGCAAGACGAAGATTCACCCGAGCAATGTCCTCCAGAGCTAAACCGGTATAAGGCTTGGGGTAAAAATTGTGGCAGGCGGCAAAACGAGTCACATCGGCGCCGGCTTCACGCCACGATGCGATTTCATCAGAACTCACTGTCGATGCATTGACCACAATGCGAAATACACCGGACAGCTCCGCGACCCGCTGGGCGCTAAAGCCATAGTCCAAACGAAGGTATTCCAACCCCAGATCGCGCAGGTCCTCGATGCGCTCAAGCCCGAGCAAATCGCACGTGCGAGGCCCCACATCGGCAATGAGCGCAATGCCGCGGGCGGAAAGCAGCGACAGCACATGACGGACCTTATCGCATACGCCGCTCCCCCATCCTCGGGAATATGCAGCGAGGTGAACGCGTAGCGCGCACCCGCCGCGGCGCCACGCTCAATCGTCCGCTCAATATCCTGCAAAGGGCTGGAAAGATAAATTGAAATACCCGTTTTCACGCTTCAACGCTCCTTTAAAAAAGGCCGGCGGAGCAGCTAGCCCCGCCGGCACAACCATAACATCAAGAAATCTGCCGCGCGCCGCGAACCCCGAGCAACACGGCTCGCGATATCAAACTACTCGCCAAAGAACTCGTTGATCTTCTGCTCGTCGACGCCAAAGAACCACGTCAGGACAAAGCCGGCGGCATAGGCAAGCAGCATAGCGGCAACGTAGCCGAGCTGCTGGCCAGGAACGACGATCAGCAGGCCAAACAGACCGGAAACGCCCTGAGAAACCGTGCCGATGTGAAGCAGCGCCGCGAGCGCGCCGCCAAATCCGGCACCCAGGCAGGCCGTCACAAACGGACGAACGAGCGGCAGCGTAACAGCATACATCAGAGGCTCGCCCACACCCAGGATTCCAACGGGAATGGACTCTGCGACGTACTTCTTGAGCTTGGCGTTCTTGGTCTTAAAGTACAGCGCCAAACCGGCACCGACCTGGCCGCCGCCAGCCATCATAAGGATGGGAAGCAGGTAATTGATACCCTTGGTAGCGCCGTCGGGATCGTTGAGCATAGCGTGAATCGGCGTGAGCGCCTGATGCAGGCCGACGGACACCAGCGGCAAGAAGCCTGCCGACAGGATATAGCCGCCCAGGACGCCCAGCTTCTCGAAGATAAAGGTCAAAACGCTAAAGATGGCAGTCGTCAGCCATGCGCCAACCGGCTGGATGACGAGCATCAGAGCAAAGGCGCCGATGATGAGCACCAGCAGCGGGGACAAGAACGTGTCGAGTGCGTTGGGCATAACCTTGCGAATCTGACGCTCCATCCAGGCAAAAAATGCGCCAGCGATGAGAGCCGCGATCATGCCGCCCGCTGCGGGGTTGTACTGCGCACTGGTGAGCGGCAGCAGAATGGCAGTGGCAGGATCAGCCGCGCCAGGCGCAAGCAGGGGCATGGCACTGTTGGCGATGCACATCGTGCCGGCGATGCCGCCCAGCGCAGCGGAGCCACCAAACTCACGTGCCGCGTTATAGCCCACCAAGATGGGCAGATAGGCAAACAGGGCCCAGCCCATGGAACGAATGCCCTGGTACCACCACTCGCCTGCAAGCGCGCCTGCCGTCGAAACGTTAATGACGTTGCAGATACCGTTGATGAGGCCAGCCGCAATGATGCCGGGAAGCAGGGCGACGAAGACATTGGAAATCTTCTTGAGGAAGGCCTGAACCAGCTTAGACTCGTACTTGGCCTTCTGCGCGGCCTTGTTTGTGGCCGCAGCATCAACCACGCTCTCGTCAGCAACGCCTTTCGCAAGGCCGGTGAGCTTGGAGAACTCCTCGAGCACCTTATTCACCTTGCCCGGACCCAGCACGATCTGCATCGTGTCGTCCTCGACCAGGCCCATCACGCCGTCGAGCGCCTTAATACCCTCCGTGTCGACGTTACCCGTGTCTTTGACGGTCACGCGCAGGCGCGTCATGCACGCCGCGTTTGCGAGCACGTTGTCTTTACCGCCCAAAAGGTCCAGCAGCTTTTGAGCCAGCTCTTTGTTCGTCATAACTCCTCCTTGTATTGGGTATCTCGTCTGGATGTCATATCAGCTCACGCCGCGCACCTATTGGGCGTCGGCATTGCTCTTCTCATGGCCACTCACCGCAGCACGGACATGGCCTCGCGCCCGCTCAAGAGCTACCGCAGCCTGCTCGGCATCGCAGTCCAGCAGTACCGAGACAATAGCGGTTTTTACGTGGCCGCCGGCATCTGCAAGCGCCTGAACAGCGCACTCGCGCGTGCAGCCGGTCGCCTCCATCACGATGTTCTGGCCGCGCACCACCAACTTCTCGTTCGTCTGCTGCACATCGACCATCAGGTTTTGGTATACCTTGCCGATCTTGACCATGGCACCGGTCGAAATCATGTTGAGAATGAGCTTTTGAACCGTTCCCGCCTTGAGCCTCGTTGAGCCGGTCAGCACCTCGGGACCGGGCACGGGCTCAATGGCAAGATCTGCGCTCTCCCCGATCTTCGACCCTTGGTTGCAGACAATTGCAATGGTCTTGCACCCAGTTGTCTTGGCGTACGCAAGGCCGCCCACCACATAAGGAGTACGGCCGCTTGCCGCCAGGCCAACGACAAGATCCTTGTCCGAGAGTCCACGCTCCCGCAGGTCGCTCGCGCCAAGCTCCTCGCTGTCTTCGGCACCTTCGACAGCTTGATAAACGCCGTCTCGCCTCCGGCAATGAGCCCGACAATCAGATCGGGTGACACGCCAAACGTGGGCGGACACTCCGAAGCGTCGAGTACGCCCAGACGACCGCTGGTGCCTGCGCCCATGTAAAAGACGCGCCCGCCGCGCTCGAGTGTCTCAGCAGTCCAGTCGATTGCCATGGCAACCTGGGGCAACACTTTCGTGACCGACTGGACGGCACGAAGATCCTCATCGTTCATCGTCGTGACGATTTGCAGCGATGTCATCGTATCGAGGTCCATTGACCTTTGATTACGCTGTTCGGTCGTGAATTTTGTTAAATCGAGCATTTCATTCACCTCATCTTTCCTGTTTCTCGATGTAGTTTTGCTTTATGACATGCGTCGCCCGTTCGTAGTCGCTGGCAACGTAAGCAGCGTACAGGGCATCGACAACCATAAGCTGGGCCATACGCGAAGCCATGGCACCGCTGCGGACCAAGGGTTCACTCGCAGCGACGCCGAGCACGGCATCGGCCATGGTGGCAAGATTGGATGATCCATCTACTTTGGTAACGGCCACAACGGGACAGTTGTGACGTTGAGCCTCGGCGGTGCAGTCCAGCACCTCTTGCGTCAAGCCCGAGTAGCTAAAGGCGATTGCCATATCGCCTCATGCATGTTCTTGGCACATAAGAGCTGATCATGCCAGTCGTCGTACAGATGGCACTCTTTGTCGACACGCATGAGCTTTTGCGCCGGTCGTGCGCGACCAAACGAGAGGCACCAATACCGAACAGATTGACCGCGCGTGCCCGCTTAAGACGGGCCGCGCATCGCTCCAAGACGGTGTAATCGAGCGTTCGCGCCGTCGCCTCGATCGTGCGCACGTTGCTTTTCATCACCTTCCCCACGATACGTTCGACGCTGTCATCCATGGAGATGTCCTCGAGGGCTACGTCTTTCTTGTCACCTAAGAGCGCCAGCTCGGCAATCAGTTCGCGCTGGAACTCCTTGTAGCCCGCAAAACCCAAACGCTTGCAAAAGCGCAAAATGCTCGAGGGCGAGGAGAACGTGACATCGGCAAGACCGCGGACGGACAGCCCGACCACCTCGTGCGGATGAGCGCTTACATATGCGATGACATTGCGTTCCGCCGGGCTCGCGCTGAGCTCACGCTCGCGAAGCCGCAAAAGCAATCCGTTTGCCATCTCAAACACCTCCGTTGAGAAGAATTAAAGACCAACGAACGATTCGTACCGGATACAAACAGCTTTTGCGGTACATTGTGCCGCATCGTGGCGCACAAAGGGCGAGCGTTCTACCGCTCGCCCCTCAAATCCGACCGCTCGGAAATACGCGCGACACAAAATAATTCAACAAGGTCGCATTATCAGAAACGGGTTTGTTACCGGCTAGCGCCTCGCATGGGCGCCGATCGGCCGAGTCGCATGGCGCACCAACGCCGCTGCCAGCAATACCAACAGCATGGCGGTGACATAGCCCGCAGCATCGAATCCTAAATCGATAACGTCGAAATGCCTGCCGGGAACAAAGATCTTATGCACCTGGTCGCCAACGGAGCAGGCAGCGCAAAAGAGAAACACAGGCACGCAACGGGAACACACACTCCATGGACGCCTGGAAAAGCAGACCACGATCACCGAGGCGACCAATCCGACGAAGAAAAACTCTACGGTATGGGCGACGCGACGGACGTTTGCGCCTACCCACATGCGAATGGAAGCAAGTCGACCAGGCTGGACCGTCGAGGCAGCCGGATTGGTACTCTCAGTCATGCCGTCCCCCGCCTGAATTTCACCCGTGATGCCGGTAGCCTGAACGCCCGTAGCCTGGCCCTCCACCACACGCGCGGTGGACTCGCTCAGCAACGACGTCTCCACCGCATTTTGCTCCGTCAGCACCCAGATGCCCGCCAGCGTTGCAGCGAACAGAACGATCGCGGTCCATCCGATTATTTGTTTTACGCGCGCCAAGGGCCAACCTCCTTTTTTGAATATCAGCGAGTGTAGCCCCAAATGGCATCGTCACCGTATCAAAATTTGAATCGCAACAGGAAGCGACAAAGCGACGCAAACCCCTACCCCGCCTCGCGCATCCAGCGATCGAACGTCCCCACGCACACGCCCAGGCACTTTGCCGCCTGGCTGCGGGTAATATCGCCCGCCTCATAGCTATCGCGCACCAGCTCAAACTGAGGAGGGCACGGCTTGCGAGGTCGACCGAAACGGACCCCTCGCGCCCGCGCCGCTGCAATTCCCTCCGCTTGGCGCCGATGGATATTCTCGCGCTCTACCTGCGCCACGTAGCTCAGCAGTTGCAGCACAATATCGGCAATCAGGACGTTGGTCACATCCGGCGCGCCGCTGGCCCTAGCGCGCGTGTCAAGCAATGGCATGTCCAACACCACAATGGCAACCCCGAGCTCCTTGGTAATGCGTCGCCATTCCTCAAGAATCTCGGAGTAATTACGGCCAAGTCGGTCGATAGAAAGCACCACCAGTACGTCCCCGTCTCCCAGGACGTGCAGCAGCTCGCGATAACGCGGTCGATCGAAGTCCTTGCCGCTCGCATGGTCGGCATAAATATTCGCCGAGCCCACGCCATAGGCGCCCAGCGCATCCAGCTGCCGATTAAGGTTCTGATCGCGCGAACTCACCCGCGCATAACCGTACACCGTCGCCATCTCATCCCCGCTTTCTTGTAAACCTGCCAAAAAGGGACAGGTTTATTTTGGTAGGTTTTACCTCTCAAATAGCAGGTAAGCGGGCGGCCGAGCAGACGGCAAGGTAGCCACGATTCAAATGCGAAGGGCGGTCCCGAAAGGCCGCCCTCCGCTCTCTCGCCACGAGTCGGGATTTAGCTAATGGATAAGCTTAAAGTCCAAGTGCCCACGCGTGGTATTGACGCGCGAGACCTCGATAATCACGCGCTGCCCCAGCTCGTAACGGGTGCCCGTGTCGGCACCTGTGAGCGTTAGCGCGTCCTCGTCGAACTCGAACCACTCGTTGCCCAGGCTCTTAATTGAAACCAGGCCCTCGACCTGTGTTAGGTCCAAGCGCACAAAGAGGCCCATGCTGCTAACCCACGAGACGGTTCCGGCATAGCGCTCACCCAGACGGTCCTCATAGTACTGGGCAATCTTGATCTTTTGCGTCGCATGGCTGGCGGCATCTGCCGCGCGCTCGGCATCGCTACATGCGCGGCAGATCTGCGGCAGAATGCGCGGCAGCGACTCGCGCCCCTTACCGATCAGCCGCGGCGTACGGACCAAGGCGTCCTTGCCGCCGAGCTGCTCATAGGCCAACTGCAGTTTGAGCACGCGGTGCACCACCAGATCGGGGTAGCGACGGATGGGACTCGTAAAGTGACAGTAGCACGGCGCGGCGAGCGCAAAGTGGCCCTCGTTGCGCGGCTTGTACAGCGCGCGCTGCATGCTGCGCAGAAGCAGCGTGTTGACGAGCGGTGCGTTGGCCGTACCGGCGGCAGCATCAACTGCAGCCTGCAGCTCATCGGGGCTCCCCAGGGCAATACCGGCAGCACGGCGATCGTCGATGATGCCTAGCTGCGCCAGCGCAACGGCAGCACCGTGCAGGCTATCGGGGCTCGGATCCTCATGCACACGATAGCAGGCCTCGATATCACGGTCTGCCAGCCACTCTGCAACGCACTCGTTGGCGAGCAGCATGGCTTCCTCGATAAGCGACGTGGCACACGAACGCTCACGCGCCACAATCTGCACGGGCACTCCGTCCTCATCCAATAGAGCGCGAATCTCGGCTGTGTCAAAATCGACTGAGCCGCGGGCGCGACGAATACGACGGCGAAGTTCGGCGAGTTCGTTAGCGGCGACAAGGAAATCGCCGAGGTCGATGTTGTAGCCGCGGGCGGCCTCCTCGCACGCAAGACCGCGCTCAAGCGCTTCCTCGCGCGAGGTCTCGGCAGCCGCAACATCCTCGGCTGCACCCTCCAGCACCGAATACTCAACCGCGCCGGCACGCACCAGCAGCGCCTCGGCGCCGTCATAGTCCATACGCACACGCGAGCGAATCACGCTGGGATACGGATCGTAATGCCGCACGCGACCCTGCGCATCGAGCTCGATATCGACGGTAAACGCAAGACGGTCCTCGTCAGGGCGAAGCGAGCACAGGTCACAGGACAGGCGTTCGGGCAGCATGGGAAGCACGCGATCGGCCAGATACACCGATGTCGTACGATGGCGAGCCTCAAGATCGATATGCCCGTCCCAAGCCACATAGTGTGAAACGTCGGCGATATGCACACCCAGCTTGTAGCCACCCTCGGGCGTACGCTCCAGCGAAATGGCATCGTCAAAGTCGCGCGCGTCGACCGGGTCGATCGTGATGACAAAGCGGTCGCGCAGATCGCGGCGGAGCGGGTCCTTAAGCGCCGCGGACACATCGAGCGAAAGCCCTCGGCTCGTCCAGCGCGGCCTCGGGATAGCTATCGGTATAGCCGTAACGCGCCATCACATATTGAACGCCCAAATCGGGCGCGTCATCTCCGCCAATGCGGCGTTCAATCGTCACGGTGCCCGATTCCAGCGCGTCGGGTAGGTCAAAATGTGCGCGACAACAGCATCACCCGGGTGGACGCCCAGACGATCCGCCGAGGTATCCTCGGGCAGAATGAAGAAGTCGGCCTTCAGACGCGAATCGAGCGGCTCAATCACACCGAGCGGACCGGCGGTCTGGTACGTGCCCACCACGCTTATGGCTGCACGCTCAACCACGCCCTCGATCACGGCGCGCCGCTCACCGTGCGGGCTGTTCTTAATGCTCACGCAACGGTATCGCCATCCATGATCTCGCGCTTACCGCGGCCCATGACCTTGTAGTCGCCATTCTCGGTTATGACATAGGCACTGTGCTCATGGAGCTGCACGCGCCCGGTCAGGCTCGGACGGCGTTCGCTGCGCACCGGCCCGCGCTTATTGCGAGCTCCACGCTTATGCTTGTTATTGCGCCCCATGGCGCCTCCTAACTATCGATTGCGAACTCCAAAGAGTCTACCCAAATGATTCGCTTTCCTGCCGTCCCCTAGGGATCAAAAAACGGGCCGCCCCATAAGAGACGACCCGTTGGAAGGGATGAATTCCAGGCATGCCTACACGCGCAGGTAGCGGCGCATGGCGATGGCAGAACCAAAGAAACCGATAATCACGCCGACCAGAATCAGCGCAGCATAGGTCACCAAGTAGTACTGCATCGGCAGGGCAAACGACATCCAGCCGATGCTCTCCTGCAGACGCGGAATCATCAGGTTGCGCAGCAGCTCCAGAACGCCGATGGAAAGCAACGAGCCAAAATGGCCTGTAGTACGCCCTCGGTGATAAACGGGCCGCGAATGAAGCCGTTGCTGGCGCCGACCAGACGCATAATCGCAATCTCACGACGACGTGCCGTGATGGATAGGCGAATCGTGTTGTTGATGAAGATGAAAGCGATAAAGGTCAGAAGGCCAACGAGCACCACGGCGGCGATGCGGATGTAGTTGGTCACCTGGAACAGGCGGCTCACTGCCTCCTGGCCGTACAGCACGCTCGCGTTGACGTCGCCGTCATCCACGATCTTCTGGAAATCGGCATCCTTCTTGAGCTTCTCTGCCGTGCTCTCGACCTTGGACGGATCGTCCATCTCAATAGCGAAGGAAGCCGGCAGCGGGTTCTGGCCATCGAGCGCGCTCATGGTGGCGTCGGCGTTGCCCGACATCTTGCTCGAATACTCGCCTTCGCGTCGTCCTTGTCCTTATAGGTCACGGACTTGACGTTGCTCCACGTCTTAAGCTCGGCCTCAAAAGCCTGAACATCAGCCTGATCGGCGTCATCACTAATGAAGGCGTTGATGACAACCTGATCCTCGACGGTGCCGATCACGGAGTTCAGCACCGCGGAGCCCATAATGAACAGGCCGATGATAAACAGCGAAAGGAAGATCGTGATGACGGCGCCGAGCGAGGTAGTCCAGTTACGGAAGAAGTGGCTGATTGCCTCTTTGAAGGAGTAGCCCACGTTAGTTGGTGCCATAGTTGCCGTAACCTCCCCTCTCCTGGTCGCGGATGACGTGGCCGCCCTCGAGGGCGATCACGCGACGGTGCATGCTATCGACCATCTCGCGGTCGTGCGTGGCGACGATCACGGTGGTGCCGGTGCGGTTAATACGCTCAAGCAGCTTCATGATGCCCAGCGAGATCGCCGGGTCGAGGTTGCCCGTGGGCTCGTCGCAGATCAGCAGCGGCGGACGGTTGACCATAGCACGGGCGACGGCAACGCGCTGCTGCTCGCCACCGGAAAGCTGGTCGGGCAGCGAGTCCATCTGATCGGCCAGACCGACCAGACGCAGCACCTCGGGCACCTGGCTGCGAATGACGCCCTTGGCTTGCCGATGCACTGCAGGGCAAACGCCACGTTTTCGTAGGCGGTCTTTTGCGGCAGAAGCTTAAAGTCCTGGAACACGGCGCCAATCTGGCGGCGCAGGAACGGAACCTTGCGGTTCTTGATCTTCATGAGGTCCTGACCGGCAACCAGGATGCGGCCGCTCGTCGGCTTGACGTCGCGGTTGAGCGTCGACAGCAGCGTGGTCTTACCCGAGCCGGAGTGACCGACCAGGAAGACAAACTCGCCCGGATAGATCTCGATGTTGATGTCGTCGAGTGCAGGCTTGTTGGGCTGTGCCGGATAGATCTTGGTGACATGCTCCATAAGGATGACGGGCTCGACACCGGCCTGCTTGGCCATCTTCTTGCGGCTGGCCTGCGGATCGATGGGCGCAAACACCGACGTAAAATCGGGGTTGTTGAGCGCGTTATCGAGGCTTGCGACCTCGGCTGCCTGATCGCTCTCGACCACCGGGGCAGCAGGCTGCGTGGGGTCGGGAATAGCGGCAAAGAGACCGGACTGCGCAGGCTGAGGAGCCGGCGTCGCAGGGGCCAAGGGGTCGGGAATGCCGGCCATGGTAGGCTGCGGCGTGGCGGCACCAGCCTGAGGCTGCTCCACGCGAGCGGTCACGGCCTGAACGGGCTCAAAACCCGCCGTGCCGGAAAGCGCGACATCGCTGGTTGGATTGTAGGCAAAGGGATCGGATGCCGCTGTGCCTGATCTGCCGGCTGAGCGGGGGCCTGAGCAACAGGCTGGCCCTCTGAATCCGGAGTGGCGAAACGACTGCCCTGGACGCCTGCCTGCGTCTTGGGGGCATCATCGCCCGCACCGGAGGTACGGAAGTGGTTACCCACTGGTGCTCCTTATCGTCGTGCGTTTAAACTACATGAGCGCTTAGTATTTTAGCAGCATTAGCTTTGCTGCACATAAGAAGCATGGCCGTGTTTGGGTCCTCCGGCCGACACAGGGTTACTCTCAAATCGTCTCGGACATGTCGGAGCCTCCGCTGCGCACTACGTGCGGCGGGGGCTCCTCCGTCCTGCGGAAAGATTTGGAAAGTAACCCTGTGTCCGGCCTGCGGTAACTAAGGGGTCGCCGCGTTTTACTTGGGGTGCTGCATATACAAAGTTGGAAGGGTCTGAATTGCGCTTTGTCGATATATGCCCTTTTCCCTGATGGGACCGTGCTTGAGGGGCGTCTGTTAGCGCCGGGCGATTTTAGCCGCTAATAGTCAAACTATTTTGACCAATCCCGGTCACCGAATAATGGCCACCGTGCCTCCCCGCCGCCACTACGCTGGTGGTGCCAACACGCCGGCGTTAGGAGGACCATTGAGGTGAACGAGAGACACGATGACCTACAGGAGATTATAGACGCGGCGCTCCGGGAGATGGCCGCGGAGGAGGGCGACGGGTTCGACCCGCAGGCATGCAACCTCGCTGAGTTCTGCAGGAGGACGGGGCTCACCCGCTCCCGCGCGAGGACGGTCAGGGCCCACGGGTTCAGGGCCTGCCCCACGGGAACAGCGGGAGGAGGGCCGTGTTAGCGCTACTGTAAAAACAACCATTTTGACCAACGCTCAATAACCAATCATGCCAACGCAGTCCCGCCATTTGCGCCAACGCATTTTCACCATTTCCACCAACGCCGGGGCTTACGCTTCGATCGACGAGCGAACGATGCTTTCGGGAGGAGCGGGCCGTGGCGGAGAAGAACCTGATCGGAGAGTTGGACATGTACAGGGAAGCGGGCATAAAGCCCAACTTCAGCGACATAGCGAAGCGCTACGGCAAGGACAGGCACACCGTGGCGGCGTACTGGAGGGC
>ENA-OQEB01000593-OQEB01000593.1-human-gut-metagenome-genome-assembly--contig:-NODE-593-length-14804-cov-2.870137_pt1 | contig 14804 bp, 19 predicted proteins | sample MGYA00242787_ERZ504619 | MGnify/ENA primary metagenome ERZ504619 (study PRJEB26092, sample SAMD00036317) | human gut metagenome | host: Homo sapiens | study: EMG produced TPA metagenomics assembly of... | reverse complement strand
AGGGCAAGGACAGGCACCCCATTTTGTGGAACCCTGCGGCGAGACACCGAAAGAGATGTATCTGCAGGTGCTCCAGCAGCCTGCGGAGGATGTGCAGAACGCCTTTACCGCAGCATCAGGGCTTTGAGAACATCGAGATCATGCGCCCGGCCTACGCCATCGAGTACGACTGCGTGGACCCCACCAGTCTGGAAGCCACGCTGGAAAGCAAGGTGGTGCGGGGGCTGTACGGTGCGGGCCAGTTCAACGGCACCTCCGGCTACGAGGAAGCCGCCGCACAGGGCCTGCTGGCAGGTTTGAACGCCGCCCGCAATGCGCTGGGCAAAGAGCAGCTCATTCTGCCGCGCCACACCAGCTATCTGGGCACACTGTGATGATCTGGTCACCAAAGGGGTCATGGACCCCTACCGCATGATGACCAGCCGCAGCGAGTACCGCCTGACCCTGCGTCAGGACAACGCCGACCAGCGGCTGACCCCCATCGGCAGGGAATACGGCCTTGTGCAGGATGACCGCTGGGCCAAGTACCAGCACACCCAGAGCATTCTGGAAGCGGAGCGCCGCCGCCTGCACGAGACGCATCTGCGCACCGCCGACCTGCGCACCGCCATGGAAGCGGCAGGTCTTGCCCCTGCTGCCGAAGGCGGCATTGCGGAAGAGCTGCTGCGCCGCCCGGAGATCAGCTATCCGCTGCTGGCCGGTGTCATCGGCTGGGGCGAGGAGATCACCCCCATGCTGGCCGAACGGCTGGAGACCGAGATCAAGTATGCGGGCTACATTGCCCGGCAGGACCGGATGATCCGGGACGTGGCTCGGCATGAAAAGACTCTGATCCCGGACGACTTTGAATATGCGGATCTGGCCGGTCTGACGCTGGAAGCCCGCGAAAAGCTGGCCCGCATCCGGCCGAAGAACCTCGGTCAGGCGGGGCGCATCCCGGGCGTATCGCCCTCCGATGTGGCGCAGCTGAGCATTGCGCTGGCAGCAAGAGGAAAATAAAATGGAAGAACTGAAGCTTTACGAAGGCCGTCCTGCCGACTGCACCGGGCGGCTGGAAAAAGAGATCCGTACCTATGACCTGCTGGACAAGCTGGGCATCCAATTCTGGCGCACCGACCACGGCTGGATGAAGCCGATACCATGGAGACTGCCATGTGATCGATGCCTGCCTGAATGCCACCGTGTGCAAGAACCTGTTCCTGTGCAACCGGCAGAAGACGAATTTCTATCTGCTCATGATGCCCGGGGACAAGCCCTTCAAAACCAAAGAGCTTTCCCATCAGCTGGGCATTGCCCGCCTGAGCTTTGCCTCGCCCGAGGATATGGAGCAGTATCTGGACTGCACGCCCGGCTCCTCCTCCATTATGGGCCTTGCCAATGATGCTGAAAATAAGGTGCAGCTGCTGATGGATGAGAACATAAAGGCAGGGGAGTACCTCGGCTGCCACCCCTGCATCAACACCTCCTCGCTCAAGCTGCGAACGGCAGATGTGCTGGAAACTTTCCTGCCTGCCGTGCACCACGAGCCGATTTTCGTCCAGCTGACCGGTGAATGAAAGAAAGGACAACACCCATGATCGACAAACAGCGTCTGGAAGCAAAATGTTCCACATGGAACATCACTCTCACCGGCACCCAGCTGGACCAGCTGGATGCCTTTGCCGAAATTCTGGTGGACTACAACCAGAAGGTCAACCTGACCGCTATCACCGACCCGAGGGGATCGAGGATAAGCACTTCCTCGACAGCCTGCTGTTTGCCAGCCAGCCGGAAGTGGCGGGCCGCATGGTGGATGTGGGCGCAGGCGCAGGCTTCCCGGGCATCGTGACCAAGATCTACAAGCCGGAGCTGCAGCTGACCCTGATGGAGCCCACCGGCAAACGGGTGGAGTTTTTGAAGTACGCCTGTGCCCAGCTGGGCTTGACCGGCGTGGAGTTTGCAAAGGAGCGCGCCGAGGAAGCCGCCCGCAAGGCGTGGCGTGAACAGTTTGATCTGGCATCTGCCCGGGCTGTGGCTGCGCTGCCCATGCTGGCCGAATACTGCCTGCCGCTGGTAAAGGTAGGGGGAAACTTCCTTGCCATGAAGGGCTCTTCCGGTGAGGAAGAACTGGCCGCAGCGCGCGGTGCCATCAAAAAGCTGGGCGGCGAGTACAAAGAGACCCGCACTCTGCACCTTCCGGGCGGCGATACCCGCACCCTGATTCTGTGCAAAAAGATTTCGCAGACTCCGACAGCTACCCCAGAAACGGCGGAAAAATTGCGAAAAGCCCGTTGAAATAACGAAATATCGATAGAACTTTGTAAAACCCTGCCGAACGAAACTTCTGGCAGGGCTTTTATTTGTGTGATACACTGTGCCTGAAGCCTGAGTTTTCCACGCTTTCCCGGGAAAATGTGAAAAACAAAACCCATCCACCACGCGAAAGGAGCCGTGTATCCATGTTTGAACGCAAAAAGCAGGCGGGCAAGATTTATTTCCTGCCCATCGATCAGATCAGGCCGTCACCGTTTCAGGCACGGCGGGAGTTCAGCGAGCAGGAGCTGGCTGCGCTGGCCCAGAGCATCCGTGAAAATGGTCTGCTGCAGCCCATCTCGGTGCGAAAAGTGTCGGATGGCGGCTACGAGCTGGTAGCCGGGGAGCGGCGGCTCCGTGCCTGCCGCCTTGCTAAAATGAACACTATCCCTGCCATCCTCTGTGATTACGACGATGAGCGCACCGCCGCGCTGGGCCTGCTGGAAAACATCCAGCGGGCGACCTGAACCCCTTTGAGCAGGCGCAGGGCATGAAGGATGTGATGGTGCTGTGGGACTGCACCCAGGCCGAAGCCGCCAAGCGACTGGGCATGGCGCAGCCCACCCTTGCCAACAAGCTGCGGCTTTTGCAGCTGAACGCTGACCAGCGGCAGTTCGTGCTGGACAACAGCCTCACCGAGCGCCATGCCCGGGCGGTGCTGCGTCTGCCGGAGAACCGCCGCAGTGAAGCATTGATCAACATTGCCAAGCGCCGCATGAACGCCCGGCAGACCGACCTCTACATTGAACAGCTGCTCAACACCCCTGCAAAAGGCAGGCACCGCATCTCGATGGTCAAGGATGTGCGTATTTTTGTGAACACCATCGACCATGCCATCCGTCTGATGACCGATAATGGTGTGCCCGCCACTGCCCACCGGGAGGAGAAGGACGGGTATATCGAATATACGGTGCGCATCCCAACCACCGCCGCCGAACGGTAAAATTGTTCCATGTGGAACAGGAAACTCCCGTGCAGAGCGTAGTCGCGTGTTTAAAGTTTCATGCCTTTTGCTAAAGCATTGCCGCCGGGTACGTTCTCTTTTGCGTGCCAAAAGAGAACCAGAAAAGCACCCGCTACTTTCGAGGCGCGGGAGGCACGAACTAGGGGCTGCTCGCCCCTAGTAACCCCAAAGCTGTTGGGCTCCATACAAAAAATCCAAGTCGCTTCGCTAAAGGATTTTTTGTGTTCCGCCGATTGGAAGCCCCTCAGTCGCTGCGCGACAGTTCCCTCAAAGAGGGAGCCTCTGGCAAAACCGGAAAGCGTTATGGTCTGCCCGGAAACTTTGCCGTTATGCCAAGGGCTCTCCCTTTGGGAGAGCTGGCAAGCCCGACAGGGCTTGACTGAGAGGCTAGCCAGCTTCCCGGCGCGCATTCAAAATCGTTTGTTTTGTCTCCCGAAACCGTGCAGTTTTTGATTTTCCCACCTCTAAAAGTTAAAAATCCAGCCGAAAAACGCTTCAGATGGTTCAAAAACCGATTTGGATGTGCTATACTAGGTGTTAAGGTGCCTGTATGGACGGGAAACCGGCGGGCATGACTGCGAATGTTCCACATGGAACAATTAAATTTTCCCGGAAGGAAGAATTGTGCGTGGCAAAAATTGTAGCAATTGCGAACCAGAAGGGCGGCGTTGGCAAAACCACCACCGCCGTCAACCTGTCGTCCTGCGTTGCGGCGCTGGGCAAGCGGGTGCTCATCGTAGATCTTGATCCGCAGGGCAATACCACCACCGGCTACGGCATCCCGAAGCGCAGCGTGGAAAAGGGAACCTACGAGATCCTGATCGGTGAGGCGCGGGCATCCGAGGCCATCCGTAAGACCGAGTACCGCACCGATGTCATCGGCTCCAACACCCGTCTGGCCGGTGCCAGTCTGGAAATGATCGACCTGCCCGCTCGTGAGAGCCGCCTGCGCAAGGCGCTGGCCGAGGTGCAGAAGGACTATGACTTCATCTTTATCGATTGTCCGCCCAGTCTGGACCTGCTCACCCTGAACGGCCTGAGTGCCTGCGACAGCGTTCTCATTCCGGTGCAGTGCGAGTATTACGCGCTGGAGGGTCTTTCGGAGCTGATCAGCACCTTAAAGACCATTCGCAAAAAGTACAATCCGTATCTGGATATCGAGGGCGTGGTGTTCACCATGTTCTCGCTGCGGTATAACCTGACCGTGCAGGTGGTGGAGCAGGTGCAGAAGTATTTCGGCTCCAAGGTGTACAAGACCACCATCCCGCGCACCATCCGCATTTCGGAGGCACCCAGCTACGGCCAGCCCATCAATTTCTATGAGCCAAGGGCAAGGGCAGCGAAGCGTACATGGATCTGGCAATCGAATTTGTCAAGAACAACCGCCCGCACGAGCCCAAAAAGGCCCGCAGAAAAAGTGCACCCGTCGCAGAGCAGACGAAAAATGCTCTGGAAGATTAAACCTCAGGGGGAACATGAATGGCAAGAGGAAAAGGAGGACTTGGCCGCGGGCTGGACAGTCTGTTTGAAGATGCCGCCCCGGTTTTTGAGTCCGGTGCAAAGGTAGACACCTTGCCCCTGCGTGAGATCGAACCGGACCCGGAACAGCCGCGCAAGACCTTTGACGAACAGGCGCTGGGCGAGCTGGCGGCCAGCATTGCAGAGCATGGTCTGCTGCAGCCCATCGCGGTGCGTCCGCGCCCGCGCGGCGGTTACAGCATCGTGGCGGGTGAGCGCCGCTGGCGTGCTGCCGCATGGCAGGGCTGAACGATGTGCCGGTGGTCATTAAGGAAGTCAGCGACGAGCAGGCCATGGAGCTGGCTCTGGTGGAAAACCTGCAGCGCGAGGATCTGGACCCGGTGGAAGAAGCAACCGCATCCGGGAGCTGATGACCCGTTGCGGCCTGACGCAGGAGCAGGCGGCACAGAAGCTGGGCAAGAGCCGCAGCGCACTGGCCAACAGCCTGCGCCTGCTGAACCTGCCGGAAAACGTGCTGGAACTGCTGAAAAGCGGCTTTATCAATATCGGCCACGCAAAGGTGATCCTGAGCCTGCCCACACCGGAGTTGCAGGAGCAGGCGGCGCAGATCATTGCGGACAACCAGTTGAATGTGCGTCAGGCCGAGACGCTGTGCAAAAAGCTGGCAAAGCCCGCAAAGGAGCCAGAGAACCCAAGCCGCGGGGCACTCTGCCGGTGGAGGTGGAAGAAAGTCTCAAGCAGGTGCTGGGCAGCGAGGTGAACGTGGCCTACCACGACGCAAGGGCAAGCTGACCGTGCATTTCTATTCAGACGAGCAGCTGCGGGCCTTTGCCAACCTGCTGGGACAGTACCAGAACGAAGAATAAAGCGATCCAAGGCGGGCGACCGTCTTTGAACGGCACAGGGGAGGGGATCTTCTGTGCGAACCGAAATAGAGCAAGGAGAGTCAATCATGCTTGATATCAAATTTGTCCGTGAAAACCCGGACGCTGTCAAGGAAAACATCAAGAAGAAGTTCCAGGACGCAAAGCTGCCGCTGGTGGATGAGGTCATCGAGAAGGATGCCAAGTACCGCGCATGCCTGAAGGAAGTGGAAGCCCTCAAGGCTGCCCGCAACAAGCTGAGCAAGGCCAACGGCCCCCTGTTCGGCCAGCTGAAGAAGTGCACCGATGAGGCACAGAAGGCTGAGCTGCAGGCTCAGATCGATGCCAACAATGCCGCCGTCAAGGCCGACGCCGACAAGATGGCTGAGCTGGAAAAGGAAGAAGAGACCCTGTCTGCACGCATTCAGGAGATCATGTACACCATCCCGCAGATGATCGATCCCAGCGTGCCCATCGGCCCGGATGATACCTACAACGTGGAAGCACAGCGCTTTGGTGAGCCTGTGGTCCCCGATTTCCCCATTCCGTACCACACCGAGATCATGGAGAGTTTCGACGGCATCGATATGGACGCTGCAGGCCGCGTGGCCGGCAACGGTTTCTACTATCTGCTGGGCAACATCGCCCGCCTGCACGAGGCTGTGCTGGCCTATGCCCGCGACTTTATGATCAACAAGGGCTTCACCTATGTGATCCCTCCCTTCATGATGCACGGCAACGTGGTGCAGGGTGTCATGTCCTTCCCGGAAATGGATGCTATGATGTACAAGATCGAGGGTGAGGACCTGTACCTGATCGGCACCAGCGAGCACACCATGATCGGCCGCTTCATCGACCAGACTCTGGACGAGGCCACTCTGCCCCTGACCCTGACCTCCTACAGCCCCTGCTTCCGCAAGGAAAAGGGCGCTCACGGCATCGAGGAGCGCGGCATTTACCGCATCCATCAGTTCGAGAAGCAGGAAATGATCGTGGTCTGCCGCCCCGACGAGAGCGCTGACTGGTACGAGAAGCTGTGGAAGAACTCTGTGGAGCTGTTCCGCAGCATGGAGATCCCGGTGCGTCAGCTGAACTGCTGCTCCGGCGATCTGGCCGACCTGAAGGTGAAGAGCTGCGATATCGAAGCATGGAGCCCCCGCCAGCAGAAGTACTTCGAGGTCTGCTCCTGCTCCAATCTGGGCGATGCACAGGCACGCCGCCTGCACATCCGCGTGAAGGGCAAGGACGGCAAGACCTATCTGGCCCACACCCTGAACAACACCTGCGTGGCACCTCCGCGTATGCTGATCGCCTTCCTGGAGAACCATCTGCAGGCCGACGGCACCGTGACCATCCCCGAAGTGCTGCAGCCGTATATGGGCGGCCTGAAGGTCATGGTTCCCACCCACAAGAAGAACTAAAACTGCACCGGGTTTTCCACAAGGCTCGGATAAATGGTTGAAAAATCCCGCTTTCTATTCAATGGAAAGCGGGATTTTTGCGTATCTTCGTTTGTATTTTGGACGACATGAAAAAATATGATTTTTTTAAAAATATGTGTTGACAAAAGGGGTATCTGTGGGTATAATAATAGAGCACTGTTCAAGTGCACAAACAATATGTGGCGGTATAGCTCAGTTGGCTAGAGCATTCGGTTCATACCCGAAGTGTCACCGGTTCAAATCCAGTTACCGCTACCACTTTTACAGAGTTTCGCTAAGGTTAGGGGGACGGTCGTCTGCAGTAGTGGACGATGGAAGTCGGAGGTTTTAGCGAAGCTCTGTATTTCTAAGGCCCGTTGGTCAAGCGGTTAAGACACGGCCCTTTCACGGCTGTAACATGGGTTCGATTCCCGTACGGTCATGAATAAAATCCCTGATCTTAGGATCAGGGATTTTTCATGCAACCCGTACGAGGAATCGAAGGAACACGGCCGCCCGCAGGCGGCAAAAAAGAGCCCAGTGGGCTCTTTTTTAGTGTTCGGGTCCCATCCTGTAGGAATGTCTAATGTGGTTGCTGCCGCTGCATTCGCTCGGGGGATTTTTAATTTGACCCGTACGGGAATTGCAGCTGAGCTGACCGCCGCCAGCGGCGGAAACAGGGCGGCGGTGCGCTTCATCTTGAATACCACATGCCATTTTATGGATAAAAAGCCCGGCAGGGGAACACGTTCAGGTGCTCTTCTGCCGGGTTTTTCTGCATTTTCCGTAAATTTCCGGCCTGAAATAGTAACAAAATTATGTCAATGAGACATCAATCCTCCATTTTTAACTGCGAAAATTGACTTGCACACCAAAAAATCCGGGATATTCTGGCACTTTCCATATAAATTCATGACAAAGTTTGGTAGAAATAATATCTTGTATACAGGCTGCACTTACATTACAATACAGATGATATACCAATTGTACGAGCAGAAGGGAGGAAATGGAGTCCACAAGGGCGGTTTTCAATCACGAGTACGGGCTGGTGGCGGATGCAGCGTGCAGTTTTTGCATCATCTGTTCCCATCGCCTGATGCTTAGAACGGGAGGATGTCAATGGAAGTCTTTTTGCAAGCACTGGTAAACGGGATCCTGCTGGGCGGTTTCTACTCCCTGATGGGTATGGGCCAGAACATCATTTTCGGTGTTATGAACATCGTCAACTTCTGCCACGGCGAAATGTTGATGGTGGGCATGTACATCACCTATGTTCTGTATACCTACTTTGGGGTGGACCCCTATGTAGCCCTTCCCATCGTTGCAGTGCTCATGTTCGGTCTGGGTGCGCTGATCCAGTCCACTCTGATCACCCCTTCGCTCAAGACCAAGAGCTTTACGAACCTGCTGTTCCTCACCGTCGGTCTGGGCCTGCTGCTCACCAACGGCGCTCTGGTCATCTTTGGTTCCACCTATTATAAGATCATTACCCCTTATTCGCAGACCTATATCCCGCTTGGCCCGGTCACCATTGCGCTGCCGCGTCTGGTCAGCTTCCTGATCCTGATCGTGGTTGCCATTGCACTGTTTGCCTTCCTCAAGTATTCCACCACCGGCAAGCAGATCCGCGCCGTATCCCAGAACCCCATTGGTGCTGAGGTCGTGGGCATCAACGTCAAGAAAATTTACATCCTGACCTATGGTCTGGGCGTTGCTCTGGCCGGTATCGCCGGCTCTCTGCTGACCCAGTTCTACACCATCTATCCCACCGCAGGCGCAAGCTTCGGTTTCCGCGCACTGATCGTCGTGGTCGTGGGCGGTCTGGGCTCCATCCCCGGCGCATTCTTCGCCGGTATTTTCCTGGGCCTGCTGGAGCAGATGAGTGCATTGTTCATCAGCCGTCCTACAGTGATATGATCGTGTTCGTCACCTTCATCATCATTCTGGTCGTGCGTCAGGTCATGATTCTGAGGAGCGATAAGATGGATACCAGAAAAGCAGTTAAAACCTATCACCGCAATCTGGCGATCGTTCTGGCTATCATCGTCGCCATCTTCGCAGCGATCCCGCTGGTCGTGGATAAACCTTACATCATCAACATTTTCGTTCTCACCTTCTATATGTCCACCCTGTCCATGGCATGGAACATTCTGGGCGGCATTACCGGCCAGAACTCGCTGGGTCTGGCCGCTTACATGGGTCTGGGTGCCTATGTGTGCTGTCTGGTGGTCACAAAGACCGGCATGAACCCCTGGGTGGCCGCTGTGCTGGATATGCTCGTTGTGGGCGTTGTGGCCGGTGTCATCTTCTTCCCCAGCCTGATCCTGCGCGGCCCCTACTTCACGCTGGTGTCCATCGCGTTTGCCGAGTCCATCCGTCAGTTCATCATCAACTCGGAGTTCTTCGGCCGCGCATCCGGCGTGGGCCTGCCCTTCGGCAAGGACTCCTTTGCGCAGTTCCGCTTTACCAGCAAGGTGCCGTACTACTACATCGGCTTCATCATGATGGTGGGCGTTTACCTCATCATGAAGAAGATCGGCCGCTCCAAGCTGGGCTTTGCGCTGCGCACCATCCGCGAGGATGAGGACGCAGCCGCCGCCATCGGCATCAACCCCACCAAGTACAAGGTCATTGCCGTTGTCATTTCGGCTATCATTGCCGGTCTGGTCGGCTTCTTCTACGTCAGCTACATCCGCTACATCGACCCCGATGTTATGATCCAGTCCAAGTCCACTGAGATCGTGCTGCCGGCAGTCGTGGGCGGCGCTGCCTACATCGAAGGCCCGCTGATCGGCGGCCTCATCATGATCCCGCTGAGCGAACTGCTGCGTGCAAACTTTGCCGCCATCCTGCCCGGCATCAACATGCTGATGTACGCCATCGTGCTGATCGTGGTCATCCGCTTCCGTCCGTCCGGTATTCTGGGCTGGTACATGAACTCGAAGGTCAAGACCTTCATCGATGAAAAGATCCTCAAAAAGCCGTCTCTGGACGTGCTGGAAGAGTATGAGCTGATGGCAGACAAGGGAGGGAAGTAATCATGCAGAAAAGCCTATTATTGAAGTCCAGGGCCTGACCAAGCGGTTCAAGGGTCTGACCGCCGTGCATGATGTTTCTTTCTCGGTGGAGAAAGGCTCCATCACCGGCATGATCGGCCCCAACGGTGCTGGTAAATCCACCACCTTCAACATGATCTGCGGCTACTACCCGCCCACCGAAGGCAAGATCTTCTACAATGGTGAGGACATCACCAACAAAAAGGCGTATGAGTACACCAACATGAAGATCGCCCGCACCTTCCAGATCATGAAACCTCTGAAGAACCTGAGCGTTCTGGATAACGTCACCGCCGCCGCCTACTTCGGCCACGCCGGTGCAAAGAGCGAAAAAGAGGCCAAGGAGCGCGCCATGGAGGTGCTGCACTTCACCGGCCTGTACGAAAAGCGTCATGTGATCTCCAAGGACATGGGCACGCCGGACCAGAAGCGTCTGGAGATGGCCCGCGCTCTGGCCACCAAGCCCGAAGTGCTGTTTCTGGACGAGAACATGGCAGGCTTGAACCCGGCTGAGACCGAAGAGGCCATCCAGCTGATCCGCAAGATCAACGAGTCCGGTGTCACCATCCTGCTCATCGAGCACATCATGAAGGCGGTCGTGAGCCTGTGCGAGAAGGTCATCGTCCTTCACCACGGCGAAAAGATCGCTGAGGGCACGCCCGAGCAGGTCATGAACGATCCTTATGTCATGGAGGTGTACCTGGGAACCAAAAAGGAGGGCGCAAGTGCTTAAAGTTGAAGGTCTGAACGCCGGTTACGGCTCTGTGAACATCCTGTGGGACATCGGCTTTGAGGTGAAGGATGGCGAGATCGTTGCCATCCTTGGCTCCAACGGTGCCGGTAAGACCACCATGTGCGCACCATCACAGGCATGGTCAAGGCCAGCTCCGGCAAGGTGGAGTTCAACGGGGAAGACCTCTCCGGCAAAAGCTCCCGCGTTATTCTGGACAGCGGCATCGTGCAGGTGCCGGAAGGCCGTCAGCTCTTTACCGAGATGACCGTGCTGGAAAATCTGGAACTGGTGCATTCAATAAGGAGACCAAGGCACATTTTGCAGAAAATCTGGAAAAGTGCTATAACTGGTTCCCCAAACTGCGCGAGCGCGCAAAGCAGGCTGCCGGCACTCTGTCCGGCGGCGAGCAGCAGATGGTGGCCGTGGCCCGTGCGCTGATCGGTATGCCCAAGCTGCTGATCCTGGACGAGCCCAGTCTGGGCCTTGCCCCCAACATCGTGGACGACATTCTGGAAGTGGCCAAGACCATGGTGAAGAATGACGCATCTCGGTGCTGTTGGTGGAGCAGGATATTACCAAAGCCCTTGCAGCGGCTGACCGCGGCTATGTTATTGAGAATGGCCGCGTGGCGCTGGAAGGCACCGCCGCCGAGCTTTCGGCAAACGAGCACGTCAAGAAGGCGTATCTCGGCATCTGATTTTGGAAACTGGATGTCCGGCGGGCACTACTTCACACGGTGCGGCGGGGCATCTCGGATTAACAAGCTGTTTTTTACAAACAGAATTGGAGGACAATTATGAAAAAGATCTCTCGTAGAAGCTTCCTGAAGGCATCCGCTGTTCTGGGCAGCGCAGCTGCTCTGACCGCCTGCGGCGGCTCTTCCGCTTCCACCAGCACTGCTCCCGCAGCATCCGGCAGCACCGCAGCTGCTCCCTCCGGCGACACCATCAAGATCGGCACCATCTACGCAATGTCCGGCGGCAACGCAGCCATCGGCGAAAACATCCTGCGCGGCATCGACTTCGCAGTGGACGAGATCAACAAGGCAGGCGGCGTGAACGGCCAGATGCTGGAAGTCGTCCGCGGCGACCACGCAGGCGACGCAGCCACCGGCAAGTCTGAGGCAGAGCGCTGATCACTCAGGAAGGTGTCAACGTCATTATGGGCTGCCATATGTCCGTTGTTACCGAGGTCGTGGCTCAGGTCTGCCAGCAGTACGGCATCCCCATGATCACCGCTATCTCCACGCTGGACCGTCTGACCGACGAGGACCACAAGGACTACGATTACTTCTTCCGTCTGTGCCCGCTGAACTCCGTCTACGTGGAAGATATGCTGAAGTATCTGCAGGACTCCAAGGAGCAGACCGGCAACGAGATCAAGAAGGTCGCCATCTTCACCGATAAGGCTGCCATCGGTCAGGAGCTGATCCGCTGCGTCAACCTGTTCGCACCCGATTACGGTCTGGATGTGGTGGCCGAAGTGGACTACAGCTCCAACGCTACCGACCTGTCCTCTCAGGTCCTGGCCCTGAAGCAGGCTGATCCCGATGCCATCCTGTGCGACTCCTACATCGGCGACGCTACTCTGTTCGTCCAGACCCTGAAGGAGCAGAACTACAAGCCCAAGATGATCGTTGCCAAGGCCAACGGCTTCACCGATCCTTCCTTCATCCGAACCTGGGCGCATCCGCAAACGGCGTGGCTTCTGTTGTCGAGTTCAACCCCGACCTGACCAACGGCGTGGAGATCAACGAGGACTTCAAGAAGGTCTACAATGTCAACATGAACGGTCACTCTGCTGAGTCCTACACCGTTGTGTGGCTGTTCAAGACCGCCATCGAGAAGGCCGGCTCCACCGACGGTGCTGCCGTCCGCGACGCTCTGGCAGAGCTGTCCATCGACGGTGCATTTGAGGGCGGCCGCAAGATCGTTCTGCCCTACTCCAAGATCGAGTTCGCTCCCGAGTACGAGATCGGCGGCGCAAAGCACTACCGTGACAACACCTACGCTTCTGTTGCTATCGCACAGGTGCAGGATCAGGAGTGGAAGACCGTCTGGCCCTTCGAGTTCGCTTCCTCCAAGATCCAGGAAGTCACTCTGGGCTGATAAAGTTACCCCAAAGAACACAAAAGGCGAGCCGCCCATTGGGCGGCTCGCCTTTTTGCGTCTTCAGTTGTTTTTGATATAAGTAAAAATATCCTCCGGCACCGCTGCCAGTGCATCCGCACCGGCAGCGGTCAGTTCTGCGCGGCCCCGGAAGCCCCACAGCGCGCCCATGGCGGGCAGTCCGGCATTGTGTCCGGTGAGGATGTCCACATCGCTGTCGCCCACAAAAAGGGTGGCAGAGCGGTCTGCACCGATCTCGTCCATCAGCGCATACAGCCCGGCGGGGTTCGGTTTGGTGGGCACACCGGGCCTGCTGCCGCGCACGGCATCAAAGCGGCCGGTGCCGAAATAGTGGGCGATGATCTTGCCGCAGAGCGGGTCGGCCTTGTTGGAGAACACTGCGCACTGAACACCCTGTGCCCGCAGCTCGTCCAGCAGCTCCGGGATGCCGGGATAAGGGGCCGTCTTGTCCTCCTTGTGGGCGTCGTACCGGGCAGTGAATTCAGCCAGCGTGGCCGCCAGCTGCTCCGGCGTGCGGGCATTTTCCGGCGAAAAGCGCTCCACCAGCTTCGGGATGCCGTTGCCCACCATGTGCTTGAACTGTTCCACCGTAAAGGTGGGCCAGCCGTGCTGTTCACACACCCAGTTTCCCGCATCGGCAAGGTCGTCGATGGTGTTCAGAAGGGTGCCGTCCAGATCGAATAATACAGTTTTTATCACAGAAAAAGACTCCTTACAGTTTCAGAAAAGCAAAAAAGGCAGTTCGCTGCACTTTACACTGCGCACCCTGCACTTCACCCCGCCCGGAAAGGTGAGGGTGAGGTTCGTGCGGTGCACCGCCGCGGCCCACGGCGACTGCATGGCCGTCAGGGCCGGAACAGGGCAGAGCACGCAGATGTCGTGCAGATGGAAGCCGTGCTGCCAGCGCAGGGTCAGGCGGCCGTTTTGCAGCCAGATGCCCTCTTTGCGCCAGCCGTTGTACGCACCCACCAGCAGGGCGGCAAACACAGCAGTGACCACCAGCAGCGGCACCGTGAGGGCGGGCAGGGTGTAGCGGGATACCGCTGTCAGCAGCAGGCACAGCCCGCAGGGGATGCCGGCAGGCAGAAAAAACGCCGGGATGCTGCGGCCTGCGGTGTCCACCGGGGCTTTTGGCGGCAGGGCAAAGCCGGGCAGAAGCTCCTGTAGAAAAGGGCCGTCCTCCCGCCAGACCAGCAACGGGATCTCCGGCTGGCAGCTGCCTGCTGTAACGAACACCGGGCAGCAGCCCAGCGCCCATGTGGCAGGCGAGCGGCGCAGGTCCGCATAGCTCAGATGTTCCAGTGCAAGGCGCATCTCATACCGGCGCACAAAGCCGCCCCTGCTGCCAAGATGGCTCTCGGTGCGCCACACGGTGTAATGGGCCGCATGGGCCGCACTGCGCACAAGGCTTGCGCAGAACAGCACACCGCCCAGCACCAGCAGCCATGCTGTGCCCATGGGCAGCCAGCGCGCTGCCCACGCCGCAATGCGGTTCAGGTGGGCAAAGGCCGCCGTCTGGGCATCCGGCGCATAGGGCCTGCTCTGTTTGATGGCCAGCGCCAGCAAAGCAAGGGTGGAAAGGCCGTTGGCACCCAGCACCGCAAAGGCCAGCTTTTCGCCGCCGCGCGGGGTGTGGGCCACAGCATCCCGGCGCGGCATCATGCGGTCAGCTAAAAACTGCGCGTTCTGCGCGCTCAAAAGCAGGGTCAGGGTGCGCTTCTGCCCGGCAGGTACAGCACCACCCGGCTGGCACCGGCCAGCCGGTAGAGCAGGGGCCGCTCGATGGTGAGCGCTGCCAGCTGGCTGGCTTTCAGGCAGCGGTCCAGCCGCACGCCCAGCCGCCAGCGCACCCGCAGGGTTCCCTGTG
>ENA-OQEB01000592-OQEB01000592.1-human-gut-metagenome-genome-assembly--contig:-NODE-592-length-14823-cov-3.294502_pt1 | contig 14823 bp, 24 predicted proteins | sample MGYA00242787_ERZ504619 | MGnify/ENA primary metagenome ERZ504619 (study PRJEB26092, sample SAMD00036317) | human gut metagenome | host: Homo sapiens | study: EMG produced TPA metagenomics assembly of... | reverse complement strand
GCCATCCCTGCTTCGCTCAGCGCCGGTCGCCGCCTCCACGCCGCCGCGCAGCTGCTGGCCAAGGCACCAGCCGTTCGGCCCTCGTCATCCTCAGCGGACGGCAAACGATTTTTTAATGAAACGGTTTTCCTCTTTACAACCTCTTCGTCATTGCTTCGCAATGCCACCTCTCCTTGTAGGAGAGGCCTTGGCAGTTCCCACAAAGCAACCGGTTTCGCCAGAGGCTCCCCTGCCAGGGGAGCTGTCGAGCGGATGCGAGACTGAGAGGTTGTACGAAGGAACGTCTGAAATTTACCATAGAAAAGAGCATCTACAATGACAAAAGATATGACCACCGGCAGCATCACACCGCTGCTGGTGAATTTCACCATTCCCCTCGTGCTGGGCAACCTGTTTCAGCTCACCTACAATGCGGTGGACAGCATCATCGTGGGCAAGTTCGTCGGCGAAGACGCCTGGCCGCTGTCGGCACCTCCAACCCGCTGATGACGCTGGCCATCCTCTTCATCAACGGCATGTGCCTGGGGGCAGGCATCCTCGTCAGCACCGCGTTCGGTGCAGGCGACAACAAGCTCGTGGAGCGCCAGGTCTCCACCACCGCCACGCGGGCACCGTGTTCTCTCTGGCCTTCTCGCTGGTCTGCATCCTGCTGGCGAATCCCCTGCTGCGGCTGCTCCAGGTCCCGGAAGAGATCCTTCCCATCGCGGTGAACTACCTGCGCATCGTCTTTGCAGGCCTCATCTTCACCTTCTTCTACAACTTCCTCGCCGCCACCATGCGGGCTTTGGGCGACAGCAAAAGCGCCCTCTACTTTCTGATGGTCAGTTCGGTACTGAACATCGCGGGCGACCTGTTCTTTGTTGAGGTTCTGGACTGGGGCTCGGAAGGCTGTGCGCTTTCCACCGTCCTCAGCGAAGCCGCCTGCTGTGCGCTCTGCCTCGTCTATATTCGCTGGAAGATCCCCGTCCTGCAGCTTGGCCGCCGCTGGCTCATTTTTGACAGCTCTCTGCTGAAAAAGACCGTCAGCTATGGCTGGGCCAGCGCCATGCAGCAGGCCACGGTCCAGCTGGGCAAGATCGCGGTGCAGGCCATCGTCAACACGATGGGCGTCAACGCCATGGCCGCATTCACCGCCTCCAGCCGCATCGACGACTTCGCCTATATCCCCCAGCAGAACATCGGCCACGCCGCCACCACCCTGATGGCCCAGAACCGCGGTGCCGGGAAAAAGGACCGCGTCCGCAAGGGCTTCTTCTGCGGCCTGAAGATCGAAGCCGTCTACGCCGTCTGCATCACGATCCTCTGCTACGTCTGCGCCGAACCCATCATCCGCCTCTTCGCAGACCAACCCGAAGTCGTGGAACTGGGCGTCCGCTTCCTGCGGCTCGTCTCCCTGTTCTACCTGATGCCTGCCCTCACCAACGGTGTGCAGGGCGGCTTCCGCGGCCTGGGCGACCTGAAGATCACCCTCAACAGCAGTATGCTCAACATGGCAGGCCGTGTGGCCGCTGCCGCTGTTTTCGTCCTCATCCTTCACATGGACATCGAGCGCTGCCCTACAGCTACGCCGTTGGCTGGGTCCTCATGCTCCTCTACGAAGTGCCCGCTCTCGTGCGCTGCCTGAAGGACGGGACATTGTAAAACCAGACCCTTTTCCGGACGCTAAAAAGGGAGGCCTCCTTCGCAGGAAGCCTCCCTTTTGGTTTGCGTTTGATCAGCGCGCTTTGCCAGCAGAGCCTCGATCTTCTTGATGGGGTCGATGATGCTGGAAACGGACATGTCGTGGTTCAGCGCCACCACGAAGTAGGCAGCATACTTGGAAACATCGACATCGACGTACCAGTCACGGGTCAGCAGCTCCGGCAGACGGTAGGTCAGGTTGGTGCCCACCACGTAGTCCAGCGTGCCGTCCGCCACAGCCTGGTCGAACTTTGCCAGACCGCTGGTGAACAGCGGGAAGGTAGCGTTGGCGATGATGCGGCCAGCACCGCGCTTCTTCAGGTTGCGGCAACTTCCAGCATGCTCTCGCCGGAAGCGATGATGTCGTCCGCGATGAAGACAGTCTTGCCTTCCACGGAATCGCCCAGATACTCGTGGGCCACGATGGGGTTGCGGCCGTTCACGACGCGGGTATAGTCACGGCGCTTGTAGAACATGCCCAGGTTGCAGCCCAGCACACTGGAGAAGTACATGTTGCGGCTCATTGCGCCTTCGTCGGGGCTGACCACGATGAACTGCTCCTTGTCGAAGCTGATCTCCGGGTTCTTCTTCAGCAGGCTCTTGAGGACCTGATAGGTCGGCATCGCGTTGTCGAAGCTGAGCAGGGGCACGGCGTTCTGGACGCGGGGGTCTGTGCGTCAAAGGTGATGATGTTCTTCACACCCATGGTCTGCAGCTCCTGCAGGGCTACAGCGCAGTCCAGGCTCTCGCGGACGACGCGGCGATGCTGGCGGCCGCCGTACAGGCTGGGCATGATGACCGACACGCGGTGTGCCTTGCCGGCCACGGCCTGGATGAGGCGCTTCAGGTTTGCGAAATGGTCGTCGGGAGAGAGGTGGTTCTCATAGCCGAACAGGTTGTAGGTCACGCTGTAGTTGCCCGGATCGACAACGATGAAGATATCGTCGCCGCGGACGGACTCCTTGACCAGGCCCTTTGCGTCGCCGCTTTGGAAGCGGGGGCACTCGCAGGGATGATGAAGCTATCCTTCTCCACACCGGCAGACTTTGCCCACTCGACAAGATGTCTGTCGATGAGGTCGGTCAGCTCCTCTGCACCGGGGCAGGCCAGCAGACGCAGATCTGCAACGCTGGGCTCCTGAAAAAATGCCATCGGGTTAATTTCGTTAGACATTGTTACAACTCCTTCATGTTCCTTAAACCAAGCCGACAACAGGACCGCTGAAGTCCATATCTATCTCTATTCTATCACAAAATCTCCGTTTCGACACCCAAAAATTCCCCCATGAGCGGATTTTCTGCGCCTTGCACATCTGTTATTCCAAAATCCGTAGGACTCTGTGAGTTTTTTACAAAAACCACAGTTTTTTCATACAAACCCACCTTCTTCGACACAAAAAATAGTCCGGGGCCTCTCCCAGCGGAAAGATCCCGGACCGTTTTTCAGTTTCTTATGCCGATCACAGCGCTGCCACAGCAGCCTTCAGTGCTTCCACGCGGTCGGTGTTCTCCCACTTCACGCCCAGATCCTCGCGGCCCATGTGGCCGTAGGCGGCCAGCTTGCGGTAGATGGGCTTGCGCAGGTCGAGGTCGCGGATGATGGCGGCGGGGGTCAGGTCAAAGACCTTCTCCACAGCCTGCTCGATCTTCTCATCCGAGACGGTGCCGGTGCCGAAGGTGTCCACCATGATGGACACAGGCTTTGCCACGCCGATGGCGTAGGCCACCTGCACTTCGCACTGCTTGGCAAGACCTGCAGCACAATGTTCTTTGCCACCCAGCGGGTCGCATAGGCAGCGCTGCGGTCCACCTTGCTGGGGTCCTTGCCGGAGAAGGCACCGCCGCCGTGACGGGCATAGCCGCCGTAGGTGTCCACGATGATCTTGCGGCCGGTCAGGCCGGTGTCACCCTGCGGGCCGCCCACGACGAAGCGGCCGGTGGGGTTGATATAGTACTTGGTGTTCTCGTCCAGCAGCTCGGCGGGGATGGTGGCCTTGATGACCTTCTCCATCACGTCAGCGCGCAGCTGCTCCATGCTGACGCTGTCGCTGTGCTGGCTGGAGATGACCACAGCATCCACACGCACGGGCTTGTTGTTCTCATCGTACTCCACAGTGACCTGGCTCTTGCCATCCGGACGCAGATAGTCCATCTCGCCGTTCTTGCGCACCTCGGTCAGGCGCTTTGCCAGCTTGTGAGCCAGACTGATGGGCATAGGCATCAGCTCCGGGGTCTCATCGCAGGCATAGCCGAACATCATGCCCTGATCGCCTGCACCGCCCACCTGATCGTTGGTGCCCAGTGCGATGTCGGGGCTCTGGCCGTCGATGTTGGAGATGACGGCACAGGTGTCGGCATCAAAGCCGAACTTTGCGCGGGTGTAGCCGATATCTGCCACCACCTCGCGGACGACCTTCTGGAAATCCACATAGCAGTTGGTGGTGATCTCGCCCATGATGTGCACAAGGCCGGTGGATGCACAGGTCTCGCAGGCCACGCGGGCATTGGGGTCGTGGGTCAGAATTTCGTCCAGAATGGCATCCGAGATCTGGTCGCAGATCTTGTCGGGATGTCCTTCGGTGACGGACTCAGAAGTAAACAGGTGTCTTGCCATTTGTTTTGCCTCCTAAAGTTTTTACAGCAGGGTGTGTATTTCTTGCTCCAACATTCCGTTCAAGCTTTTTTGCGCGAAAAATAAAAGCGCCCAGAGCCCGAAAGCTCTGAGCGTTGCACTCTTATCTCTCGGTTTCCCGCAGGATTTGGCACCTTGCGCTCACGCGCAGGTTGTCGGGCTTCACAGGGCCTGTCCCCTCAGCCGCTCTTGATAAGTCGGTATTCAGTTGGTACGTTCAGTATTCTATCATTGCTTCGTCAGATTGTCAAGAAGAGTATCACTCTTTTTAGACATTATTCTGAAATTGATGGAGCATTCCCCTGCTCCGGTACGGCATGGCCGTTCCGGGCGGCGTGGAAGGCGCGCTTTTCCGCATACATCCGCTCGTCCAGTTCCGCCAGAAATTTCTCCACGCTGCCGCCCTCATACTTTGCCACACCGGTGGAGAAAGACAGCTGAAAGCTGCCCGCCGGGGCGGCGGCGTTATAGCGTTGCACCCGCTGCTCGATGGCGGCACAGATCTTATTCAGGATCTCCTCCGAGCCGTGCCGGATCAGCACCATGAACTCATCGCCGCTTATGCGGATAGCTACCGAGTTTGCCACCAGCGCTCCGGACAGGATGTGACCGATCTCCTGAATGGCGCGGTCGCCCGCACCATGACCGTAGGTGTCGTTGATCTCCTTGAAGCAGTTCACGTCCATCATGATGCCGTAAACATCCTTTTCCTGCGTGGCGTGGATGCGCTCCAGACAGTAGTTCATGTACTTGCGGCCAAACAGACCGGACAGCTCGTCGATATAGCTGCGCAGACTGCGGAGCTGACTGTCCACAAACACAAAGGCGATGGCCACCGACAGCCAGCCGAAGGCCATACCGTAGAACGCACCCTGCAGCACCGTGCCCACCGCACAGGTGATCACAAAGTAGTACACCGAGAAAAACTCCACCGTAACGCCATCGCGCTTGGCCTTATGCACCTGCCACACGCTCTCGGCATAATAGCCGAACAGCAGCAGGTAAAGCAAACTGTTCAGCGGACCGCGATGGTAAACGTTGTCCGCGGAGATGGTAAAGATCCATCCTGTGCCGAAAAGGTTCGCCGCCAGCAGCGCCAGAACAGCCAGCAGCGGCGCGCCCAGAAACAGATGCCTTCTGCGCAGGCGTCCGGTGCTGTGGTAGACCCGGAAGTCCACATACAAACACCACGCAAAGCCCACGCTCACGGTAGCGCCGGTGCAGACGGTGTTCATGAGGTACAGCCAGAACCGGCTTGCCGCACCGGGCACGCCGTCCAGCAGAAAGCTGATCGTCTCTGTCGCCTGTGCCAGCAGAGTCACCACCAGCATCTGGCAGAACAACTCACTTCCAACACTGTTTTTACTCTCGCCGCGCACCCGCAGCAGAAACAGAAAGCATACCAGCACCGCCCCTGTGCCATTGGCCACAAGGATCTCGGGTATATTCATTGCATTTCCTCCCCTGCCCGCCTTATCCCACAAGGCAGACAGCCCCTGTTTTATACAGTATCTGTTTGTATTATATACCCTGCCGCGCCCCGCTTGCAAGGCTTGGCATCAAAAAGGGCCGCTGCACAGCAATTTGTGCAGCGGCCTTGGGAAAACCAGACGATCCAGAACAGCCTTCGCGTGCGCTCTGGTTCTGTTCTGCGGAAATATTATTTATAATTGCTTTTTTCGCAGAAAGATCAATAGCCCTTTGCCTGCTCGCCGTTCAGAATTTTGACAGCGCGGGAGGTGCCCAGACGGTCAGCACCCAGCGCAAGGAAGGTCTCCATGTCCTCCACGGTAGAAATGCCGCCGGCAGCCTTGACCTTGCAGCGGCCATGCACGCCCTTGACCATCAGCTCCACATCGTGGAAGTTTGCGCCTGCGGTGGAGAAGCCGGTGCTGGTCTTGATGTAGTCCGCGCCTGCCTCGCAGACGATGTCGCACATCTTTTCCTTTTCCTCGTCGGTCAGCAGGCAGGTCTCGATGATGACCTTCAGGATCTTGTCGCCCACAGCCTGCTTCACGGCACGGATGTCCTCGCGGACGGCATCGTACTCCTTGTTCTTCAGGCGGCCGATGTTGATAACCATATCCACCTCGGCGGCACCATTCTCAATGGCAGTCTTGGCTTCAAACGCCTTGCTGGCGGTATCCATGGCACCCAGAGGGAAGCCTACCACGCAGCATACCGGGATGCGGCCCGCCATATACTCCACCGCCTGCCTGACGTAGCAGGTGTTGATGCAGATGGATGCGGTGTGGTTTGCAATGGCTTCGTCACACAGGGTCTGGATCTGGGGCCAGGTGGCTCCGGCTTCAGCAGGGTGTGATCGACATGGGAGAGAATTTCTTCACGAGTCATGTTTGTTTCTCCTTTTTACTTGCTGGCACGGCGCACCTTTGCCATGCCGACAGCACTCAGGGCAATTGCAGTTGCAGAGACCGTTGCACCAATGATGCCCAGCACCAGACCGGAGACCAGAAATGCAAAACCTTTCAGACCACGCTTCATAAAACCGTACCTCCTAAAGTGTTGATGATTTGTAAAACCCTCTCAGTCATCTCGCATACGCTCGATGCCAGCTCCCCCGAATGGGGGAGCTTTATGCTCGGAGGAGAAGTTTTTCTTCTCCTGCAAAAAAGCTCGCCCTTCGGGAGAGCTGTCGCCGTCAGGCGACTGAGAGGGTTTTGCTTACTTTTTCTTAAAAATGATCAGCTTGCTGAACACATAGTTCAGCACGATCACCAGTACATTGGAAAAGATCTTCACGGCAAGGCCCCACAGTGCCTGCGCATTGTAGCGGCTGGTAACGAAGATCGCCGTGGGGCCGTCTGCACCGCCGATGACGGCAATAGCGGCAGAGCCATCCGTGACCCCCGCCGGTGTGCCTGCATAGGAGGCTGCCATCTGGATGGCCGTATCCGGGCCAAGCCAGTGGGCCACCACGCTCAGCACCCCCTGCATCAGCTCGTCCATCAGCGCTGCACCCTGCGCAGCCAGCAGATTGCCCAGCACCAGCATAATTGCAGTGTCCAGCAGCATTGTACCCAGACGACAGGTGACGAATGCACCAAATTCCCTCGCCATGGCCTTGCCATGCGTTTTGCTGCGGAACACAAAGGTGCGGTTGGTGCAGTAGGCAAACAGGATGCAGATGATGTTATCCAGTACATTGCCCCAGCTGTTGGCGGCTGTATAGCCAAACAGCTTGTTGAACAGCGCATACAGCACAATGTTCAGCAGGGTGCACAGCACGCCGAAAACCAGATAGCTCAGCACTTCCCAGTGTTTCTTGAAAAAATTTATCATAGTTCGTCAAACCCTCTCCGTCCGCTCGCGCTGCTCGCGTCCACCTCTCCCGAAGGGCGAGGTTTTATTGCGGGCGCGGCGAGCCTGCCCTCTTTTGCCAAAAGCTCTCCTCGGGGTGAGCTGTCACCGCAGGTGACTGAGAGGGTTCTCTCCTTAACAAAAACAGCCCCGCCGCCGTTTTCCCGGCAACGGGGCTGTTGATCGCATTGTGTCAGAAGCTTTTCTTCCGAACGAAAGGCTGATTACTCAGCGTCGTCGTTCAGCAGGGCCTTCATAGACAGGCTGATGCGCTTCTTGTCGAAGTCGACATCCAGCAGCTTCACATCGACCATATCGCCGACCTTCAGTACGTCAGAGACCTTCTCAACGCGGTCATTGCTGATCTCGCTGATGTGGACCAGACCATCAACACCCGGCAGGATGCGGACGAATGCACCGAACTTGGTCAGGGAGACGACCGGAGCATGGAAGGTGCTGCCGATGGGGTAGTTGTTCTTCAGCTGCTCCCAGGGGTTGTCCTCGGCCTTCTTGTAGCCAGAGAGACCTTGTGGTTCTCGGTGTCGATGTCCTTCACATACACTTCGATGGTGTCACCAACGGAGACGACCTCGGAAGGATGCTTGATGCGGTTCCAGCTCAGCTCGCTGATGTGGCACAGACCGTCCACACCGCCGATATCGACGAATGCACCGTAAGAAGTCAGGCTCTTGACAACGCCGGTGTAGGTCTTGCCCACCTCAACGTTTGCCCAGAACTCTTCACGCTTTGCCTTGTTCTGCTCAGCGGTCACCTTGTTGATGCTGCCGACGATCTTGCGGCCGGAGCACTCGGTGACAACCAGCTGAACGTGCTGGCCAACCAGAGCGGTGTAGTCCTCATCACGGCGCATAGTAGCCTGAGAACGAGGAACGAACACCTTGACGCCCTTGACGTTGACCACAACGCCGCCCTTGTTGAACTCGGTGACATCGCCTTCGACGACCTCGCCGGACTCAGCGGCCTTAGCGATCTCTTCCATGCCCTTGCGAGATGCGAGCTTCTTGCGGGAGAGCTGGATGACGCCATCCTGATCCATAACCTTCTCGACGATGAGGTCCAGCTCATCGCCAACCTTCACCAGTCTTCGACCTTGGCGGAGGAATCATCGGTCAGCTCGCTCAGCTTGACAAAGCCGGTCTGCTTCGCTCCGATATCCACCTGGATCTCGTTGGCAGAGATGCTGGTCACGATTCCTTTCACAATACTGCCTGCATGAACACGCTTTTCCTCGGATGCATTCAGCATCTCCTCAAAGCTCATGCTGTCATTGATTTCTGCGCTCATACTGTTAAGTACCTCCTCAATAATAGACGATGGCGTTGAAGCCCCGGCTGTCACGCCCGCCACTTTAACATCTGCAAACCATTCCGGCCGAAGTTCGCTCGCTGTCTCGACCGTTACGGCACGCGTGTGTTTTGCGGCGACCTGTACCAGCTTTTGGGTATTGGAAGAATGATGACCGCCAATGACAACAATGATGTCGCATTGTTGGCTGAGGTCTTCCGCTTCCTGTTGCCTCGCCCACGTCGCATTACATATTGTATCAAAAATTCGGGCGTTTGTATAGGCTTTTTTGAGAAACTCCGAACTTTCTTGCCATTTTGTTACCTGAAATGTGGTCTGTGCAACCGCAAAAATGGGCTTTTGGGGGTCAGAAGGGCCTTTCCAGGCCTTCAGCTCGTCCAGATCGCTGAACACAAATACCTCTCCCCGGGTATGGCCCACGATGCCCTGCACCTCGGGGTGGGCAGCATCACCGGCCACCAGAAGCACCGCGCCCTCGGCCTCGGCCCGGGCGGCAATGCTCTGGATCTTCTTCACAAAGGGGCAGGTGGCATCGTGGTAAACAAGGCCGCGCTGCTCCAAAGTATCATAGATGGTGCGGGGCACGCCGTGGCTGCGGATGATGACCTCGTAGCCGGTGGGGATATCGTCCACGGTATCGGCCACCAGCGCACCGCGCCTTTCCATATCGGCCACAGCCTGCGGGTTATGGATCAGCGGGCCCAGCGTTGCCACCTTATGGCCCTCGTTCAGCAGATTGTAGGTCAGCTCCACCGCGCGGTTCACGCCAAAGCAGAAGCCGGCGGTTTTGGCAAGACGAATTTCCATAGCGTTTCTCCTTCTCCAAACCTCTTACTTCAAATTCTCCCATGCATCCAGCAGTGCCTGCTTATTGGCCCGGAGCACCTTCATATCCCGGCGGCTCTCCATGGCGAACTGGGCGGCGGGCATCGGCTCGCCGTAGATGACGTTCACCCGGCAGAACAGCCGCATCTTCCCGTCCGGCGTATCGTAGCGGATGCGCACCGGCACCACATCCACCCCGGCCTGCGCCGCAATGACGAACAGGCCGCTCTTGGGCGGCAGGAGCCTGCCCTCTTTTTCGCGGGTGCTCCGGAAGATGAGCAGAGTCTCGCCCGCCCGGCAGGCCTCCACGGTCCGGTCAATGATCTCCAGCTCCTCCTTGGTGCCGCGCACGCAGAGCGCGCCGCAGCAGCGGAAGAACCAGGTGAGCAGGACGTTGATCTCAAACAGCTCCTTTTTGGCAAAAACGAGCATCCGCCTGCCCCAGAACCGGCTGATGACGATGAACACCGGGTCAATGGCTGAAACGTGGTTGGGGGCAATGATGCAGCCTTTGGTCTGCACCCTGCGCAGGTTCTCGCGGCCAACGGTATGGACCGGAAGCCGATGTGGAACACCAGCCAGGCCAGCGGCAGCAGTATGTAATATAGTACCATTTAATTAACCTTTTCTGCAATAATCTTTTTCATCGCCGCAAGGCTCTGCTCAAAGTTGAGGTCAGAGGTATCCAGCAGCACTGCATCCTCGGCCTGCTTCAGGGGGGCGGCGGCACGGTGGGTGTCCTGATAGTCCCGCTGCTTCACATCAGCCAGCACATCCTCAAAGGCGACCTCCATCCCCTTCTGCTGGTATTCCAGCCAGCGCCGTCTGGCCCGGGCTTCGGGGGCCGCGGTCAGGAAGATCTTGACCGTGGCATCCGGCAGCACCACAGTGCCGATATCCCGGCCATCCATCAGGACGTTCTGGGTCTTGGCCATGCCGCGCTGCAGCTCCAGCAGGAAGGCGCGGACTTCCGGGTTGGCACCAACGGCAGAGGCGGCCATGCCGGCCTCCTCCGTGCGGATGGCGGTGCTCACGTCCTCACCGTTCAGATAGATATGCTGCTCCCCGTCAATGCAGTCCACCCGCAGGCCGATCTCCGGCAGCAGGGTGTTGACCACCGCATTGTCCTTCGGGTCCACGCCCTTGCGCAGGGCATACAGGCCGATGGTGCGGAACATGGCACCGGTATCCACATAGATGTAGCCCATCTCTGCGGCCAGCCGCCGCGCCAGGGTGGATTTGCCTGCCCCCGCAGGGCCGTCGATTGCAACTGAAACCATTTGATACGCTCCTTTTATAATATAAGCTTTTCTTTTATCGGTCAGTATAAACTTTACGTAATGCCAAGGGCTCCCCTACTAGGGCAACAGCAACAACCGCCGCCAGTGGCGGATTGAGGGCGTTGCTGTTGGGGCCGCGGCCAGCAAGATGCGAGTGCCATATCTGGCACGATGCAGATGCTGGGTGCCGCAACCCGATAGCTGGCGAGCGTCAGCGAGACTGAGATGTTTAGTCCAGATTCCTCGCAAAGCTCTGCGCCGTACAGAAAGCGATCTGCAGGTTGTAGCCGCCGGTATAGGCATCCACATCCAGCACCTCACCTGCAAAGTAAAGGCCCAGCGCCTTTTTGCTCTGCATGGTCCTGGGGTCCACCTCCCGCACGGACACGCCGCCGGAAGTGATGACCGCATGGGCCAGGTCGCCCCGGGCATCGATGGGCACGTTCCAGTGCTTCATCAGGCGCACCAGCTCCCGCTTCTGCTCCCGGGTGATCTGGTTGGCCTTTGTGGCGGGGTCAATGCCCCAGCGCGCCACCATGACCGGCTGCATACTGGCAGGCAGCAGCTTGACCAGCGCCCCCTGGGCGGCATGGTTGGCCAGCAGGCAAAATCCCGGGTGATGCGGTCATAGAGCTGCTCCTCGCTCAGGGCGGGCTTCAGGTCGATCTCGGCGTGGTACTTGTGCTTTTTCATATCGCCCAGATGGCTGGACGCGCTCAGGGTCAGCGGGCCGCTGATGCCAAAGTGGGTGAACAGCATCTCGCCCTGCTCCTCAAAGATGTCCCTGCCGTCCTCAAAAAGGGTCAGGGTCACATTTTTCAGGGCAAGCCCCATCATCTTTTTGCAGTCCGGATCATGGCTGACCAGACTGACCAGACTGGGCACCGGCTCCACAAGGGTGTGCCCGGCCTGCCGGGCCAGCCGGTAGCCGTCACCGGTGGAGCCGGTGGTGGGATAGCTCACACCGCCGGTGGCCACCAGCACGGCATCGGCCCGGTATTCTTTCCCGGAAGTCCCCCGCACACCGACACACCGCAGGGCAGGCCCGGCTTTTTTCTTTTGGGGATGGCGCGGATTTTCCGGCACGGCAGGGGCGGCTTCCGGCTCCGGGGGCAGCTCTTCCAGAAGCAGCTTTTTTGCCCCGTCATAGACGATCTCCGCGTCCTGTGCGTAGCGGAGCAGTGCCTGCCGGATCTCTTCGGCTTTGTCGGACACCGGGAACACCCGGCGGCCGCGCTCCACCTTCAGCTCCACGCCCAGGCTCTCAAACAGCTCCATGGTCCTGGCGGGCGGGAACGCCCCCAGCGAGGAGAACAGAAAGCGCGGATTGGTGCGGACATGGTGCAGAAACTCCTCTGCAGTGCAGTCGTTGGTCACATTGCAGCGCCCCTTGCCCGTGACAAGGATCTTCTGACCGGGCTTGTCGGTATGCTCCAGCACCGTTACCTGATGCCCCTGCCGCACAGCGGCCCCCGCCGCCATCAGCCCGGCCGCACCGGCTCCCACGATCAACACCTTTGCCATTCTGGTTCCTCCCGCAATTCACTGCCTGTCGAAATTTGTTCTAGTTTATCATACCAGAATCGGCCCGCAATTGCAATCTGCATTCCTTTGGAAAGGCACAGAAAAGCGGCAGACAGTCGTGTCTGCGCTTGGGGTCACTGCATCAGTTTTGCGGGGTCAAGATAACTGTCGTCCTGCTTCACTTCCAGATGGATATGGCTTTCCTCGGCGCATTCACAGCTGACGCTGCCCACTTTGCCCAATGTCTGCCCGGCACTGACCGTCTCGCCCTCCTTCACCGCCGGGCTGGCCACGCCGCAGAGCCGCCAGACACGGCCCGCACTGTCCTTGATCGCCACAGTGGGCCCCAGCTGCCATCGGAACCGGCCAGCACCACCGTGCCCGCGTGGGGCTCTGAACGGCAGCATCCTTTGCGCAGGCATAGTCGATGCCGTTGTGGGTACGCCAGTCGCCCAGGGTCTTGTTGTAGACCAGCTCATCGCCGCTGTATCCATTGAGCACCCTGCCAGAGATCGGCTGCGTGGAAGCAGGCGCTGCCGAGCTGCTGGCATGCGAGGATGCACCTTGCAGCGCGGATGGTTCGCGCACCGAGCCAGAGCCAGCCTGCGGCACAGAGGAGGCCGAAGACGCACTCCGCGATGCCGAGGAGGCTGCCTTGGGCACATTGCTTACACTGTTTGCGGCGGGTTCGGTCGGCCATTCCCATGTTGTTTCGTCCTCCTGTGGCGTGGTGGTGGAAAGCCCTCATCGATGCCGGGGGCCGTGGATGTGCTGTCCGGTGTCTTCAGGCCCGAAAGGTTCTTGTCCAGCTCGTCGCGCACGGTGCGCACCGCCCAGACCCCCGCCGCCGCTGCCGCCACCAGACAGGCCAGCAGTGCCAGCGCAAACCCTTTGTCCCGCAGAAATTTCCTGATCTGTTCCATGTTCGTTACTCCAATCCGTCATGGTTTCGCTTGATTTTCTGATTGCAGTATGCGATTCCGGAACCGGGTTTATACACATTTATAAAAAGAAAACCCTCTCCGTCAAAGCCTGAGGCCTTGACGGAGAGGCTGAAATACACAGATCAGCTGCGGCGGCGGTTGTTGCCCATCAGGCGGACAACATACAGGAAGATGTTGATGAAGTCCAGATACAGGGTCAGCGCACCATAGATGGAAGCCTTTTCGGCCATCTCAGCATCAGCGGAGTAGTAGCTGTACATCTGCTGCAGCTTCTGGGTATCGTAAGCGGTCAGCAGCATGAACACCACCAGACCGATGCCGCAGTAGAGCACCGAGCCGCCAAAGCCGAAGCCGAACAGCATCCCCACAAAGCCGGTGATGATCATGCAACCAGAGCCATCATCAGGCGGGGGCCCCAGCCGGTCAGGTCCTTATGGGTGGTGGTGCCGTAAACAGCCATCAGCGAAGTAGAGGACGTTGCCAGCAGCGCCATGATCAGGGTGCTTGCCGAGAAAACAAGGAAATAGTAGCTCAGCACCATGCCGTTGAGCAGTGCATAACCGAAAAAGGCCGCGCGGGCAGCTCCCACCGACATGGTCTGCACCCGGGAGCTCAGCACGATTACCAGCGCCAGCTCCGCAATGGTCAGCACAAGATAGAGCGAATCGACCAGATAGATAAGCGAGGTCGTCGCAGTGAGATAGGCCATGGCGAAGGTGATGAGCAGGCCGCAGGCCATCCAGCGGTAGGTGCGGGTCATATAGTCCGATGCGCTCATCGTGGGCTCCGCATAGCCGCGGTCATAATTTCTGTAATCCATTGTGGAACTCCTCCAGTCTTTTTGCCGGGGCGGGCATTCCGCCTTGCTCCGGTCTACGTTTTATAGTATACTGCATAGAAATGAACGTTTCGTGAAAAAGGCTGTGATATTGTATGTCTCTTGGACTTTATCTGCATATTCCCTACTGCTTTTCCAAATGCCGGTACTGTGATTTCTATTCTGCCCCCGGCCAGCGCGGCGTGCCCACCCAGTATGTGGATGCCTTCTGCGGGAGCTTGCCCGCTTTGCGCCGGAAGCGCCTCTTCACCCGGACACGATCTATTTTGGCGGCGGCACCCCCAGCCTGCTCTCCCCTGCTGATGCCGCCCGGCTCATTGCGGCGGCAGCTCCGGCACCCGGGGCGGAGATCACGCTGGAGGCCAACCCTGAGACCGTGACCGAGCAGACCCTGTGCGGTTTCCGGGAAGCTGGGGTGAACCGCATCTCTTTCGGGGTACAGTCGGCCCGGGAC
>ENA-OQEB01000591-OQEB01000591.1-human-gut-metagenome-genome-assembly--contig:-NODE-591-length-14854-cov-2.153595_pt1 | contig 14854 bp, 20 predicted proteins | sample MGYA00242787_ERZ504619 | MGnify/ENA primary metagenome ERZ504619 (study PRJEB26092, sample SAMD00036317) | human gut metagenome | host: Homo sapiens | study: EMG produced TPA metagenomics assembly of... | reverse complement strand
GTATCTTTGATACTTCTGGAATTGAGGCATGGGTAACAGAAAATAATCCGAAATACGCAAACCGTATCATAAAACAGTTAAAGGCCTTTGCAAAGGCTCACAACTTTGATAAAAACTTTGATCCTTACAAAGCTGCTTACGGCTCAATGCCTGCACACGCTACTGCTAACCCAGCTATCCAACAGATGTACATCAACGGACATTTCTGCTATGCCTATAAGTTTGGTATTGTCACTAATGGTCTTGGTATTGTTCGCGATATTACCTTCTACAATAAAGATTTCCTAAATGCTCATCCTAATATCATTGTTGAAAAGAAATCCGATTCACCAGATGAAGATAAATCACTTGCGGACTCTAAGGCACTGCTCCCTGTTTTGATTGATTTCTTTCAGAAGCATCCTTTGATCAACCCTAAAACTTTTCTAGGCGATGCCGCTTTTGATACCATTGAAATCTACAAAGCCCTTTTGGATGATCTTGGCTTTGAAAAAGCATTTATTCCACTCCGGACAAAACTATCAATGGAAGAAAATGGCTACACCTTCAACGAAAATGGTGTTCCTTGCTGTCCGCATGATTCCACACTTCCTATGAAACGGGAAGGGAGTAAATCTCATCTGAGAAGCAAACTTCCCAGCATGAAGTTTGTATGCCCTAAAATGAAATGGGAATACAACCGTGAAACCAAAACGAAACGCCGTGTCTGCCGCTGTGAGAACCCCTGTACCACATCTTCCTGTGGAAGAATGATTTACATTTACCCCGAAAAGAATCTGCGTGCCTATCCCGGTGTGGAACGTGGTTCCGTAGAATGGATGAGACCTATAAAATCCGTGTAAACGTTGAAAAATCAATCAACCATTTTAAAGACAGTTTCTGTATTGCCGGTCGTAAAACCCAAAATGAGAAAACACTACATGCAGATTTGTTGCTTGCAGGAATTTCTCAGTTAATAACTGTCATGGTTGCTGATAAAATTCACCAGCATCAATACATACGAAGTTTAAAACCACTCATAGCATAGGACTTACCAACTTCATAAGCCCATGAGGTTTATTTGTTGTGCCAAGAAATGAACGATTTTCACTTCCTATCCCAAGAATCCTGCATGACAGGAGCCTTCGCCTGTTTTCAGTCAGGATTGCGGACTTGTTTCGCAATTACCTATACATACATAACAAAGTGAGCTAACATACCTCAACGCCCTCCTTCCCTTACTCATAAAGGGCTTGGCCTTTGCGCGCCGCAGAGCCGCAGAGCGGCAGACTTCCTCGATGCGGCATACACATCCTCCCGAAGTTTTATGCTGTAAGAAATTAAAATTTGCTACAGCATAAAAAAGTGCAAATGAAAATCTTGTCATTCACACTGCAGATGCATATATTTTACCATGAAATAATTTGCTTGTCAAAGAGCAAAACAGTTGACATCATTCCACGTGGGTGTTATGATTTTTTTATATTAGATGAAGCGTTTTGTATAACTCATTTCAGGTTCGCAAAACAATTTTTTTCATATAATAACTAATAAAGGAACGAGATAGAGGTCGCATTTTTCATAAGTACGATGACGGATGTATCAAGAGCAGAAGAACTCATCAGAAAGGGGAAGATGCCGAAAGGATATGGAGACTTGAACCTTTTCCTTGGGCATGTCGTCAACAGACGCCATGACTGTCATCGCAAGATGGAGAGCTATCGAAGTATACCGTAAAGTATATTTTGAGACGGCGCATCCTGCCGTTTCTTTTATTTACGCAAAGCACTATCAAACGAACGCAAACATTTAAGGAGGATTTAATTATGTCAATTTTCAAAGGCGCAGGCGTAGCGATCGTTACTCCTATGAAATCAGATCTTGAAGTCAATTACGATAAACTTGCGGAACTACTCGAAGAACAGATTGCAGGAAAAACAGATGCGATCATCATCTGCGGAACGACCGGAGAATCTGCAACAATGTCCGAAGAGGAACACAGCAAAGTGATCCGTTTTGCCATTGAACGTGTAAACCACCGTATCCCGGTGATCGCAGGCACAGGATCCAACTCTACACGCACAGCATCCAGCTTTCTCAGGAAGCAGCCAAAGACGGTGCAGACGGACTTCTTCTTGTCACACCGTACTACAACAAAGCGACGCAAAACGGTTTGATCGCACACTATACACAGATTTGTAACTCCGTCGATATCCCGGCGATCCTTTATAATGTGCCGAGCCGTACAGGATGTGCGATCCAGCCTACAACTGTAGCTCATCTTGTAAAAAATGTAGATAACATCGTCGGCATCAAAGAAGCTTCCGGCGATATTTCGGTCGGTGCAAAGATCATGCATCTGTGCGACGGAAACATCGACCTTTACTCAGGGAACGATGATCAGGTAGTACCTCTTCTTTCCCTTGGCGGAATCGGTGTTATCTCCGTACTTTCCAACGTAGCTCCGACTTACGTTCACGACATGGTAACAAAATATCTTTCAGGCGATACGGCAGGAAGCTGCAAAATGCAGTTAGACGCGCTTCCGATCTGCGACGCTCTTTTCTGCGAAGTCAATCCGATCCCTGTAAAAGCCGCTATGAACATGATGGGCAAAGAAGTCGGTTCTCTTAGAGCTCCTCTTACAGAATTAGAAGAGCCTCACAAAGAACTGCTGAAAAAAGCAATGACTGAATTCGGTCTGCTGTAAAATTTTCTGTTTTGAATCTTTTTACTGCATATATTCTGCTATAATTAATCATTAAAGAGGTCTGCTCCACTTAGTGGAACGGGACCTCTTGCTTTTCATTGTTTCGATTTTCTTTTATTCTATTTTCATCTATTCTATTTTCTTCTGTTCTTTCTGTTCCCTGCCGATAAGATTGCGATCATCCCGCCTGTCAAAATGACAAAGAAAATATAAACTGCCGGATCTGTTTTGTCACCGGTTTTCACAGAAGCCGTTTTGTCTGATTCTTTCCGCGGCTCTTCTGTTTTGCCTGCTGCTTTTATCACCGCCGTTTCTTTATGACCACATACAGTACAGCTCCGCTCTTTTCTTCCGTCCTTTTTCTCTGTCGCTTTCTCTGTCACTTTCCATTCTCCGAATGTATGCTCTGCCACATCAGTTTTATTTTTACAGATCGTACATTCGTGCCAGTGAACCTTTCCGTCCGAACTCCATTTTTCTTCATATTCATGCGGCGTCACCGTACATTTAACAGGATCGCTCTTCGCGCCTAAAGAAGTTAACGTTGTTCCGTCTTTTTCCAGAACCGCAAATACTTCAACAGCGTAGTTTCCGCTTTCTGTAACTTCCAATTCCGCAGAAACAGCTCCATTTAACAACGCTCCGTCTTTGTACCACCGATAAAGATAATTCACCTGCTTTGTATCGTGTTCTGCCGAAGCTTTCAGCCGGATCTTTTTGCCGATGTGTACAGTCTTGCAGTCTGCCGTAACGGTTACATTTTTCGGTGCTGAAAGTTCTTCTGCATTAACAAGTTCATATGTTTTAGATCCGTCTTCATGAACAGTTTCTTTTACGATCATTCCGTCAATTCCGGATGTCACTTCCAAAACGACTCCGGGAGCAACTGTCAATATTACGTTTTCTCCTTCCAAAGCTTCCTGTTTTACAGAAGAGTTTTCGTTAATATATATGTGAATATTTCCGTCTTCCGTATTCGATCCAAGCGCTTCTTCTACTGTATTATAATATGTTGTCTTTCCGTCTCTGTCCGTTGCCGCAGCAGCTACATCCTTTGCAACTTTTACGGTAGTATTGGATTTCATTGTGTCAAGAGTCTTTTTATCCGGATCAAACGGGTCGTATTATCTCCGCTTGTAATTACTTTGACCGCACCTTTTCCTGCTGCCGGCTGCAAAGATCCGCCTGTCACAGAAATATCTGCTCTCACATCTGATTTTTCTTCTGTATTATAGATCGTGACCGCATTACCGTTTACGCTTTTAAGCGTTCCACCGAGAATATTAACGACAAGAGAAGAATCATTGATGCAGCCGTCGTACATCTGCGCCGATCCAAGAAACGCTGAACCTTCAGGATTTGCCCCACCGTTTTGCGGCTTTTCTTCTTTCCATTCGCCGCTTCCTGTGATGACCGCATTATCCTTGATCGTAATTGTTCCCATTTTTGCTTCGATCCCGGTTCCTCCTTCGATCACCGCATTGCCGCCGATCGTAAGTTGTCCTTCCATCGGCCAGTAAATAGCTGTTCCGCCCGATATATTTTTCAGGCTTCCGCCTGTGATCGCAACTTCCGCTCCTGCCGACTCCTGATTGTTTCCCCGAAACCGGAAAATCTTTTGTCTCGATCCTACCGCCTGTAATCTCTACTTGCGCCGATACAGTACCTTCTTCGTTTCTGTTGCTGTTAAACACATCGATCCCGCCCGTTTCCTGACAGCACCGCATCCCCCGAAAGAGTCATCTTTGCTCCGATCAACTGAACCGCAGATTTCCCTTCTCCTGCTGCCATAAGATGGGCCGATGCGCCTATATGCACTTCGCCGAACTGTGAAAGAACCGTATTTCTTGCTGATGCCGTCAACGTACCGCCTGTGATGTTCACGATTCCGCCTACATTCTGCACAACTCCCTGACCGGTGATCTCACTGCTTTGGATATTTAAAACCGCGCCGCCGGTATTATTGATCATGATCAGCGGGTACGTTCCCACACTGCCGTCAATCTTTCCGCTTCCGACAATATTGAATGTTCCCCGATTCGTAAACATAAAATTGCCTTTGAATCCTGCTGCCGCCGATACAGTAAATCCATTTGTATCTAACGTCACATTCTTTGTCAGCAAGATCGGTTGTGAAACTTCTGCATTTTCTAAAAGCCGCAGTACGTCCCCGTCTTTTGCCGCTGCAAATGCTTCGGTAAGAGTCGGATATATCTGCTCTCCGATCTGAACTTCCCCTGCCGTCCTTTCCTCCGCCTGTACATCGACTGCATCTGAAGCTTCTTCGGCTTTTTCTGTATTCTGCCGTACCGCTTCCAAAACACCCTGTTTTGCCTGATTTTGTCCTTCTGCCTGCACATCCGATTTTTCTTCATTCTGTGTTTCTGCCGTCATATCCGGCATTTCTGCTGATATTTCTTCCTTTTGTGTTTCTGCTGTCACATTCGGCGTTTCTGCTGATATTCCCGCTGTCGGCGCGATATTTTCGCCTTCTTCCACTGTTTCTGCATTTGCCGGAATTCCAGCCGGGATCATCATAGCCGCCACAGTTAAAATAACCAGCCATTTCCTAATAAATTTGTTTTTCATCTTACTCTCCTTTCCCACCATACATAATCGTCATGCATTAAGTGTTTTTTCTTTAATAATACGATGCTTTTTCTGCTTCTTCAATATATTTTCAGTAAATTCCGACTTTATTTACAACAATTAACCATTCTATCTCAAAACGCCTGTTTCATGACCTCTCCTGAAATCCATTTAAGTTATGTTCCGTTTTTATCGAAACTTTTCAAATTTTTTCAAAAAATAACTATATTTTTCTTGACAAATCCGATATGAATAGGTATTATATACAAGTGACTTGCGATAAGAAGTCAAACATACATAGGGGATTGGTCAAATGGTATGATAGGGGTCTCCAAAACCTTTGGTGGGAGTTCGATTCTCTCATCCCCTGCTTTCAGAAACGCCGGAAGCCTTGATTTTTTCAAGGTATCCGGCATTTTTCATTTTCCGGAAAATTCCTATAAGGAATGAAATAAAAAGAAAAATCAAACTATTTATTGACACAGTGCTTAGATTCAATGCAATGATATTAAATCATTCGTTTTCGATAAATCAAATCTAATTTAAAGCAAAGACAAACAATAGATAAAAAAACAGCGAACAGCGCTTAGCAAGGAGGAACATGGGATGGGAGAGATAATAAAATTTCTTATATATGCTATTTCTATGTGCGCCATAGAGCTCGTGATCAATTCTTTATATAACCGAAAAAGTATCACTGACAATGCCGGCCGGAATGAATTCCATTATGTGCTTAAAATCCCCGGAGCATTAAAATATACATGCATGGCTTTCTTCATTTTAGGATTATGCATGTTTTGCATCTTTTTTGTATTTAAACTACAGAATAATCCAACTGTAACAAACGGACACCTATGGATGTGTTTGGGGGTAATGGCAATCGGTCTTCTTGGCATAATCCGGGCAAGCAAATGGAAGATCGCGGTAAACGGAAATCAGATGGAGATACAACGTTTATTTCGGAAAAGTATAGTTTTACAGATAAGTGAAATTGAACGTGTGGAAATCGGGAAAAAGAACCAACTACTTTTATACGCCAGCGGTAAAAAACTGATAACGATTGATTTTCTTACCGAGAATTATGAATACCTGGAAGAGACATTAAAAAGAAACGGGAAGTATTGACCGGCTCTGCGTATTTCCTCGCAAGCCGATCCAACTTCCCGCCTTAACATTTCAAAAGTGTAACCTTTCAGGGATTACAGCTTTTACAGGGGCTGTACCCATCCTCAAGCAGCTTAGATCTTTTTCCTTTATATGGTTTCTTGTTTTTCTCTTTCATATCTTTCACCCCCGCACAATCCGGCCTGTGGAATTTATGTGTACTCGTATTTAAAATATACTCGCTCTCTACAGACACTTTTCCGGCGCCGGATGTCCCCGCCGCCTCTTTTTCATCGTCATCTTCTGCTCTGTTATCTCCTGTTTTATAGTCAATGATAATATCCGGCTGTATATTGTACACATAAACATTAAACTTGATTCCCTTTCCGCCATCTTCTACAGATTCCGCTTCCATCTGTACTCCTGAAGCAACAAGATTTTCATTTTCAAATATAGGCGTTACACGATACATCACATGATTATCTGTTTCATGCACATATTCTGCCACAAGATTTTCAAAAGGGAGCATTCCCTCTGTATTCATATACCGTGTTCCGGTAATCAGATTTTCTTCATTTGCATTTTCTCCGGACAACTGATACGCGATCAAATGGCAGCGATTATACAGCGATCCTCCCTCCACATTTTCATACCGAACAGACTGCCATCCCGTCGGCTTTACACTGCTGATATCACCGCGCTTTTCATCAGGCATCAGTTCTTCTCCCACGCACGCTTCTGCCGTCTGACATCTCCCGTAGCTGTCCAAAGGACTGTACTGCTCATAAACTGTCGTCGTCATCTCGTCCTCTGTAAACGCCGGCTCGTTTCCGTCCAATATCACGTATGGTTCTCCTTCATATTCCGGCACTTCAACAGCAGAATCATAACTTTCTTCACTATATGCAGAATCAAAAATTTCTTTCTGAAGATTCTGCCATCCCTGCTGCCTGCCAACCCCGTTACCGCCTGTACCGCCGCCAAGCGCCAGTTCGGCAATGACTGCCGCTCCTGCTAACAGCGCACATGTACTCGTAATAATAATCCCTTTTTTTCTCTTTGCCATCTTTGATACTCCCATTTTTCCCGATCAGATATATTTTTTGCAATACCTGTTTTATCTGCCGGCTGTTCTTCTTCGTTTATACGAAATCTTATTTATGAAAAATCATTGTATCACAGAAGATTCTTTTCTGCAAAATCAGATCATGACAATACTGCATCTTGCAAATTTTTCATACACTCGTTATTATTGAAGTACATAAAATTTACGGAAAGCAGGAATACACTATGGCAAATCAATGTTTTGACCAAAAACAAGAATCACTCGAACCGGAACAAGAACCTTCCGACAAAAACGAACTCTTCCACTGGATACTGACACTCGCAATCGCAGTTATCATTGCCCTTTGCGTCAACCGTTTTGTCTTGTAAATGCGGAAATTCCTTCCGGTTCTATGGAGAATACGATCATGACCGGAGACCGTGTTTTCGGAAACCGGCTTGCTTATATATTCGGCGAACCGAAACGGTTCGATATCATTATCTTCCGATACCCGGATGACGAAAAGCAGCTTTTTATTAAACGCATCATCGGACTTCCCGGTGAAACAGTGGAAATCCATGACGGACAGATCTTCATCGACGGCTCGAAAACCCCTCTTAAAGATGTAACGACAAAAGAATTTATGCAAGGTTCTTTCGGTCTTATACTGTACCTGACAACTGTTATTTCGTCATGGGGGATAACCGAAACAACTCAAAAGACTCCCGCTACTGGAACATACTTTTGTTACGGATGATGAAATCGTCGGAAAAGCTTTCCTACGGTACTGGCCTCTCAACAAAATCAAATTCCTCTGATCAAATCCCGCTTAAGCAGATCTCACTCAATCGGATGGACTTCTTCAATCAGAAGTCCATCCAGTTTTTTCATGTCTTTCTGACGGATTCCGTAATTCCCGCGCCCTTCTTTTTCTATATGCAGTACAACATCTTCCGCTCTTCCATAAAGCATTCCCACCTCTGCCTGTTCTTTTAGCACCTCATAATAAATCTGATAAATCTTTTCCTGCATTTCTTCATCCGTAGGCATCTGCGCGCCTTTCGTCACATGATCTGTAACTTCTTTCGCATACTGCTCTGCACGACTCAAAAACAGATCATATGTATCAGTAAAAAGTGTGATCGGTTTTACTTTCACCGAAACGATATATGTTCCGTCTTTTTCCTTTTGCGCCTCCCCTACTGTATAATTTACTTTTTTTGCAATTTCACCGAAGAGTTCTCTGTATTTTCCTTTTAACGAATCCGGCATATCAGATGCATCAAACCCCTGCATCGTCGCATCCAGATTCTTTTCAAATACTGCTTTTGCCTCCTTTTCAGACACATCTGCCACTTCCTGATACAAGGTTGTCTTATTTTTATAAGACACATCAAGCACAGCCTGCACATACTTTGATGCATCAAACCTGTTCACATACAGATAAACGCCAACTACAGAGGCCAGAATCATAACCCCCACAGAAACACCTATCAATATTTTCTTTAAGTTACAACCCTTTTTATTCATACTTTTCCCTCCTGTCATTTCGCCACAGTATAACATCTTCCAAATAAAAAAAGAAGAACTCTGTCATATAGACAAAATTCTTCTTTCTATTATCCATCACTTTATTATTTCAATATACACTTCACTCTCACATAAGAAGCCGTCTCCTCATCTGTCACTACCGCCTCTGCGTTTTGGGTGTGATCTGTCGGATAGAGAATCTGCTGCACATCAAATGCTTTCGGGATCAGCTTTTCTTTCCATTGATCTACTTCCTCAGGTTCTTCATAAAAATGCACATAACTTCCGCCGCTTACATTCGGCAAAACCGCAGAAGTTTTCTTTATTTCTACAGATTCAACAGGATAGTCTTTTATCTGTTTTTCCGGATCAATCCCCCGGCTTTCAAGGAAATCGCATGTTTTTCAAAAACAGGATATACGATAAGCTCGGTTTCTTCTCCGTCTGCCGGAGACGAGATTTCAAGAATTCCGCATGGACAGGCTTTCGTAAGCTGCTCCATCTGAAATCGGAACACGTCTTCTTTGTACCGCTTTAAAAGCTCCTCTTTTTCCTCAGCTTCTATTTTCATAGTCTGCGAGAAAAACGCCGTCTTTCCAACTAAACTTATCTTGTCCCACTTCCTCAAGCGAAACTCCTTCATAAGCAAGCGTCTTATACTCTTTTGTTTCATAAACGGAGGAAAACTTGCGCAGACTTTCTTCTGTCACCGGATAAGTCCGATAATGTCTGCTCCCGCCTTCTGTTTCATAACAAACAGTCGCTTTCGTCACCGATTTTTGTTCTTCCGCATCTCTGCCGTTCACAGCAACCGCCAAATCTTTTGCCCATTGAAGCGTCATTTTTTTACCTTCTCCCGTCATACGGAAGCGATATAAATACTTTTCTGTCACCGTATTTTCCTGTCCGTCGAGCATTTCATATTCATCGCGGCTCATTCCCACTCCCTCGATCACAACGCTTACCGCTTCCGCTTCTTTCGGAAAATATCCGTCATAAAAACGTGCGCCAAACATCATAGCAGGGCCTATACAGGCGGCGGCAATACTTACTGCCGCAAACTGCCCCTTCCTCCGCAGAAGACTAACCCCCTGCTTCTTCACAGCCAGTTCTATCAGGTACTGTACAAAAAAAGCTGCCGCCGCCCCACACAGCGCTTCCACAAACCCGAAAAGTAAACTGTCTGTTTTCGTCAATTCCGCTGCAAATGCCGCAAACCACGCTCCTGCCAAAACGGAAAGCAATATTTCTGTCAGTCTTTGCACATTGCGAAACATAAACGGTGTTCCTACATATTCCGGTTTTCTTTTCTTCTGAGCAGCAGAAAACAAAACGAACAGAACAGCCGCCCATACAACAGCAGCGATTATGTAAGGCGCCGGAAGCGGATACTGCAGAGCTATCCTCTTCTCATATATTCCAAGTCCCGCCAGCGTTTTGCCAATCCAAACGGAGATAGTATATTATTTAGTTTTTCAAGCAATTCAATTTTGTAATAAGTAACAAAATAATGTTTTGCAAACACTTTGATGACATTTTCAATAAATAAAGAAGAATACGCAATGATCGAAACACAGAGTGAGACTGCACATATAAAATTGCCGCAATACCGAAACACATAAAATCCCTATATGAATAGAAGATTAAAAAAGCAAATCCAAACGCAAGAATACTTTTCGCGGTATAACTTCCGACAAAAGGAGCAAATTCCGGATCGACCATCGCCTGCCATATTCCACATACGGAAATCATGAGCAAAAACGGAAGAAAGAAATGGATCACCCCATGCGTATATCTAGACCAAAAGATCATTCCTTTTTTCACCGGAAGACTGTAATAAAAATCCTGTTTCTTCTGCTGCAGCAAATAAAAGAACTCCAGAAAAGAAAACAGGACGCCCAGTCCCATACTCAGCCAAAGCAGAACTGTATTTCCAATCCCGAAAAACGTATAGGAAGTATCAAGACTTAAACGCATTACAAGAAGGACAGTATATATAAAAAATGTTGTCCATCCAAACAACGCGGTAAGGTGTCCTCTTCCGGCTTCTTTCAGCCAACTACCGAAGCACTTTACGGATGTCATACTCTTTTCCCTCCATTTCGGCAATAAAAATCTCTTCTAACGTCATCGGCACTTCTTTCATAAACACAGGCGAAAAACTGTTCAGCCGGGCCATTGTTTCCGGCTGCATACGAACGATAAGCGTCACAAAATATCCATCCGCATGAAAACGAATAAGATCGACCGCCTTTTTTACTTCTTCAAGATCGGTCTGTTCCGAAAATACACACTGATATTTGCATATATTTCCGGCCTGATGCCTCATATCTTTCGAGGTCAGGACTCCTCCTTTATGAAGGATCGCGATACTGTGGCATATATCCTCAAGTTCCCGAAGTTTATGAGATGCCACTACCACCGTAAACTTCCGTTCTTTCATTTCCTGACGAAACAGGTTTTTCATCACTTCCGTCACGATCGGATCAAGACCGTCGAACACTTCATCACAGAGAAGGTATTTGTTCCGGCACAAAGGGCAAGGATAAGAAATGCCTGACGTTTCATACCTTTTGAAAATGTACGAAGTGGGCGCTTCGTTTCCAGATTCAATTTCCCCGCCATATAAGCCGCCGCCTCAGCATCCATGCGAGGATAATATTTCTTATAAAACAAAATCATTTCTTCCATAGAGGCGTTCGGAAAAAAATAAGGATCATCCGGCAAATAAAAAATCTCTTCAGATACGTCTCCGGATGTGATATTTGCACCGTCAACGACAATGCTGCCGCCATCGGCTTCCAGCACTCCCGCAATCATACGAAGGAGCGTTGTCTTCCCCGCTCCGTTCGTTCCGAGCAGGCCGAGCATCTCTCCTTCCGGAATATTTAAAGTAATATTATTGACCGCACATACATCATCAAAATTTTTCACAAGTTCTTTCACGCAGATCATCTGAATCCCCTTTTCTTAAACAACCTCCCACGGGTCTTTCTTTCCGGCTTCACGGAGAATACAGCTTTCTATCGAATGTTTTACCATATCGCTCACAGCCTGATCGGTATAAAACGCCATATGCGGCGTGACGATCACATTCGGGAAACCACGCAGAACATACAGATCTCTTTTGGACAATATATCTGATTTCCTGTTGTAATAATACATTCCAAGTTCATCTTCGATCACATCCAGACCGCTGCGCCGACTTTCCCGGATTCCAAAGCTTCGATCAATGCCTTTGTGTCGATCAGACTTCCCCTCGCTGTATTGATAATAACGACACCGTCTTTCATATTTTTCATCGCAGACGCATCGATAATATGGAAATTATCTTCCGAAAGCGGCATATGCAAAGTAATCAGATCACACTTTTCATAAATCACCGAAAGATCCGCATACTCCGCGAACTGTTTTACCGCTTCATTCTCATATTTATCGTACGCATAAATCTTACACCCGAAACCGTGCAGATCCCGGATCACCGCTTGTCCGATCCTCCCCGTACCGAGAACTCCTATTGTAAAATTAGGAAGCTCACGTCCTTGAATCCCCGGCAATGAAAAATCATTGATCTCCGCCCTCTGCATGATCCGTTTCATTTTTCGGATCGACATCAAAATAAGCATCATCGTATAATCCGCCACACATTCCGGCGAATAGGATACGTTGCTCACGCGTATTCCGAGCTGCCGCGCCGCCTCCAGGTCAATGTGATCGTATCCGACTGTCCTTGTCGATATCATCTTCACCCCGAACTCACGGAACTTTTCCAAAAGAGGTCGGTCGATCTTCGTTGTGATAATGCTTACATATTCATACCCTTTTACAAGATATGCATTTTCAAGCGATGGCGCCTCTTTGCAGATACCAAGCTCCACATGATACTCTTTTGAAAATTTTTCAAAATATTCCGCCTCGTCAAACTCTCTGTAATTATATACAAAAATTTTCATTCTCATCACCTCGCACAATAATATTTGCCTTATTTTACTCCCCTTTTCTCGAAATGTCTACCTCTGTTTTGTTCATACTTTTCCCTGCCTTTTCATATAAATATGACAAAACTTAAGAGGTTTATCTACTATGTTTTCAAACATATCTAAAAAAACTTTTTTCTTACTTCCCGCTCTTTTTCTCTCATCCTATGTGATCGGAGCCGGAGCCGGAAGCCTCACCTCTGCCGCTGCCGAAGGAAACTGGGGATTAAGTTTTCATGAAGAAAACACACCGCCGACAGCTAATGCTTCCACAGATGAACTTGCACAGTATGACGCTTATTATATGCAAGATACAGATGAAAAAATACTCTATCTTACATTTGATGCAGGATACGAAAACGGAAACACAGAAAAAATTTTAGACGTATTAAAAAAGCATGACGTATCCGCTGCTTTTTTCGTTGTCGGAACATATATCGAGTCAAATCCCGAACTCGTCAAGAGGATGTGCAAGGACGGACACATCGTAGGAAACCATACATGGCATCATCCTGATATGTCGCAAATGTCAACTCTTGAATCATTCAAAAAGAATTAACGGATGTAGAGAAAATATATAAAGAAACCACCGGAAAAGATATGGTTCGTTTCTATCGTCCTCCGCAAGGAAAATACAGCAAAGAAAACTTAAAAATGGCTCAAGATCTCGGATACAAAACTTTTTTCTGGAGTCTTGCCTATGTCGACTGGTACGATACAGATCAGCCTACAAAAGCAGAAGCGTTTGATAAACTGCTCAAACGCATCCACCAGCGCGATCGTCCTGCTCCACAGCACATCAAAAACAAAACACCGACATCTTAGATGAATTACTGACAAAAATGGAAAGAAATGGGTTATCAGATCAAAGCCTTTAACCCAACTTCCTTAAGTTTTCGCTTATCCAAGCGCCACATCAAGTATCATCATCAGAACAAAGCCTGCCGCCACTCCGATCGTTCCGATATTGGAATGTTCTCCGGCCTGAGATTCGGGAATGAGTTCTTCTACAACGACATAGATCATGGCTCCTGCCGCAAAAGACAAAAGATAAGGAAGGAGAGGCACGGCGATTCCGGTCAGAAAAATGGTGATCACCGCCGCAATCGGTTCTACAATGCCGGACATTGCCCCGTATAAAAATGCCTTTCCTTTTGACAATCCATGACTTTGCAGAGGCATGGATATAATTGCCCCTTCCGGAAAGTTTTGAATTGCAATCCCAATCGAAAGCGCCAGCGCGCCGGCAAGAGAGATACCGAATTTTCTGTCATTACTCCCGCAAACGTCACTCCGACCGCCATCCCTTCCGGAATGTTATGAAGCGTTACCGCAAGGACAAGCATCGTCGTTTTTTTTAACTGAGACGGAACTCCTTCCGGCTTCTCTTCCGTAAAGTGGAGGTGTGGGATCAATGTATCCAAAACAAGAAAGAAACCCATTCCAAATAAAAAGCCGACTGCCGGAGGCATCCATGAAATTCCTCCCGCCTGCTCTGACATGTCAATGGCCGGAATAAGAAGCGACCAGACCGACGCCGCGATCATTACTCCCGACGCAAATCCGAGAAGCATTTTCTGCAGGCGGACATTCATTTCCTTTTTCATAAAAAATACCATTGCCGAACCAAGTGTCGTTCCGATAAACGGAATCATTATTCCTAATAAAATATTACTGTTCATCTCTATTCCTCCGATTTTTATACTGCCGCGGACAATCTTCTTCACCATATCCACCGCCGACTGTAATATAGAATTACACCGATACTTTATCCTATGCATATGCCCAAAACTCTGACACATATATTCATAATTCATATATCGGATCATATCATACGTTTCTGCATATTGCAATTATTTTGATATCTATTCTCATTTCGTCTTTTTCAACGCTCTTCTTTATAGTAATATTGTTTAATTT
>ENA-OQEB01000590-OQEB01000590.1-human-gut-metagenome-genome-assembly--contig:-NODE-590-length-14854-cov-2.233788_pt1 | contig 14854 bp, 13 predicted proteins | sample MGYA00242787_ERZ504619 | MGnify/ENA primary metagenome ERZ504619 (study PRJEB26092, sample SAMD00036317) | human gut metagenome | host: Homo sapiens | study: EMG produced TPA metagenomics assembly of... | reverse complement strand
TAAAACGTAACAAAATCAGTATGTTCCTCACTTTTTCAGGTGTTTGCGATAACACATAGCAAATTTTCATCATGCCTCAATAAATTAAATATGTTAATTTGATTTAGTTCTAATGAAACTAACAACAAATTTCAATTAACATAATTTTCCTTCATTATCTTCTTCCTCCTATAACATCCAATCACTATCTGACTATCATCTTGGAATAAAATTACAGCTCTATTTACAAGCTTCGAAAACAACTCAATCAGGAAATTAACCATTAACTCTAATTTCTTCCACAAATATTCAATGATTTGCACAGATTATCTCTACATTTGCGATATATATATATTAATGTATTGACTATGAACTGGACCCAGCTATTATCCGGCAAGCGTTTTGGATGGAAGAGTATCACGAGCGGAAACATGAGAGAACTGATTTCCAACGAGATTATGACCGTTTAATTTTCTCATCCCCTTTCCGAAGACTACAAAACAAGACACAGGTATTCCCCTGCCGGGAAGTATCTTTGTGCATAACCGACTTACACATAGTCTGGAAGTATCCTGCGTAGGACGTTCATTGGGTAATAACGTAGCGAAAGGGCTTATCCAAAAATATCCGGACGCAGTATCAACTTCCCAGAGATAGGTTCCATCGTATCAGCGCTTGCCTTGCCCATGATATGGGAAACCCTCCATTCGGGCATTCCGGAGAGAGAGCGATCTCGCTTACTTCTCCGAAGGGAATGGGCGAAAACTAGAAGAGAAAGTACGGAAGGAACGGGGACGCTGGGAAGACTTCGTCCATTTTGAAGGTAACGCAAACGCCATGCGGTTGCTGACCCATCAGTTCATTGGACGCAGGAAAGGGGGATTTGCCTTAACATATAGCACATTAGCCTCTATCATCAAATATCCTTACGCATCCATCTATTCAGGAAAGAAAGGGAAATTCGGATCTTTTTTCCCAAGGCGGAGGAGGGAAGTTTATCTGCAAAATCGCCCAAGAGCTAGGGATCGGGCATAACCCGGAAGCCCCGGACAAATTTCTTCGTTACCCGTTAGTTTACTTAGTAGAGGCGGCAGACGATATCTGCTATCAAATTATGGATATAGAAGATGCTTGCAAACTACATATCCTGACCACCGAAGAGGCCATACAACTATTATTGGGATTTTTCGAAGGAGAGCGGTTGGAGCATATCCGCAAGGTCATGCATATGGTAGACGATACCAATGAGCAAATCGCCTATCTTCGTTCTTGTATTATCGGGCTATTAGTGGATGAATGTTCCCGTGTCTTTTTAGAGAACGAGGAAAGCATCCTCAATGGTACCTACAGCACTCCGTTAATCAGTAACATATGCGATCAAGCCAAGCAGGCTTACGCTAATTGCTCGGCTACAGCATACAAGAAAATATATAAGGCAAAAGAAGTACTCGACATTGAATTAGCCGGTTATCATATTTTCAGCCATCTGATCGACAGCTTGACCGAGGCCGTGATGAACCAAGAGCATGCTTACAGCAAACTGCTCTTACAACGGATACCGGAGCAATATGACACGAACGCTCCTACTACATATGGCAAGATACAATGCGTACTCGATTATATCTCCGGCATGACCGATGTATATGCGCTCGATCTATACCGTAAAATCACCGGTATGAGCCTGCCGGCCGTTTGATGTTGTAATAATGTGTTAGAATTCTTCCCGGTACTTGCTTTCCATGCGATCATCCAAGATGCTTAGATAGCTTTTATAGCGGGACTCGCTGATTAGCCCATCGTTAACGGCTTGAATGACGGCGCAGCCCGGTTCATGACGGTGCGTGCAGTTATTGAAATCGGCATTCTTCCGAGTATTTAAACAACTCCCGGAAATAATGGGAGATCTCAGCGTCCGCCATCTCGATCGTTCCAAATCCTTTGATACCCGGAGTATCGATCAAATAGCCTCCCCCGGGAAGGGAAATCATCTCGGAAAAGGTGGTCGTATGCATTCCTTTGTTATGATATTCGGAGATATCACCGGTACGGAGATTCACCCCCGGCACCAGTTTATTGATAATCGTGGATTTTCCGACACCCGAATGGCCGGACAAAAGCGTAATCTTATCTTTTAGATCCGCTTTCAAGGCATCCAAACCTTCCTCGGCCCGGCACATAGCGTCGAACAGGGATAACCAATCGAGGTATACAACTCGATTAAATTCTCCAACGCTCTTTGATCCTCATTATTATAACGATCAATCTTATTGAAAACTAATTTAACGGGAACACGATAAGCCTCGGCTGTCGCCAAGAAGCGATCGATAAATATCGTTGTTGTTATAGGATAATTCACTGTAACGATCAGCATCGCCTGATCCAAATTCGCGGCGATAATATGCGATTGCTTCGATAAGTTAGAGGCACGACGGATGATATAGTTCTTACGCTCCTCGATCTCTGTAATAAAAGCGGTTCCTTCTTTATTAATATCGATTACGACACGGTCTCCTACCGCGACCGGATTGGTACTCTTTATGTCTTTCAGACGAAAGTTACCCTTGATCTTACTCTCTATATCTCGCCCGTCTTCCGTACGGACCGTATACCAACTACCTGTGTTTTTTATTACCAGTCCCCTCATGAGAATTGAAAATTGAGAATTGAAAATTGAGAATTGGAATAAGGACTCAATGGGGTTCCTTAATTCTCAATTCCCAAGTTTCAACTTTCAATTATTTAAACGGTCATTACTTCTTTTTCTTTAGCGGCGTAAAGCTCATCGATCTTTTTGATAAACTTATCATGGATTTTCTGAACCTCTGCCTCGGCATCTTTCTCTACGTCCTCGGGAACCCCATCAGATTGATGCTTTTCTTCAAAGCCTCGATAGCGTCACGACGAGCGTTACGAACGCTGATCTTCGCGTTCTCCGCCTCCTGCTTACATTGTTTCACCAATTGACGGCGACGCTCCTCAGTCAACGGAGGAATACCTAAGCGGATCACCTCACCGTTATTCTCCGGCGTGATACCTAACTCAGAATCCAGAATACCTTTCTCAATATCGCGGATGATCTTCTTCTCCCACGGAGTGATCATGATAGTCCGTGCGTCCGGAACCGTCACCGTAGCCACGTTAGTAAGAGGAACAGGCGCCCCATAATACATTACCTTCACACAATCGAGGATTTTCGGATTAGCCTTACCAGCCCGAATGTGAGACAATTGCTCGTCCAGATACTCAATGGCGAACGTCATCTTCTCTTCCCCTGCTTTGATCAATTGTTTCGTATCTATCATAAATATACGTTTTTTGTTTGCGAATCTTTTAATTAACAAAAGTAATAAAGATTTCCAACTTCGCAAACATATAATTAAAATACTCCCTAACAAAAGATTTATAATACCGTATAAAAGCTTATCGCCCTCACTGTTTACTTAACTTAGGCGTAAAGAATAGTAAGTAGGCTACGCCCACGCACAACACCAGCACTGCTCCTACTTGAGAAGCCAACATATCGGATGCCACGCCCATAAAGATCGGGAAGATCGTGCCGCCAAACAGTCCCATAATCATCAAACCGGACACCTCATTCTGCTTATTCGGCATAGAAAGCAGAGCTTGGGCGAAAATAATGGGAAAGACGTTCGAGTTTCCAAAGCCGATCAAGGCGATACAAGCATAGATGATCTCTTTCGAATGAAATAGCAGCAAACCGATCATCGCCAATAACATCAAGAAAACACTAAAGGCGAAGAATCCTTCGGAGAGACTTTTCGCAAGATAAAAGCCCCGGAGAAGCATCCCGCCGTACGGAATATGAAATAGAGGCTCGTGGCGAAGCTGCGTCGGCCAACGTCATGCCCAGACGTTCCATCAAGATCTTCGGGGCGGTCGTATTCGTCCCTACATCGATCCCCACATGGCACATGATACCGATAAAGCAAAGCAGGATAAAAGGCTTGCCCAGCAAAGCCAGACATTCGCCAAAGGTGGAGGGCCGCCCCTCCTCTTTGGTCTCGTGGATAGTGGTAGCTCCCAATAGCAGGATAGCGATCACGCGATCACCATATAGACCGGAAACAAGACACGCCAACCGAGTTCCATCGACGGTATCGCTTGGGTAGCACCCCACATGGCGATATAAGGCGCCAAGAAGGAGCGATCGCCTTCACGAACTGACCGAATGTCAAAGAACTAGCTAGTTTATCCCCGCTTACGATATTCGATAATAACGGGTTCAAGGAAGTCTGACATCAAAGCGTTGCCGATACCAACAGGGAGAAGGATATCAACATGACCATATATGCGTCGTCGAAGATCGGGATCATTAGCGAAAGAAACGTTACGATCAAGCTCAATAACACGGTCTTCTTCCGCCCGATACGGTTCATCAACATCCCCGTCGGGACGGAGAAGATCAAGAACCAGAAGAACACGAGCGACGGGAAGATATTCGCCTCCGAATCACTCAAGCCTAAATCCGCTTTCAGGTAATTAGAGGCGATTCCCACTAAGTCCACGAATCCCATGGCGAAGAACGCCAACATCACGGGAATCAATTTCAAGGATGAAGTCTTCTCGCTCATGGCTTATAAATCTTTAGGGTAAGCAGGCCATGCGCCACTCTGCGTACAAACATAAGCGGCTACTTTTACCGCTTTCTCATGTGCCTCACGTAAAGGTTTTCCGGTTAAGATCGATGAAATAAACGCCCCGGAGAAAGAATCGCCGGCGCCTACCGTATCTACCACCTGTACCTTCGGGGTAGGAATCGTAGAGACCTCCTCCTCGGAAAAGATCGTACTATACTCCGCCCCGGCCGTAAGTACCAAATAGCGCAAACCATATTTCTTCATGAACCAGCGACACATATCCTCTATCGTGCCTTCCAGACCAAACATCGGGCGAAGCATTTCCAATTCCTCATCATTGATCTTGAATACGTTCGCCAATTCGAGCAACGATTCGATCAATTCCTTCGAGTAGAAATGCTGGCGGATATTGATATCGAAGAAGCGCAAGGCATGACTAGGCATATAAGAAAGTAAGGTACGAAGCGTCTCACGAGATTCCGCAGCACGTTGCGCCAATGTTCCGAAGCATACGGCGTCCGCACGTTTCATCAGGTCGATAGACGCTTGGGTAAGCGGGATATGATCCCATGCCACACCTTCGATGATCGTATAGGAAGGGATGCCGTTCTTTAGCTCTACCATCACGCTTCCGGTCGGATATTCCACCGTACTGATATAATTACTATCGATACCGTTCTTATCCAATTCCTGAATAATCTCGGTTCCGAACACGTCGTTGCCCACGGCACTGATCGCATAACCTTCCGCTCCTAATTGGGTAGCGTGATACACAAAATTGATCGGCGCTCCACCGGCTTTCTTCACGTCCGGGAAGACATCCCACAATAATTCACCAATGCCTACTACTACAGGTTTACTCTTTTCCATGATATATTTTGTTTTTAATTATTTGAAGGGATAAATGGTTAATGACGTAACCGTGAACGCTCCTCCCTTGGCATGAAAGCTAATGCGATTATACGGTTCTTCCGGGAAGACTAGGTTGGTCATGACAAACTCCCCATTCCCGTCGAAAGCCTCTATGCTGGATTTATCTACCAGCAAACGCAAGGTATATTCCTTAGCGGCGGAGATCGGGGCCGAGGTAGCCGTGGCGAATGTCTTGCTGAAATCCGTGATCCCGCTGTTACGGCGATCCATCGTGAACGTATTATCCAGAAGATTATAACGCATCTCCACCTCCTCGCCTTTCGAGTTAAACAGCTGGAAGCTCATGATATCGGCCCCGTTGTTCTTAAACTTGATCTCGATCTCATAGGTTCCCGTCGGATCGGGAAGTACCGGATTGACCTCATGGGAGCGGTCCACCTTGAAGGAACCTTTCTTCTGGGCTTTCCCTCTCAACTTCAACACCTCGGGAGACGGGGTGCTGCTCAAGTACGTCTGCCCGTTTTTCGTATAAAGAACCAAGTCGCGAGGAACCGAATTCGCACTCCGGTATTGCAAGGTCGGCACGTTATTCGCGTATTCCCAATTGCTCATCCAAGCCAAGGCGATCTTCCGGTCCTCCGGGGCGTTACTCCAAGTTACCGTAGCGTAATGATCCTTGCCGTAATCCATCCATTTGGTCAAGGCCGGGGATTCATTCACGAACTGTTTCCCATCGAACGCACCTACGAAATATTGGGTAGCGGAGCCGCCAAACGGACCACCGGGGTTGATATTACAGATCAAGACCCACTTCTTCAATTCCGTGCCCTTCACCGGAAGCTCGATCAAGTCCGGGCATTCCCAAACGCCCGCATGCGCTCCTTGTCCTTCCCCGAAACTGCTCTCATACGTCCAGTCCTTCAAATTGGGAGAAGAATAGAGTTGCATCTCCTGCCCTACGGCGAGTACCATGATCCATTTATTGGATTCCTTATGCCAGAAGACTTTCGGGTCACGGAAATCACGTTGCGTAGAAGTAAGGATCGGATTCCGGTCATATTTCTTGAACGTTCGGCCGTTGTCCAAGCTATAGGCCATACTCTGCACTTGCCGGTCGCTGGCCGAGGTATAGAAAGCCACGATAGCGCCAGCGCCAAACCCCGCGGTATTATCCTTATCCACCACACAGCTACCGCTGAAGATCGTACCCAAGGCATCCGGGGCGATCGCCACCGGTTGATGCTCCCAATGAATCAAGTCCTTGCTGATCGCATGCCCCCAGTGCATATTCCCCCACATCGAGCCATACGGATTGTATTGATAGAACAAATGATACTCACCATCCTTGTACACCATGCCGTTCGGATCATTCATCCATCCCCAAGCCGGCGAGAAATGATAGGCCGGACGGAATTTCTCCCGGTTAGACGAATCAAACTGATCGGATAGCTTCATCTCTTTCCAGCAAAGAGCCGATTCCGGGGCAAGCTGGAAGTTGAAGGAGATATGCTTATCCGCATACCCCGAGAGATCTACCGGAACGAAATAATCCACCTTATTCACCGCCAAACGAACATTGAAAGTCCGTACCACGTCATTATCGACAATCATATACAACTTGGATTCCGGCGAGGACTCCTCGACCGGAAGCAACAAATATTTGGCTCGCGCATCCACACGGACAATGCTTTGCCCTTCGCCCAGATGCTTTATATCTATAGTACGTTCTGCCGCATATCCGGCCAACGGATCGACCGCGCTCAATAAAATGATACCGACAGCCATACATAAACTCTTCAGAAGTCTCTTTGTTTGTTGTTTCATAAACGAACGGATTAAAGGATAATATTGTTTGATTCTCCGCCAAAATTAATAGGATTCTTCCGGATAGAAAAACACTTATCCCTTAAAGGTGAGGAGATATGACATTTGTGATAAAGATCGTACAAATGTTATTGATACTCGGTAGGCGTAACCCCGTAGACCGCCTTGAAGCATTTGGAGAAGTAAGCGGGTGAGGAGAAACCGGTTCGGTAAGCGACCTCGCTCACCGTGTACGCGTTCTGCCTCAACAACTGGGTCGCCTTATTCAAGCGATAGGTACGCAAGAACTCGACGGGTGAGGTTCCGGTAAGCTCCTTGATCTTCCGGTGAAGGTGCCCCCGGGATAATCCCAAGGTCTCGCTTAGTTTCTCCACATTATATTCGGGGTCCGCGTAAACGGCCTCGATCTGTTCCGCGAACTTACGCAGAAAGCGTCATCGATGCTCTCCACCTTCTCCGGCTCGGACAGAAGGAGCTTATTATCCCGCCAACTTCTCCAACAAACGTTCCCGTAACTTCCGGCGCTCTTGCAATAGGTGGATAATCTTGATCTTCACGTAATCCGTATGGAAAGGCTTCTGTATATAATCGTCCGCTCCGCCGGTAATCCCGAAAATCCGTTGGCGCTCATCGGTCAAGGCGGTCAATAAGATCACCGGGATATGGCTAAAGGGAAGTTGCGACTTGATCATCCGGCAAAGTTCGAAACCATTCATCTCCGGCATCATCACATCGCTTACTACCAATGATATCTCCTCCTCTTCCAATACCCGCAAGGCATCTTTCCCGTTCGCGGCCGTCCGGGTCTTGAAATGAGGGCTAAGCTCACGTTCCAAAAAGCAGCGAACCTCATCGTCATCCTCGGTGATAAGTATCGTATAAGGATAGGTTTTGGAAAGCATCTTATGGGTTTCCGAATCGTCCAACCGGGAGGCTTCGTAGGCTTGATGGGATACGGACGTTTCCATCAGGTCGCTATCCTCGAAATGCGCCTTTCCTTTCCGCAGGCAAACCGTAAAGGTAGTCCTTTGTCCCGGCTCGCTCTCCACACGGATCTCCCCTCCGTGCATATGTATATATTCCTTTACCAAATGTAATCCGATCCCAGTTCCCATCGACCGATCCTCCGTATAGAAACGGTCAAACAAATGCGGAAGGTTACCGGGTTGGATACCACTTCCCGTATCGATAACCTGTATAAAAACCCGATCCTCCTCTTCTGTCAGCTCTATCCGCACGCTACCTCCCTCCGGCGTAAACTTAAAGGCGTTCGAGAGAAGATTGACAAATACCTTCTCCAACAGGTCCGGATCGATCCATAGCGTACATTGTTTTATCGAAGAAGTGAACGTATAGGCGATCGCACGTACCGAGCCATACTGTCAAAATAAGATTTGATCTCGCCAACGAAAGGGACCAAATCGATTTCCCGTACCGCTAGTTTCTCTTGCTTGCCTTCCACCTTCCGGAAGTCCAAGATCTGATTGATCACACGCAACAAACGGTTGGCGTTCTTCTGGATCAACCCGAGATCCGAGGCGTAAGGAGATTCCCGCAAGGAGATTATCAGGCGATCCAAAGGAGCGAGAATCAAGGTCAAGGGCGTACGTACTTCGTGAGAGACATTCGTAAAGAATTGGAGTTTCTGCGCCGTCACCTCTTTCATCTCCGCGTTCAAGGAGATTAGCTTACGATTCGCCTGCCTCATCTTCCGGTTTATGTAAAAGGCGTAAATGGAAAGGGCGATAAAACCGATCATCAATAAGGAGATCACCCCTAAAGAGTTTCGCAGGAAATAAAACCGGTCGGACAAACCGTCGATGCGGGAACGCTGCGCCTCGATACGTTGCCTATATTTCTGGAGTTGGTCCGCTTGCAACAATAAGGTGCGGGCAGACTGATGATCTACCGGAGCCGTACGAAGAGGGATAAACTTATCCACCGGCTCCCCTTGAATGATACGCATAGCCGTGCGAATCACTTGCTCCCCTCCTGTCGGATAGAGGAAAGAGGCATTGATCCGTCCATCTTCCACGGCTTCCAGACCGGCACCCGCCACGGCATCAACGCCGATAATCCGCAACTCCCGTCCTCGGATGGAATCCCATGCCATAAAGTATTCCCGGGCGGCTATGGCCATCATGTCGTTATGGGCGTAAACGAAATCTATCTGCTCGGGATGCTCTAACTTCCGAAGCTCCATCCGGGCGGTATCGACCAGCCATTGTCCTTCTATCTTACGGAAAGAAAGATCCTCCCTTTCTCGCAAGGCATCGACAAAACCTTTATGTCGCTCTTGCGCCGGGGAGGTTTGCGTGAGTCCCCATATCTCTAAGATAATAGCGTTCGGGGGAAGATAATTGGCGGCGTAATTGCCTGCCGCTAGTCCGATCTCATAATTGTTCGCCCCGACAAAAGAGGTGTATTGATCGGTATTTACCTTGCGATCTGTAATGATCGTCGGGATTCCGGCACGGTACGCTTCCTCGGCAACTGCGTGATCGGCTCGGATTGGTAAGGGGAGATGATCAAGACATCCACCTTTTGGCGGATCAAGTCTCGTATTTGTTGTATTTGTGTCTCGTTATTGTTTTGCGCGTCCTTTATAATAATTTCCACGTCATCATAGTTGGAGGCTTCGATACGCATATCGTTAATCATGCTTGCCGCCAAGCATCGTCCAGCATACATTGGGAGAGGCCGATAACGTGCTTCTTCTGTTTCCCCGAGCTTGTGCAGCCACACAAGACGATCAAGGTTAACCATACTAGTAAAAAGGGATGCTTCATATACAAGAATAAAGGTCTAACGTATTTGCCACAGGGCTGGCACAACCTTGCCATGCCTGTGGCACGACAGTACCACCAGCATGGCACTGCCGTGTCATCGGTTAATGGCACTAATTATGCACCAGTGTCCCGATATTCTCTCCGCTCATCACTTTCTTCAAGTTGCCGTTGGTATCCATATCGAATACGATGATCGGGAGGTTGTTCTCTTTACACATCGTGGTAGCGGTCAAGTCCATTACCTTCAGGCCCCGGGTATAGATCTCATCATACGTAATATCGGAGAACTTGGTAGCCGTAGGATCTTTCTCCGGATCAGCGGTGTAAATACCGTCACACGGGTACCTTTCAGCATGACATCCGCCTCGATCTCGATACCTCTCAAGGAAGATCCGGTATCCGTAGTAAAGAACGGATTACCCGTACCGCCGGACATGATGACCACGTTACCTTGTTCCAGCAACTCGATCGCACGCCATTTATTATAGAACTCGCCGATCGGTTCCATACGGATAGCGGTCAAAACCTTCGCATTCACGCCTTGAGCGACCAATGCGGAGCTAAGCGCCAAGCTATTGATTACCGTCGCCAGCATACCCATTTGGTCTCCTTTTACCCGATCGAAACCTTTGGAAGCGCCACTCAATCCACGGAAAATATTACCGCCACCAATCACGATACCGATCTGTACGCCCATCTCGGCGATCTCCTTGATCTGTGCCGCATATTCATTCAAGCGGACCTCATCGATCCCATATTGTTTACCACCCATCAGCGACTCCCCGCTTAATTTTAATAAGATACGTTTGTATTGAGCCATGTTTTGTATATATTTAATATGTAATTCCGCAAAAGTAACGAATAATCCGATATTCGCATAAAAAAGATCGCCCCAACCGGTGTCGGGGCGATCTAAACACTAACCCCGTGTTTTGTAAGCTGCGAGGATTAGCTAAAATTATATGAAACGTTACTGGTTATTTTTTATCTAAGATCTCCAAGGTATCGGCAGCGATCATGAATTCCTCATCCGTAGGAACGACGATGATAGTCACCTTACTGTCCGGAGTGCTGATTACCATCTCCTCGCCACGCATGCCCTCGTTCTTCTCTACATCGATCTTCATGCCCATGTATTCCATGTTCTCACAAACCGCACGACGGGTCGCCCATTGGTTCTCGCCGACACCACCGGTCCAAACCAAGATATCACAACCACCCATAGCGGCGGCATAAGCGCCTATATATTTCTTGATGCGGTAGTTATATACGTTCAAGGTCATGATCGCACGCGGATTTCCGGCAGCTACGGCAGCCTCGATCTCACGCATATCGGAAGAGATTCCGGAAAGACCGGCAACACCACTTCTCTTATTGATCAAGTCGGAAAGGCCGGCACCATCCATGCCTTCCTTATCCATGATGAAAGACAAAGCACCCGCATCCACGTCGCCGCAACGAGTACCCATCAACAGACCCTCAACCGGAGTCAAGCCCATGGAAGTATCCACGCTCTTACCATTCTTGATAGCGGTGATAGAACCACCGTTACCTACGTGAGCCGTGATAATCTTCTGATCCTCATAAGGAACACCTAAGATCTCGCAAGCACGACGGGATACATATCGATGACTGGTTCCGTGGAAGCCATAACGACGTACGCCATATTTCTTGTACATCTCGTAAGGCAAACCATACATATACGCATAATCCGGCATGGTCTGATGGAAAGCCGTATCAAACACCGCTACTTGAGGAATACCCGGGATCAAAGCCTCCATCGCCCGAACACCCTTCAAGTTAGCCGGGTTATGAAGCGGAGCCAAATCAGAGCACTCGATTACCTTATTGATTACATCCTGATTGATCAATACACTGGAAGCGAACTCCTCGCCACCATGTACCACGCGATGGCCCACGGCATCAATCTCCTTATAGTCCTTGATGCAGCCATAAGTAGCGTCGGTCAACACGCTCAGGATAAACTCGATGCCTTCTTGATGGCCGGGGATCTCTCTCTCGATAACCACCTTCTTGCCATCCTTGTCCGTCAATTTCAAGAACGCGCCCGGCAAACCGATTTTCTCGATACCGCCTTGAGCCATAACCTCACCGGAGGTCATATCGAATAACTTATATTTGATAGAACTACTACCGCAGTTCAATACTAGAATCTTCATATTATTAAGTCGTTAGGATTATTATATTATTTTGCGGATTTCAAACCGATGGATTGATTACAAGCGATCGCTACCATCTTATAAATATCGTCTACGGAGCAACCGCGAGACAAGTCGTTCACCGGAGCAGCCATACCTTGAAGGATCGGACCGACAGCCTCAGCGCCACCCAAACGTTGAACCAGCTTATAAGCGATATTACCCACTCCAAAGTCGGGAATACCAAAACATTCGCTTTACCGGCGATCTCGCTACCCGGAGCTTTCTTGCTACCTACAGCCTCAACCAAAGCCGCATCGGCCTGCAACTCTCCGTCGATCTTCAAATCCGGAGCCATCTCCTTAGCCAAACGAGTAGCCTCCACTACCTTATCTACCATCTCGTGAGAAGCGCTACCCTTCGTAGAGAAGCTCAACATAGCCACACGAGGCTCAACGCCTACGATATTACGAGCCGTAGCGGCGGTAGCGACAGCGATGCTAGCCAACTCTTCCGCATTCGGATTCGGCATAACCGCACAATCGGCAAATACCAAAATACCATCATCCCCATATTGAGGAGTCTTCGTGAACATAAGGAACGCACCGGAAACACACTTCATGCCCGGAGCCGTCTTGATAATTTGCAAAGCAGGACGCAATACATTACCCGTCGTGTTCTCAGCGCCGGCGATCTCACCGTCAGCGTCACCCGCCTTGATCATCAAACAAGCCAAGAACAAAGGATCTTCAACTAGAACCGCAGCCTTCTCGGGAGTCATACCCTTCTTTTGGCGAAGTTGGAAAAGCAAGTCTGCATACGCGGCTTTCTTCTCGTGATTTTTCGGATCGACAAGAGTTGCCTCACCGATGTGGTTCAGTCCGAAACCAGCCGCCAACTCCTTGATCTCAGCGGGGTTTCCAATTAAGATAATGTCTGCTACACCGTCGGCCAGTAATCGGTCGGCAGCTTTAAGGGTTCTTTCCTCGGTACCTTCGGGAAGAACAATACGCTGCTTGTCAGCTTTAGCGCGCGCAATAATGTCTTGCATTAAATCCATAGCGGAAGATATTTTATATTATTTAATAATTGTACTCGTAATCCGGCTACAAAATTAGGCATAATGCAATATAGAGTTTACAAAATAGGCAAAAGAATTACAGGTAGAGATACCAGTTTCAGATCTTTTAACAGTAATTCGTCACTTCCCGCTCCCCGGAGAGTATTTGTTGCAGTTCTTCCGCTGTCACATTCACACTTAACTTACCTTTATGGGCCACGGAGATCTTTCCTCTCTCCTCCGAGACAATAATAACCAGCGCATCTGTCTCCAATGACATCCCCAACCCGGAACGATGGCGCAATCCCATATCCTTGGGAAGGGTAGCGTTCTGGGCGACCGGCAAGATACAACCGGCCGCCTTGATCCGGTTATCGGCTATGATCATGGCACCATCATGCAACGGGCTGTTCTTAAAGAATATATTCTCGATCAAGCGGGCATTTACATCGGCGTTGAACATCTCGCCCGTATGCTCATAGATAGTCAAGTCCATATCTTGCTGGATCACGATCAAGCACCCGTCTTTTTCCGGGCCATATTCATACAGGCCAAGACAACAGGGGCGACAAACTTCCCTTCTTTCTCCGGATCGCCTCCTCGCTTGGAAAAAAGTTTCCCTAGGAATTTCCAGCCCCGGTGCGAACCTAACGCCAACAGGAAACGGCGGATCTCGTCTTGGAAGAGGATTACCAAAACCACGAAACCTACGCTAATAAACTTATCCAAGATGGCCCCCATCAACCGCATCTCCAATACCTGCGAGATCAAGATCCATACGACGATGAATGATACGACTCCACTGAATATAGCCAATGTGCCCGAGCTTTTCATCAACTTATAGGTCTGGTACAGGAAGAAAGCCACCAGCAATACGTCAATCAAGTCTTTTATACCGAAATGCATCCACATAGTTAATTGAGAATTGAAAGTTGAAAATTGAAAATTATTTGTTGGTCATTTGACCTATGACGCGAATGGCTTCCACTGCTTCCCTCACATCATGTACACGAAGGATATTAGCGCCGTTCAAGAGAGCGTACGTATTCAATACAGTCGTTCCGTTCAGGCTATCCGCAGGGGTTCCACCCAGTAATTTATAAATCATGCTTTTACGGGAGACTCCAACTAATAAAGGCAACTCAAAAATAGAGAACTCCTTTAAATGGCTCATCAATTGGTAATTCTGCTCCAACGTCTTACTAAAGCCAAAGCCGGGATCGAGGATGATATCATTCACCCCTAAAAGCCGAAGCTGGCGTACCTTCCGGGAAAAGTACAGCATGATCTCCTCCATCATATCCGGGTAATCAGTATGCCTCTGCATAGTTTGAGGGGTTCCACGCATATGCATCATGATATAAGGCACCTTCAAATCCGCTACCGTTTGGAACATATCCGCATCCAACTCACCGCCGGAGATATCGTTAATGACAGCCACTCCATATTCCTCTACGCAACGACGGGCAATCCCCGCACGAAACGTATCTACGGACACCGGGATATCCGGGTAATGCTTATTTAATATATGTAAGGCAAACTCCAAACGGCGTACATCTCTTCCTCCGGGGG
>ENA-OQEB01000589-OQEB01000589.1-human-gut-metagenome-genome-assembly--contig:-NODE-589-length-14855-cov-3.674565_pt1 | contig 14855 bp, 17 predicted proteins | sample MGYA00242787_ERZ504619 | MGnify/ENA primary metagenome ERZ504619 (study PRJEB26092, sample SAMD00036317) | human gut metagenome | host: Homo sapiens | study: EMG produced TPA metagenomics assembly of... | reverse complement strand
TGACTTGAGTCGTGCAGTCGAAATCCGTCCGATTATGACTAAATGCATTGCGCAGAACCGGATTCCAACACTGCTTGATAAGGCCAGTAAATGAGCGTACCAACAGCGTTGAATCGCTTTGCCTTAGGGGCTACAGAAAGTTTGTCGAACGACTTTGCACCTAGGTCTACGCCTTTGGGCATGACATCGAACGCCCCGTTACGTTCGATGTTGTCGAGCCCGATAAACAGAACAAGCAGACTGCCAATAAGCTCATATTCTCGACAATAAAGCTTCTCAATATCACTAGGAGTGCAGCAGAACGTACCGTACTTTTCCAAGTCATAGGCGTCTCCCGCCATAAGAAAGGTAAAACCGTTGAGGAGAACCGGATATGATTCGGCTACGGAATCCAGAACTTCGTTGATTTCAGCAAGCAGTGACTTGGCAGTCATATCGGTTTTGAGGTAGTAACCTGCCAGGCTAAGAAGCGCCCCTGTCTCTAGACCCGAAAAGAGTTTTTTACATTCAACAGCGCGCTCATGCGCGTCGCTTCCTGCAATCATGGGGAGACCGAGCCAAGACATCCTCGCGATTCGGTTCAGCAAGGGATAGTGTCGATTGTCCTCGCCGAGCAGCTTCCATTCGAATTCCGAAAGAACCTTATCCGCATAATCATCATGCCCATCGCAATACAGTTGAAGAGCGGTCCTCAGGGTAGGCCAGTCTTCGCGGTAATAATGAAGACAATAAACCACATCGCTCACGTACTCGCTGAGTTCATCAAACGGAATCAGCCCAGAGGCTCTGATAAAGGGGCTTGTCATACAGGCACAATGTTCCATAGATATTTTATATGACGGAAGCTCACCAGTTAACTCCACCATAACTCGGGCGCAATCTAAATTTCCACCCATGGAGCAACCGTGCCAGGATCGAGATTAAAATCAATCAAAGCGCAGCTCGGGTCAAGGTGAACCGCTCCGTCGATGCGGTTCCGGCACTGCGGACACAAGTATCTAACCGGATAGTCATTAATAAATCCAGCCTGAACGCGCACACGATGCACGCATCCACATACTCCGCAAGTGACAAAGAAGTTCTTAACCACAAGCACCTCTATTCATCCTCACTGATTGCACGAATCAGAATTTACCAATCGATACTAAATCTGATACAAAGGCTATAGAAGGGAGTTATAAAATCCCCTCGTTACTCCCGCGAACATCCTCGAAATCGTGCTGTCATCCTTATTTAATAAACAATACCAAAGCGACGCCTTGATAGCCCCTCGCCAATCGCCGAATCGGTAAATCCGCGTGAGCGGCATGATAATTCATCGGGCGAAAATCAAAAACCGGATAAGCCTCGACGAGAGCGACCACAAGATTACGGCGAACGCCTCACTCGAAGTCCTTCTTCCTCAATCTCGATACGTAACGATCGAGCTCGTAAAGGGCGTCAATGTAGAGCTGGGCGACATCTCGAACACCCCCAATGTCAAAGCAAAACCTTTGGAAATGGGGTCCGCCGTCCTCGTTCGAATCTTCCGAGTATGTTACCAGGACGACATCATCGTCCCGAAGGTACAACTCGACGTCATGCAGTCGTTCTTCTGCGATCTTGGAAGCTGTACAAATAAGGACGGACCGCTTTGTTAGCTTGTAACAAAGCGGTCCGTCCTCAACAATGTAAGTATTAACTATTGAGACGATAAATGTCCTATCGTTTTAGTTGCTACACTTGTTTACCCTTCTTAATTGAATCAGCAAGAGCGCTTGCAAAGAGATCTTGCATTTGTGGTGCTGCCATTAAATTGCCGACAAGGGAACCCATCAGCTGCTTGGTCATTTCATTCTGCGCGTTGGAGTTCGCCAGCTCGAGGGAATATCTATGCTCCGCTTCGAGTTTCTCCATCTCAAGCTTATGGGTCTCCTTTAAGTTGTCCAAATCAACTTCGTGCTGTTTCATTAGCTTTTCGATTTCATGCTCATTTGCTTCCTTGAGCGTTCGAATTTCCGAAGCGGATTTATTGTGGGCTACCAAATAAGAGCTGATGCCGGAAATTATCGCGGCAATTATCGAAACGATATACGGCGCAATAATTGATAAATCCATAATGCTTTCCTAACACCAATCCCACAATTCGCTAGCTCAAGTTTACTCTAATCTGCCCAAGAGCCCATTCAGCTCGTGCCGCAGCAACATCTGCGTTATCGCCGCTGCATACGACATGCCCGATTCGGTCGTTACTTGAGTGCGGCGTCTCAATAGAGTCTCCGGGCTTAAGGTATAGCTCGATTTCCTCAACGCCTTCAGTGTGGCAGAGATTATCCGGCACATCAATGGAGGATATCGTTCCAGCATGATCCGCAGTGATAAAGCGAATTGCCGACCCACGATGCGCCTTTACCTCAAAGTCAAACGGCAGTCCAAGAGCTGCGGCCACGGTTCCCTCAACAAAATCGAGACCGGTCGACAGTGGTACGAGTTTGGAAGTAATAAAATCGCCTCCAAGTCGTGCAGCCATCTCGATAACCTTCGGACCCTCGTCGGTGAGCATGATCTCCGTATGCGAAGGTCCAGTCACGATACCGATAGCATCGATGGTCTTTTTTCGCAACTTCGCTAATGGCTTCTTGGGCCTCAATTGGAAGTCTTGAGGCTCAGAATGGCCAAGCTCGACAAAGAAAGGCGGTTCAGTTGTTAGCTTGTCGGTGATGGTCAGAATGGTCGTCTTACCATCAACCGTCATGCCTTCCACACTCACCTCACGACCGGTGACGCGCTGCTCGACCATTACAGTTCCCTTACGGGAGAAGCTGCGGAAGAGGCGAAGACTCAGTCGCTGACGTCGCACGGTCCTCGGGAGTAATGAGCTTCACGCCGCGGCTAGCGGCGGAATCCGCGGGTTTCGCGATGCAGTCGTAACCGAAGCGCTCCAAGGCGTATCCGAACTCATCAGCGTTATTGCACACTTCGAACTCGGGCATGGGCACTCCGTAATCGGCGAGCCTTCTCCGCATGGCATCCTTTTGCGTGGCGCATACTGCGTCGACTGACGGAATGCCGGTGGGGATCCCGAGCCTCTCGGAGACGAGGGCCGCTACCCTTACGGGAGCGTCACTCGTGGATGTAATCACGAAGTCTGCCTGTTCCTCGCGGGCGAGCGCTTCCACAGCTTCGACGTCGAGCGTGCTCGTAAGCGATGAGACGTCGGCGACTTTAAAGCCCACCGCATCGGGATCATAGTCGCGCATACAACGCGGAATCCGAGTCTCTGCGCCGCCTCGATGGCAGGAACCTGCAGTCTACTTCCGCCGAGCATCACTACTGTCCTGCGTTGATCTACATTTGTCATAGCGAGAGTATCTCCTTAGCTATCTTATTTGCGCCGTAGCCGTCTACGAGAGCGTGTGCACGAGTCGCAAGGGCTACGGCCCTGTCATGAGACGCGACGAGATCCTCGAGCCGATTAACGCTTTCAACTGCGGTGGCGTGCGGCTCGTTGCCCATAAGTCCGCAGTATTCCACAGCTCCTAGTTTCGCGAGAGACTCAGCGCTCTGCACCTGTTCTTCAACCATCGCAAAAGTTACAGAGGGAAGACCTGCAGCGAAAAGCTCGTACACCGTCGTGCCATTTGCAGAGACGGCGGCATCACATTGACCCATCAGCCCAGCCATATCAGTGACGGCGCGAAGCATCTTAACCCTAGAGCTTCTCGATTCAATAAGCTCAACCTTTGCAGCGACATCGTCAGAGACCATTCTGCCTAATACCACTGTGAAGGTGATGTTGGAAAGACGTTTGTCGGAAAGAGCCACATCTAAGAAAGTGGGGAGAAAACCCTGAGGATCCGTGTTTCCCGTAGTCACGAGAACGTGTTCAATCTCGGCGCTGCATTCACGATATGCACTGGCGAAGCATGGTCTAAGCGGTGCGTATTTGGGACCGAAAAGGAGCTTCGTCCCACGATCACCATATGTATCCTCGTAGAATGCCTCATCGATACAAGTCGAGTAATTAATGATAAGGGAAAGATTGCCGAGATCTCCGTCTTTGCTGCCGAGATAGCATACCTTGGCGTGCTGAGCGAGGCAGTCGACGAATGCCCTAGACACCGAGTAGGTGTCAACAAGGACGATTGGAAGTTCGGCGTCGTTGCAGAGACGACAAAGCTCATCGGCCCCATCTCTGATATCTCTCCAGTCGGACCCGAGAACGGATGTTGCGAAGCCCCGGGACTCGATGAGTTGGACGGAGTTGCCGTCCGAGAGGACAAATGAGACATCAGCGCCAAGGCCCGCGAGTGCGTCGGCCACGGAAAGGCAACGCATGACGTGACCTCCCGCAATCACCGGGTTGGCGTCAGTGCGTATTAAGACTTTCCTTCGTGAAGTATTCACCATTTTCATCTTGCCAATTTCGTTTCTCATACATTATGAATATCCTCTTGTTCTCGTCGACGAACCTCCCGCGTTCGGTGAATCCATTCGAAAGAAGAGCCTTCGAGCTCTTGGGGTTCGTTTTAAGCACGCAGGCTTTAACGCGAACCACGCCCTCGATAGAGAACGCTACGCGGCAGAGAAGGTTAACGATCTCCTTGGCGTAGCCCTTGCCACGCTGTAACTCATTCACAATGTAATACCAACACTCACAGCAATCGCCTTCGAAGTACTTAAGGCCGGCGTTGCCGATAAAGAACTCGCTAACGCAAACCGCGAAGAAAACCTGTTCGTGATCCACTAAGACGTTCTCGAAATACCTGCGGTGCGTCCCAGGGGTCGGCACTGCAGAACCAGCAAATTTGCCCATATACCAAGGGTTCGAAACCCAATCATAGGTCCTCGCGACATTATAGGAGATAAATCGCCGGAGCGAAACTCGGCCGAAGGGGAGCGGGATGCAGCATTCCATGTGCATCCCGCCGCTTTTTCCAGGCACGAGGGCTAAAAGAGAGGGTGCCGGTACGCCCCCTAGTCTAGGAGACCCCCGCTCGGTTTTAGGGTAGCATCAAACAGCGCGGGCATCACGCCTCTCTCCTCCTCAACCTTCCAGTCTGCCATCAAATCACGGAAATCGGCAAAAGCAGGAGCATAGCCGAAATCGCACGCCGCGCGGGAGATGTCGAACGAGTAGGGCTGGATACCGTTCGGCCTGGTTTCGTCGACGCAGACCTCGGAAGTGCCAGCGGCTCCCGAAAAGACTTCGGCTATCGCCTCCGCCTGCTCGCGGAGGGAAACCGCGCGCCTGAGCCGATGTTGTATAGGCCAGAGGCCGACTCGCTCTCTCCCGCTTTTACAAATGCTTGCGCGACATCCTTGACGTAGACGATATCTCTGACCGCCGCGTCGGCATCGCCGAATACGGTTATGTCCTCGCCTACCTTCGCCTTGTCGACGAAAAGGCCAATGCCTGACTTCTTAACAGCGCCGTTGACCCTGAGCGAGCCGTGAGGACCACAGCCGTAAACTGGGGGAAGCCTGAAGACACAGTTTCTCATGCCGTACTGCTCGTTGTAGTAGAAAAGCAGGTCCGCGGAGGCATTCTTCGAGATAACGTAGGCGGCGTGGTCGCCGTCCAGCCTAAAGTCCCGCGGCCAGTCCTCGCGCACGGGCTCCGAAGCGCTCCAGCTGTTCTGGACGTCTGCGTAGGAAGTGGTGGAAACGATGCGGCGCACGCCGTTCTTGCGCGCCCACTCGAGTAGCAAGGCGGTTCCCAGGGCGTTCGTCCTGATATATTCAGCGGCGTCGTCCTCAGTGGAGAGGTCGAAGGCCGAGTTTGCAGGCAGCCTCCCCGCCAGATGGGCGACGAAGTCGAAGTCGGTGGGGAGGGCACCGGTGCCAGATGGGTCATTGAGGTCGAGGGGAATGTACTCGACGCCAAGCTTTCGATAGTGGCCCGCGAATCGTCGGTTCCTGCCCGTGCCGACTACTTCGTAACCAGCGTCGAGCAATGCATCCACGACATAGACACCAATGAAGCTCGAGGCGCCTATTACAAGACATTTCTTGGTCAAACCGTTCTCCTTTCCCTCAGCTCACCCGCTACAGGCTCTCCAGATCGGCCTGGATAATGGGCTCTCCGAACTTAATGTCGCGCTGCGCCACGTGGCCGAGCAGCTCGTCCAGGTGCTTGGGCGCCACTCCGTAGGCAGGCCTGATGCTCCGAACGTTCTCATTGGTGAAAGCCTCGCCGCGCGCGATGTCCTTCACCGCGTAGAGGGAGCGACGGCCGGGAAGGCCCTTCTCCTCCTTCTCAGTGCGCTCGTAGGTGACGTGGCCGATAGATGCCTTCGCGCGTCGAACGTCGCGGATCATCGCCTTGAACTCGGCAGGCTCCATTGAGAACTCCGAGTCCACAGTTTTCTGTTCGCGGGAGATGCAGTAGTGCTTCTCTATGACGCTCGCTCCCAGCGTGGCCGCAGCCACGTCGACACCCCAGCCCATGGAGTGGTCAGAAAGGCCAACGGCGCACCCGAACCGGTCGCGCATGTCTGCCATGGTGGCAATGTTCATGTCTTCGTAGACGGCGGGGTACTCACTCGTGCACTTCAGCAGCACGATGCGGTCGTTGCCTACAGAACGGCAGGCGTTAACGGCGTCGGCGATTTCGTCCGCGGTGCCCATCCCGCAGGAAATGACCATGGGCTTGCCCTTTGAGGCGGTGTAACGGATAAGTGGCACGTCGACAAGTTCGGGCGAGGCAATCTTGTACATCTCGCAGCCGATGGACTCGAGGAAGTCAACGGAGGTCGGATCAAAGACGGAGGACAGGAAGTCCATGCCCAAGCGTTCGCACTCCTCCTTAATCTCGACCTGCCATTCCCAGGGGGTGTGCGCCTCTTCATAGAGGTCGTAGAGCGTCCTACCCTCCCACAGGCCGCCAGGCGTCGTCTGGAAGTCGGGCGAGTCGCAGTTGATGGTGATGGTGTCGGCGGTGTAGGTTTGAAGCTTCAGACAATCCGCGCCTGCCTCAGCGGCGGAGCGGACGATTTCCATTGCCTTGTCAACGCTCCCGCCGTGGTTGCCGCTCATCTCAGCAATGAAGTAGACGTCGCCGCGCTCTATGGTCTCGAATAGTCTCATTGTCTAGTCCTCCTGGGTCATGGCCCGATATTTCTGTTCGGCAAGCTCCCAATCCTCGGGAGTGTCGATGTCCTGTACGAGCCTGCTGGGTATGCGCAGAAATCTCGTATTATTGGTGATGAAGCTGCCGGTCTCGTGGAAAGACGCGACCTTCGCGAAGTAAAACCTCCCGCAGTCGTGAACCATCTCAGGGAGGTCCTGACTGCGGGTCTGGGCGAACTCGGGGAAGGCATACTCGAGTGAGCCGTCCTCACCCACCCTGAAGCCGCGCAGAGGCGGGAAATCGAACGAGGTAACAGGGATTACGGATGAGGCCCCCGCCTCGATCATGGCGGAAGCCTCCTTGAGCTCAGAGACCTGAACGAAGGGTGCCGTCGGGTACAGGCAGCACATGGTGTCGAACTCAGCGCCGCACTTGCCGTAATCGGAGAGCACTTCGCGCAACACATCAGACGTCGTGGCATAGTCGTTGCTCGTGGCCTCGCTGCGCATGAAGGGAACCTCGGCTCCGTATTTCCTAGCCACGTCGCAATCTCATCGTCGTCGTCGAGACCATTACGACGTCGAAGATGCCGCTCGCAACCGCAGTCTCGACCGAGTACGCCAGCATGGGCTTGCCGCAGAACTCACGCACGTTCTTGCGAGGGATCCGCTTCGAGCCGCCACGAGCAGTAATGATGCAAACACTAGAGGGCATTATTTCGCACCCCTATTGGCGCGGCACCACTCAACAACCTTTGTAACTGCATCGACAACGAGCTGCGCATCCTCGTTTGAGAGCCCACAGTGCAGCGGAAGCGTTACGCAGCGATCATAGTAATCCTCGGCATTGGGACAGTCACCGCGGCCGTGGCCCAGGTCCTTGTAATAAGGCAACAAGTATACGGGCAGGTAGTGAACATTGACACCTAAGTTCTCAGCGCGCAAGGCATCGAAGATCCAACGACGAGTAACGCCAAGTGCCTCAGTGTCAAACTTCAGGCAATACAGATGACGAACGGTATCATCGGGCGAGGCGTCAATTTGGAATTGTACCTCCGGAATCTTGGAGAACTGCTCGTTATAGAAGGCAACGAGCTCCTTGCGGCGAGAGCCGAACTGGTCGAGTCGCTTCATCTGGCTAACGCCAAGAGATGCCTCGATATCGCTTATGCGATAGTTGTAGCCCAGGACCAGCTGCTCATAGTACCAACCGCCTTGGTCTGTCTCTCGCATCAAATCATGGTTTCGCGTAATGCCGTGCTTGGCGTAAAGCTCAATCATCTTGCCCAGCTCGGGATCATTCGTTGCTACGGCACCGCCTTCACCAGTGGTGATGGTCTTTACCGGATGGAAGCTAAAAGTCGTAATGTCTGCGATGGTGCCCACTGCGCGACCATTGTGGAACGTGCCCATTGCATGGGCGGCGTCCTCAATGAAAGTCAGGCCGTTCTCGTCGCAGATCTTGCGAATCTCCTCGGAGTCGACGTGAACGCCGCCAAAATCCACAGCTACAATTGCTTTCGTTTTAACGGTCAACTTCTCGCGGATTGAGGCTGGATCGATATTCCAAGTCTTAGGGTCAATATCCGCAAATACGGGCGTAGCACCGCAGTAACGCACACAGTTAGCAGATGCCGCAAAGGTGATGGGCGACACAATAACCTCGTCGCCGGGTTTAATTCCCGCGGCAAGGCATGCCACGTGCAGAGCGCGGTGCCGTTTGCCACGCAGTCACATATTTTGCCCCAGTGGCAGACTTAATGGACTCCTCAAAGGCTTCAGTCGCAGGACCACAGGTAAGGTAGTCACCACGCAGACAATCTTCTACTGCCTTGATGTCGTCCTCGTTGATATCCTGGTGGCCATAGCCCAAAACCCTGGGGCTAGTAGGTTCTCCGCCGTTAATCGCGAGTTCTTTCATGTCAACCTCCTGTTGACGGTACTATTAGTTTCTGGGTTTAATCTTCAAATTCGGAGTTTTGCCGTAGACGACGGACCCTGCAGGCACATCCTCATCCCTTACAACGGCACCTTCTCCAATCAGGCAGCTGTCACCGATGTGAGAATTGCCCAGCACCTTGCTACCGGTACACATTTGCACGTCACGGCCGATGACCGGGTAGACTTCGTTAATGTTGCCGACTGTACACCCCTGAGTAAACGAGAAGCCCTCTCCGTAGGTTGCGCGACCCATGAAAGAGCCGGTCGGATGATCGAAGGTGAAAGTCTCAGGCATTTCAACTTCGTAATACAAATCGCAACCCGAAACCGTCTTCATTTGACCGTAGATCTTGTCGCAAACAATACGTGCTGCAGTGGGATTGTCTTTTTCCTCTCGGAAAATAGTGTTAGCCGTCAGGTACAGAAACAGCATCCAATGGCAAGTGTGCAACGGATCGAAGTAAGCTTCACGTTCCCCTGCTGCATTGAGCCTCCAGTAATACTTATTGTCATTAGCGGAGATATTGCGCTCCAGCCTCTCGAGCGTTCGCTCCATATACTTAGTGATCAGACGTTCGTCATCAATTGACTTAAAGAAATTAGTGCCAATTTGATTGAGCAGCATGTCTTTGACGTCACGCAACGGGAATCTATAAATCATCTAGCCCTCCTTTAGATGTGGCGGATGCCGTCGAGCTCTTCACGTACATACTCGGCGGTCATGATTTTTTTCACAGTGCCCTCAACATCCAGTCGGTTGGTATTGTGGGACGTATAGGCCTCGTCGGTCATGGTTCTAACCTCTCCGGTGGCCTGCTCGTTGTCATAGTTCAGACCACGGATATCGGCTGCCACGCGATAATAACCGCCCATATCTTCGGCACGCAGGCGCTCCTCGCGAGTCATGAGCGTCTCAAACAGTTTTTCTCCGTGGCGCGGGCCGATGATACTTGTACCCGTATCGCCAAACAGCTGCTGAACGGCCTTAGCAAGATCGCCAATGGTGCTTGCGTCTGCCTTCTGAATGAAAGGTCACCCGGGTTGGCGTGCTCGAATGCGAACTTAACAAGGTCAACTGCCTCATCAAGGTTCATCAGGAATCGTGTCATGCTTGGATCCGTAATGGTGATGGGATTACCAGCGTGAATCTGCTCAATAAAGAGTGGGATAACAGAACCGCGAGAGCACATAACGTTACCGTAACGAGTACAGCACACCACCGTATCGCCTTTTTCTGCAGCTCTACGAGCATTGGCGAAGATCACGCTTTCCATAAGGGCTTTGGACTTTCCCATAGCGTTAATGGGATACGCGGCTTTATCAGTGGAGAGACAAACGACTCGCTTAACGCCTGCATCCGATGCAGCGTGAAGGACGTTATCCGTGCCCATGATGTTGGTGCGGACAGCCTCCATCGGGAAAAACTCGCAAGAAGGAACTTGCTTAAGGGCTGCCGCATGGAAGATATAGTCCACGCCATGCATGGCATCGCGCACGGATTGAATGTTACGTACATCGCCAATATGGAATTTTACCTTAGCGAAATGGTCAGGATATCGAGCTTGAAGCTCATGCCGCATATCATCCTGCTTCTTCTCGTCGCGAGAGAAAATACGAATCTCCCCCACATCGGAGGTCAGGAAATGCTTGAGGACGGTATTGCCGAAGGATCCCGTTCCTCCCGTAATCATTAAAGTTGACCCGTTGAATGTCGACATTGGATTGATACCTTTCTATCGTATTCGAATTGATAAGTAACCTAATAAAGAGTTGAGCTTCAGCTTCTCCTTGAAACAAACCCGCACAAGAGCGATGCTGCCTCGGATAATTCACTGAACTTGAAGAGCTTTGCTCCTCCCAGGTAGACAGAAGCGAAGAGGATGACCTGAAGAAACAATTCGAACGTAGCCCAACCCCAGAAGCTGAACAGCGAGCGATGCCGCAGCGGCAACGAGAGAGAGGAATAAGATTGGCAGAACGTCCTTAACCTGGTTCAAAGACGAATAGCCATGAAGCGCTTTGCAGGTGTAGCGTCGACGAAGACGATCGAGATAACTCCAACGATGAAATTTGCCCAAGCCGTATGGTAAATATCGTGGGTGATGGCGGCGGTGATCCATATGATGGCTCCTCCGCCCAAAACTTTAATAATTTGGAGACGCATATAAAGAGAGCTATCTCCCAGAGCCATGTACGCTCGGAGGTTTACAAGCTGAATCATCAAAATGGCATTAGAGATGCACGTCAGCTGAAAGATTGGAACACAAGCGAGCCATTTTTCTGTCAAGAGAATGGCAACTAGCGGCTTGGCAACTACGGCAGCAGCAAAGATATGGGGGCGACGAGAAACGTACCGAGCGTGAGCCCGCGACGTATGGCGCCACGAAGTGCCTCAGAATCTCCTTTAATTGCTGAAAACATCGGAAATAATACGTTGGCGATGGAATTGCTCATCACCCCAATTGCTGCAGTGGGATACTTACGGCCTTGGCTGTACAGCCCAAGTTCGCTGGCTGAGCAGGCACGACCGATTATCAACTCCGAGATGCCGGAGTAGATAACATTCAGAATTCCCGTAATGCAGATCTTCCAGCCATAACTAAATAACGACCACGCCTGAGAGACATCGAACGTAAATGCGGGTTTCCAGCTGATTTGCAGCCACATGACAATACAAATGAAAATGCTTTGAAGCAAAGACTGTAAGACTAGAGACCAAACGCCAAACCCAAAGAAAGCGAGCACCACGCCTCCGAAGCCCGAAATGAGCGCGGCTATTGTCGTGGCGGCGAAGATGCCCCTAAAATTCATGTTTCGTTGGAGGTAGGAACGCTGAATAGAGTTTGCCGAGTTGAAAAAGACTATTAAACCGAGCACTCGAAGATAAACCACGAGATCTGGCATATTATAGAAGACAGAGATTGTCGGCGACGTAAAGTACACTACGATATATAGAGCGGCTGCCAATCCGAGACTCAGCCACCAAGCGGTGGAATAAGAACGATCGTCCGCATCGCTCTTTTGAATAAGTGCCATCCCTAGACCGCTTTGGGCAATAGAATCGGTGATTTGAGTAACCACCAACAATATTGCCAAAAATGCCGAAGGCTCAGGGATAGCAATCGAGCAAGAATAATTTGAACGAAAAGTTGAATAGCCTTAGAGCCACCTTGTTCGAGGAAGCTCCAAAGAAATGTAGTTGCTTTTCCAGACTTATTTGAAGAACTACTTGCCATACCGCCCTCCATATGTTGACCCACATTCGTTTTGTAAACGATGAATAAGCAAATCGATGCAGCATTGGCCGTTGTCGATTTCTTGTTCCAAGAAGGACGTATAGGCTGGCATATATTTCGTCAAACTATATTCAACCGTCAACCTCAGCAGCTCGTCAGGATTACTTGCGGTAGGCAAAATTTCTTTGTATTCGGAAAAATAGCTGTCAAGAGACTCGTCAATAACAATGTAGGGGGTTCCAAGACATGCGACGTCTAGCGCAGCAGTAGACTGTTCAATAAAGGCGAAATCAAAATCAATTGATTCAATTTTCTCTTCCTTATATAGTTCAACATCACTCGTCGAAACGGCGTCGCGCAGTTCATTAATGGCAAACAGGGAGCCAGGATGCATTTTGATGAGAAGCTTGAAACCGAAGAGATTCTGAAGGTTAAGGAGAGGTTCGATGCGATGAGAAATCTGTTCAGAGGTTTTCGAGCTGGAGAGAATGAGCAAGACACGTTTTGCGTCAGCAAAACTCTCAACATAATGCTTAGGTTCCAGCCTCATCAATTTTGAAAATTTATAAGTACCTGCGTCGACAGCTTTTTCTGAATTGACAAGAAAAGCGCTCTTTTGCTCCAGGCAAAGAAATATGTAGCACGCACAGGCGAAAAGAATCGAGCGTCTCCAATTAGGCCATGCTGAAGAACCGCGGATGTCGCATGGTCGTTCATGGCTATGACTGTTGAATAAAATGATGGTCAGTCATCAAATAAAAGGATGCTGGTAGCCTATACGCGCAACGTAGTTATCCATTCGTTTAATTAAAAACCTAGCTAAACTATCATTTACGGTGCATTCGCTGCCGATAAAAGAAAGAACAGGAGGCAGGGAAAGGACAACAAGGGTCACAGCTTTAAATATCGGCCAAAACACGCCCATTTTGATGTGTCTATTTGGCGAGTAACTATTGAGACAAATGAACGTAGCTTTCTCTGCATCGCAGATCTCCGCAGTATCTCGCAAATTAGAAACCATGTTGTTATTCTTAATTTCATCAACGTAAATTGTCGATTCTGGTGCATGACGCAAACCAATCGAGTTGATATAGACAAGCAGCATTTTCAAGAGCAAGTCGATACCGCAGCGTCTTGACCAAGCAGTTTGACCTTTGGCAACGACATTCCTTCGATCTTCGGTGCAAGCCGAAAGAATCATCTTTAATTTATCGTCCATTACTATCCCCATAGATGCAGGCCAAAACGGAACCCAACGTTACTGAAGAAATTGCTTCAAAAAAGACATGACCACCTACACAGCTAAACGCAAGCATTCCAAGTAAAGCTATAAATTGAAAATGTCCTTCGTTTCTTGTTCGCCAAGACAGACGCAGCTGTTTAAACAAAAAGGCATATACACAGATAAAGCAAAGGCCCCATAGGAAAAAAATAAATCAGCCCAATCAAATTCGATCGGTCTAACGTTTGCAGTTAATAAATAGCCACTTGATACAGCCAAATCATGGTGAAAACGATAGTAGCCATTGCCGATTAAGAAACCCAGAGGATTATTGCTTGCAATAAATAGATTGGTTGCTTCAGCCAGCATCCAGGTTCGTCCACTTGTGAGATAGTCAATTAATGAACGATTCTCGAAAAGGTAAGTTTGACGTACAGATACCTTTTCAAGCATTTCATTTAGAAAGGTTACGTTATTGAAGGCGAGTAGCAGGCCAGCAAAAACGAGAATTCCGATCATGGCATTTCTCAACCTAGTTTCAGGGGGAATTAATAAGTAATACATCACTATGAAAAAGGCGAATAGATATCCCGCCTTTGTGCCAAGCAATAATAGTGAAATCAGATTTAACCCCATTGGATAATCCATAGAGACTTTTTCTGTATAAATACAGCATCAGCCGAATAAGCAAAAAGCACAATCATAGAAACATTGATGCTGTTAAGAGAAGAGAAGACGCTTTTATAGCCTGAGCCATCCCAATAGCTTGATGCCCCAAGTCCCAAAGCAATCGATCCCAAATATAGAATCGGAACATAAATTGCAGCGATAGATATTGCTTTTTTGACTTGATTAATAGACAACGCATTGCAGCGAATCAAACTTTTTGAAGCAAAGAAAACTGCAAAACAAATTATTAGTTTAATACCGATGCTTATGTCATAAAGCAATGAAGGCGCTGTCATGCCTTCTGTGCTAAACGCCTGCGTTAGCACAGATTGAATTACAATCAACGTTAAAGCAAGAAACAGTATACAAAATCCTTTAGGGTCAAGACGAAGTTCGATATATAACAACAAGGCAAAGAATGTCATTCGTACAATTTGGGAAAACGAGCTTATGCCGAATAATCCTGAAAAGAAATCAAGCGCCACATTTCCGCAAATGAAGAAAAGCAGCAAATTGGCGAAGAGGCTATAGGTTTTTGTAGGTACGAAATTGCTCTTGCCAATCCCATGGCTATCAGAATTCGTAAACAATGAGGAAAGTTCGACACTCATACGGCTTCTATCCCCATAGATGATTGAGCGACGCTGTCGCCATCCGAGCCAACATACTCCCCCAGCTCTTCCTCCCAGTCGGGCATACGGAAGCCGCAGCCTCGAGCCTGGACAGGTCGAGCGCGG
>ENA-OQEB01000587-OQEB01000587.1-human-gut-metagenome-genome-assembly--contig:-NODE-587-length-14883-cov-2.133437_pt1 | contig 14883 bp, 21 predicted proteins | sample MGYA00242787_ERZ504619 | MGnify/ENA primary metagenome ERZ504619 (study PRJEB26092, sample SAMD00036317) | human gut metagenome | host: Homo sapiens | study: EMG produced TPA metagenomics assembly of... | reverse complement strand
TCATGGCACAGAATACTGTATTCCTGCTTATGACAGCTCTCATCAGAAACTTCTACAAAGCTATTATGCAGAGATTGAAAACCCATGAATTTGGATTGCGTGCCACCAGCAGAATCAAGACCTTTGTGTTCAAGTTCATCTCTGTTCCTGCAAAATGGATTAAGACGTCACGTAGGCATGTATTGAACATTTATTCAGACAACTATGCTTATGCCAACCTGTTCAAGACAGACTTTGGTTAAAGGCCATGCTTTTCTGGTTAAACCGGCGTATTACCTCAAGTCGCTTTATGGGGTAAGGGAATTTTGTGTTTACGACGTTTCTGTTATGCCCAAGGAATATGTACAATAAAAGAATTTTTGTCGTTTTACAAGTAAATTCCCACGAAACCCTATAGGTTGCGGATTTGAGGTCTACTTGGATGTAAATCTTGTTTTTGGTTGCCATAGCTTATTCTTTTACAAAGATAGTATTTTTCTTTGAGAATACTACAGAAAATCAGTATGATTTTTCATTTTCTTTGCAGAATAACTTTATTTTTAGATAATATTGGTATTTATTGGCTATACAATTAAAGGTGTAATTCACAATTGTGCCAGTTCAAATGGCATAAATTATGTAAAGTATAAATAATGAAGTTATCTTGTTTTAAAATATATATACTTTTTCTGCAAACAGTAGCAAAAACACGTGCAAAAAGACGGAGAATTTCTTAAATTAAAAAAAATCCTAACCGCTTATAATCAAGTAGTTAGGATTTTCTTCGGTGCGCCTGATAGGACTCGAACCTACACGGCCTAAACCACTAGATCCTAAGTCTAGCGCGTCTACCAATTTCGCCACAAGCGCATTTGTGGATGCAAAGGTACAATAAATATTTGAATAAAAAGAAAGAATTTGGGAAAAAATGTGAGAATTGTTTGCTTTTTCCAAGAAATAATGCTAATTTTGCACTCAAATGAATAAACAATAACATTTATGAAAAAAACTTTGATGATGTGTGCGGCTGCATTGCTCTCCTTGGGCTCAATGACAGCCAAGAATTCCACTACTCTGCCTATCCAAGGCGAGGTGGTGAAGGCTAACAACCCGATGATACAATACATCGGACGTGTGAGTTTCGCTCAGCCAGAAGTGGCTAGCTTCAATTTCCCGGGTACTACTATCCAGACACGATTCCAGGCTCTTCGCTCAAGATGATGTGCCGACCTATGACGGGATATTTCATGGCACAGGTGGATGGATGCGAACCTTTCAAGGTGGGATTTAATGCCGAGCGCGACTCGGTGGTTACCGTGGCTGCGGCTCTGCCAAAGGGTGAGCATCAGGTGAAACTGATGTATGTGATAGAGGGATTGTTCCGCACACCGGAGTTTAGGGGATTCGTGCTCGATAAGGCTGCCAACTGGTGACTCCTCCTGCCTTGCCTGAGCGCAAGATAGAGTTTATCGGCAATTCCATCACTTGCGGTTATGGCGTGGAGAGCATCGAGATGACTGATCCCTTTGAGGATGAGACCGAAAACCATTGGCTCACTTATGCCAATATCGTGAGCGATAGCTTGCAGGCTCAGCATACCTCCATCTCTCGAAGTGGTATCGGCGTGTATCGAAATTATAATGGTCCGAAAGCTGGCTCGCCAGATAATATGCCTTGGCAGTATGAATACACCTTATTTAATAAGCACGAGGAGAAGTGGGACTTCTCTAAGTATCAGCCACAGCTGGTTTGCATCAACTTGGGTACCAACGACCTCTCTACCAATAATTATGATATCAAACTGTATGAGAAGAACTACCGAATGTTCCTCAAGACTGTGCGTGAGAAATATCCGGAGGCTAAGATTGTACTGATTACAGGTCCAATGCTCGGGGAGAAGGAGAGTAGTGAGCAGAGAGCGGTGCTCGACCGTATCTGCAAGGATGCCAACAAGAAGGATAAGAACATCTCTCGTTTCGACTTCACCTTCCAGACGGGCGACTTGGGCTATGGTGCTAGCTGGCATCCAAGCAAATTGCAGCATCAGAAGATGGCGGGCGAACTGCTGCCATATTTGAGAAAATTAATGAATTGGAAGTAATGATGAAGATACAGACTCTATTGATGACGGCGGCTTTGGCATGCTCTATGCCGATGGCAGCCCAGACTCCGCAGGAGGATTTCAAGCGCGACATCACGCTCTCGGCTAGCAACTATGTGGCTTATCGTGGACCTCAGAAGGCTTTGACGCCAGCCCCTAAGGCTATAAGCCTTTCTATCTGAGCCATTATGGCAGACATGTTCCCGCTATATGATTGGTGCGGCGGCTTATGACGTGCCTTACTTCACGCTATTGAAAGCGAAGCAAGAGGGCAAGCTGACGGCTAAGGGCGAAGAAACCTTGCAGAAGGTGAAGCTGATACGTGAGGATGCCAAGGGACGTGATGGCGAACTGACTCCACTTGGCGCCCTCCAACACCAAGGCATCACCCAGAGAATGATGGAACGATTCCCTGATATCTTCGCTGGCAAGACGAATATCGAGGCCAGAAGCACGGTGGTGATTCGCTGCATCCTCTCCATGGAGAATGGTTTGCAGGCGATGCTGCGCAAGAATCCGCAGCTCCACATCTTCCATGATGCCAGCTATCATGATATGTACTATATGAATCAGGGCGATAAGCGACTGGATAGCTTGAAGTATTGCATCGGCAGAAAGGCTGTGCAAGAGGAGTTTACGAAGAAACATGATTGCTACGACAGGGTGATGAATGAACTCTTCAACGACCCTCAGTGGGTGAAGCAGAATGTGAATCTACGTGACCTCAACTGGAAACTCTTTGAGATGGCGGGTGCCATCCAGGGCACGGAACTCAGGGGCAAGGTGTCGCTCTATGATCTCTTCAATGAGGATGAAATCTACCAGAACTGGGTGGTGAGCAACTCTTGGTGGCAGATGTCATACGGCTATTCGCCATATACCGGCAATGAGCAGCCATTCTCTCAGCGCAATCTCCTGCGTGACATCATCGAGAAGGCGGATAGTTGCATCGCCCTCCAGCACCCTGGCGCTACCTTGAGATATGGGCATGATACGATGGTGACGCCATTGACCTGCCTGCTCAATCTGAATGGATATGGCGAGGAGATTTCCGACCCAGAGAAGATAGCTCAGCAATGGTTTGACTATAAGATTACGCCAATGGCTACCAACTTGCAGTTTGTGTTCTATCGCAAGGCGAAGAGCAATGATGTGCTGGTAAAAGTGCTGTTGAATGAGGATGAGCCACGCTGCCTATCCAGAGTGATGTGGCTCCTTATTATCATTGGAGCGACTTCAAGCATATTGCCAGAAGAAACTTGACTCCTATAAGAGATAGTATATAGTTGAGAGTTAATAGATTTAGGGCTATTGGACTATATACCTATTTATATATAATAAGAGCGGTGGAAACCAACTAGATGGGATTCCACCGCTCTTTTTTGCTTATCTGATAGTGATTTACTGTTTTGACAGCCAATCCTTATCCTTCTTGTCTTCCTCGAAATCCTTGTCGCTGAAGAGATTGGTCTGCCCAGTCAATTCATCGATTACCTGCTGCTCGCTCTTGCCAGCATCTGGATCGAGGTTTTCGCCATTGGCATCTTCTGCCTCTGCTGCGTCTTTGTCTTCTTCCGAAGATTCGGCAGGAGGCTCTGGGAATCGGGTAGGCTCTATCTCCACGATGCTTTCCGTCTTCCAAGTGGTGAGGCGCTTACCTTTAGCCTTGAAGCTCTTCTGGGCGATAAACTGCTCGGTGTCTATCTCCTCGGCAGGGCGCATGGCATCCACGCCACCATAAGTTACCTTGATGCGAGGATAAACCGTATCCGTGAGTAAGATGAGCTTGCTGTTTGGATTCTCGCCCAAGAAGTTCTGATGGCGCTTGGTGGCATCCATCGTGAAGCGCTTGATGTATGGGTAGCCATCGTTGTCGGCATCATATAGCACAGCAGTCCATATCTTGTGCTCGTCCCATTTTTCCAGGCGCAGGATGTTGTCCTCGTAATGGTTGTTGGCATCGAAGTTGGTGATGTAGAACTCGCCATTGTCCAGTACTACCAAGATGCTCTCGTCGTCATTAAATTCGCCGAGGTATCGACCGTTCTCATCATAATTGATGCGGTTGACATCTGGATCGAACCAAACCTTTCTGCTCCCAAGGTGCTGTGGCCATGGCTCTTCAAGCCGATGCGGCGGATAGGGCGCTTGGTGAGCAGATTGCCTTTGGCGGCACGTCCCTTGATCAGAATGTCGGAGAAGTCTTTCTCCAAGAAGATGCTCTGGCGCTTCTTGGTCAAGTCTGGCTCCAAGGTTACCTTGATGAGCTCTGCCTCGCCATTAGGGTTGGCGGTGAAGTAAATGACACGGCTGCCGGTGTGCCCTGGGTGATGTCGTATATCTTGTCACGGGTCATGGCGGTTACGTTGAATCGCTTGATGAAGTAATCGCCCTGCTTGCCGTCTCGGTAAACGCAGTTGTAGATGGTGCGCTTGTCGTTCTTCTTGAATACCTGAACGTGCAGGATGTTTTTGCCCACGAATATCTTGTCTGCCACCTTCGTAACCTTAAACTTACCATCCTTGTAGAAAATGATGATGTCGTCGAGGTCGGAACAGTTGCATACAAACTCGTCCTTCTTCAGTCCGGTGCCCACGAATCCCTCCTGTCGGTTGATGTAGAGTTTCTGGTTAGCCTCTACCACCTTGGTTACCTCGATGGTATCGAAGTTGCGGATTTCTGTCTTTCTTGGGTGCTGCTTGCCGTACTTGCCCTTGAGATACTCAAACCAGTTGATGGTGACATCGGTCATGTGAGCCAAGTCGTTCTCTATCTCAGCCAACTCTGCCTTGATCTTCATGAGCAGCTCGTCTGCCTTGTCCTTATTGTATTTCAGGATGCGCTGCATCTTGATTTCCAAGAGTTTGAGGATGTCTTCGCGGGTTATCTCTCGATGGAAAGCGTATTCCACCATGCCCTTGCCATCCACCTCGGCGGTGAAGAGCTTGTCCTTGAAAGGCTCCAACTTGGAGTCGATGAAAGCCACAACCTCGTCCTGGCTCTTGCTCTGCTCAAACTTGCGCTCCTTGTAGATACGCTCCTCGATGAAGATGCGCTCCAGTGAGGAGAAGAAGAGTTGCTCCTCCAACTCGCCCTTGCGAATCATCAGCTCACGGCGCAGCAATCCCATGGTGCGGTCCACACTGTGGCGGAGAACATCGCTGATGGTGAGGAACTTTGGCTTGTTGTCCTCGATGACGCAGCAGTTGGGCGAGATGTTGATCTCGCAATCACTGAAGGCATAGAGGCATCCATCGTCTTATCAGATGATGTGCCAGGGGTGAGATGTACGAGAATCTCCACGTTGGCAGAGGTTACGTCTTCTATCTTACGAGCCTTGATCTTGCCTTTCTCCACAGCCTTGGTGATGCTCTCGATGAGGCTGCCTGTGGTCTTGCTATATGGTATCTCGGTGATAACGAGCGTCTTGTTGTCTAGCTTATCTATCTTGGCACGCACCTTCAATACGCCGCCACGCTGACCGTCGTTGTATTTGCTCACATCGATGGCTCCACCCGTAGGAAAGTCAGAAGATGGTAAATGACTCGCCTTTGAGATAATGGATGGCGGCATCGCAGAGGTCATTGAAGTTATGTGGCAATACCTTGCTGCTCAGTCCCACAGCGATACCCTCGGCACCTTGCGCCAAGAGCAAAGGAACTTGGCAGGGAGCGTGATAGGCTCCTTGTTGCGACCATCGTAAGAGAGCTGCCAGTCGGTGGTCTTCGGATTGAACACCACATCGAGGGCGAACTTGGAGAGTCGAGCTCGATGTAACGAGGGGCAGCGGCACGGTCGCCCGTGAGGATGTTTCCCCAGTTGCCCTGTGTGTCGATGAGCAGGTCTTTCTGTCCCATCTGCACCAGCGCATCGCCGATAGAAGCATCTCCATGAGGGTGGAATTGCATGGTATGTCCCACGATGTTAGCCACCTTGTTGTATCTTCCGTCGTCCATTCGTTTCATGGAGTGGAGGATGCGTCGCTGCACAGGTTTGAGTCCGTCCTCGATATGAGGTACGGCACGTTCCAGGATCACATACGACGCATAGTCGAGGAACCAGTTTTGGTACATTCCGCTGAGGTGGTGTACAGCGGAGGCATCAAATCGGTTCACCGGCTTATAGTCAGAATGCTCTTCTTTGGAAGAATTCTCATCCAAAGTCTCCTCATTTGAAGAATTTTCCAAATTGGGTGATTTTCCCTCTTCGAGGCCGTCTTTATCTTTAATTTCGTCGCTCATATATAGCTTTTAATACTTATTTTATTAATTTATGGCAAAAATACAAAGAAAAATCGAGAAAAATGCGTATCTTTGCCGAAAATTTGAAAAAAATAAGATTTAATCATGGCACAGGAAGATGTTTTTAAGAAAATTGTAAGCCATTGCAAGGAATATGGCTTCGTGTTCCCAAGTAGTGAAATTTATGATGGCTTGGCTGCCGTTTATGACTATGGTCAGAACGGAGTGGAGCTGAAAAACAATATCAAGCAGTACTGGTGGCAGAGCATGGTATTGTTGCACGAGAACATTGTAGGTCTCGATGCAGCTATCTTCATGCACCCTACAGTATGGAAGGCATCTGGACACGTTGATGCTTTCAATGACCCATTGATTGATAACCGCGATTCAAAGAAGCGTTATCGTGCCGATGTGCTCATCGAGGATCACATGGCTAAGTATGAGGAGAAGATTGCCAAGGAGATTGCCAAGGCTAAGAAGCGTTTCGGTGATAGCTTCGATGAGGCTCAGTTCCGCGCTACCAATCCTCGTGTTCTTGAGAACCAGAAGAAGTTTGACGACCTCCATGCTCGCTATACTGAGGCTATGCAGGGACCTAACTTGGAGATGCTGAAGCAGATTATCGTAGACGAGGGTATCGTTTGCCCTATCAGCGGAACCAAGAACTGGACCGACGTGCGTCAGTTCAACTTGATGTTCTCTACCCAGATGGGTGCTGCTAGTGATGCTACTAGCAAGGTTTACCTCCGTCCTGAGACTGCACAGGGTATCTTCGTTGATTACCTGAGCGTTCAGAAGACCGGTCGTATGAAGTTACCATTCGGTATCTGCCAGATTGGTAAGGCATTCCGCAACGAGGTGGTTGCCCGCCAGTTCGTATTCCGTATGCGTGAGTTCGAGCAGATGGAGATGCAGTTCTTCTGCCAGCCTGGCACCGAGATGAAGTGGTTTGAGTATTGGAAGAAGGTTCGCTTGGCATGGCACGAGGCTCTGGGCATGGGCAATGAGAACTATCGTTACCACGACCATGAGAAGTTGGCTCACTATGCTAACGCTGCTACCGACATCGAGTTTAAGATGCCATTCGGCTTCAAGGAGGTGGAGGGTATTCACAGCCGTACCAACTTTGACCTCTCTCAGCACGAGAAGTTCAGCGGTCGTTCTATCAAGTACTTCGACCCAGAGAAGAATGAGAGCTATGTGCCTTACGACGTGGAGACATCTATCGGTGTAGACCGTATGTTCCTCAGCGTGATGTGCCACTCTTACTGCGAGGAGAAGTTGGAGAATGGCGAGACTCGCGTAGTCTTGAAGTTGCCAGAGGCATTGGCTCCAGTGAAGTGCGCCGTATTCCCATTGGATAAGAAGGACGGTCTGCCAGAGTTGGCTCACGAGATTGTAGACGAGTTGAAGTTCCACTTCAATACTCACTATGGTGATCCTAAGGACTCTATCGGTAAGCGTTATCGCCGTCAGGATGCCATCGGTACTCCATTCTGTATCACTGTGGACCACGAGACTCCTAATGATCACAAGGTAACTCTTCGTTATCGTGACACCATGGAGCAGGAGCGTGTTGCCATCAGTGACCTCCGCAGCATCATCGAGGACCGCGTAAGCATCACTAGCGTATTGAAGAAGCTTGGTAAGGAAATCAAGAACTTCTAATATACATATATATAATAAGGTATAGAAAATTCTATTAGATGAATTTGAAGAAAATGAAATATTTGTTCTTGCTCATGATGTCAGTGTTCATGCTGGCATCGTGCAGCGAGGATGATTCCACCGTGGACGAGTATGCCAACTGGCAGCAGCGCAATGAGAAGGCTTTTGCCGATACCTTGGATTATGCCAAGCAAAAGGGCGAGGCTAATGGCTGGTTGGTGCTCCGCAATTGGTCCTTGGAGAACCAGACTCCTAACAAGGATGCCTATGGTAATGACGTGCAGCTTACTGTTACAAGGATGCTGACAATATCATCGTGCATGTGTTGGAAAGGGCGAGGGCACCACAAGTCCTATCATCTCCGACTCAGTGAAGGTAAGCTATCGTGGTCGCTTGATAGGTACGGATACTTATCCAGAGGGCTATGTGTTCGATCAGAACTTCAGTGGCTCTTATGATAAGGCTACCGCGCAGCTCTCCAAGTTTGCTTGCAAGGATGTGGTGGATGGCTTTACCACAGCTCTGCTCAAGATGCATCAGGGCGACCGCTGGATGGTATACATCCCCTATCAGTTGGGTTATGGAACCACCCAGAGCTCTGGTAGCACTATTCCTGCTTACTCGATGCTCCGCTTCGAGATAGTATTGGATAGTTTTTGGCACCCAGGTGAGACGATGCCTGATAGCAAATAAGAAGAAAGTGATATCCACAAGATAGCCCTGCTGGTTATGCCGGCAGGGCTTTTTGTATGGAAGAGCTTGGTAAGCATGGGCGCTTAGAAGTGTGTAAAAAAGTGTTTCAAAGTTTGAATAACTGTTTGTGCTCGCACACAAATGGTTGATGTACGTCAAAAAATGTTAGTTTGATGCAAAAAATATGCTTAAAGTATTGTGGGTTTCAGAAAAAAGTCGTACCTTTGCATCAGAAAAAATAAGTTTTAGGTTTTTAGTTAGGTAATAGATTTAGGTTTTTAGGTTTTCTAGGTAAGATTTAGATTGTTTATTCAAGACAGTAGGTTGTTAGTTGTTTTAAGGTTATTATAAAAGATTGTTTATTCATGGACGACAAAAGTACTTATCTGATCGTGAGATTGGAGAAAAAATAGTTTTGGGAAAAACTTAGTACAGAATTTCATTTAAAAATTAAATATAAAGATGGCGGTTCCTTATTCAGGGATCGCCATTTTTATGTTCTAGGATTAAGATTCTAGAATCAGGAAATAACAAAGGGGTTAGAATGAATCATTAAGAATTAAAATAAAATACGAGATATGCTATTTAAGAATAAGACGGATTATCTGATGGAGTCGATTCGTGCCGGAAGGGCGATGACTGGTACTGAGAAGCTCAATCTCATCGTGGGACTGAGTATCCCTTCTATGCTCGCACAGATTTCCACCGTGATGATGTTTTTCATCGATGCCTCCATGGTGGGGCACTTGGGCGCAGAGGCTTCGGCTAGCATCGGACTGATAGAGTCTACCACATGCTCATAGGCAGTTTGCTCGGTGCTGCAGCTACAGGATTCTCGGTGCAAGTGGCTCATTTCATTGGTGCCAACGATTTTGTGAAGGCTCGCCAGGTGTATCGCCATGCGCTCATCTGTGGTTTGGCTTTCAGCGTCTGCCTCATGCTCTTGTGTGTGGCAGTCCACCTGCCTTTGCCTTATTGGTTGGGTGGTGGCAGTGATATTGCCAGCCATTCATCGAGCTATTTCCTCATCTATGCACTCACCCTGCCGTTCATCTACCTGTATCATGTATCTGAGGTGATGCTCAAGTCGGCAGGCAATATGCATACGCCAGTGTGATGGCTGTGCTGATATGCATTTGCGATGTGGCATTCAATTACCTCTTCATCTATGTGCTGAAGATGGGTGTGGTGGGAGCTGCCATGGGTACGGCTCTTGCCTACATCTGCATCTCGCTGCCCAATCTGTATCTCTCGGCTTGTAAGAACAAGATTCTCAATCTGCGCCAAGACCGAGTGCGCTTTCAGTGGGTGCCTGAGTATGTACACAATGCCAGCAAGATAAGCATTCCGATAGCCATACAGAATATCCTGATGAGTGGGGCGCAGATCGTGAGCACCATGATTGTGGCTCCGCTGGGCAATATAGCCATTGCCGCCCATTCCTTTGCCATCACCGCCGAGAGTCTCTGCTATATGCCGGGCTATGGTATAGGAGATGGTGCATCCACCCTCGTAGGGCAGACGCATGGAGCGGGCCGAGTGGATCTCTGTAAGAACTTTGCCTATATGACTGTGGGCTTGGGCATGGCTGTGATGGCTGTGATGGGAGCGGTGATGTATGTCTTTGCTCCAGAGATGATAGGAGTGTTGTCGCCAGTGGAGAGTATTCGGGAACTGGGCACCACTTGCTTGCGCATCGAGGCTTTCGCCGAACCATTCTTTGCGGCTAGCATCGTTACTTACAGCGTATGTGTAGGAGCTGGCGATACCAAGAAGCTGCTGCCATTAATCTGGGTACGATGTGGTGCGTGCGTCTCACCTTGGCTTATGCCTTTCCAAGAGCTATGGCTTGGAGGGCGTGTGGATAGCGATGGCAACGGAGCTTACTTTCCGAGGTGTTCTCTTCCTCATTCGATTGCTCAGAGGGTCGTGGATGAAGAGCTTCCAAGTAATTAAGAAGTAAAATTTGGCTGGAAAAATCCAGTTATGTTAGTTTTATGTTAAGATTGCAAGCATTTGGAAAAATAATTGGTCAAATGTTTGCAATCTTATTCTTTTTTGCGTAATTTTGCAAGCGAATAGGGTAGCCGATACCCCATTTAGTACGTATATATAATATAAGGTATAGAATAAAAACATTATTAATATATAAGAAGATGAAGATCAGAAAGATTATGGCAGCGGTACTCTTGCTGCTCTCCGCAGGTACAGCGATGGCACAGCAGATGCCAGCTATTCCTGTAGACAAGAATGTAAAGATAGGTCATCTGGACAACGGACTGACTTACTACATCCGCCACAACAGTTATCCTGAGCATGTAGCTTCGTTCTACATTGCCCAAAAAGTGGGTTCCATCCAGGAGAATGAGGATCAGCGTGGTTTGGCTCACCTCTTGGAGCACCTTGCCTTCAATGGTACCGATCATTTCAAGGACAATACCCTCCAGGAGTACCTTCAGGGCATTGGTGTGGAGTATGGCAGAAACCTCAACGCTTATACCAGTGTGGCTAAGACCGTATATTATTTCACCGATGTGCTACTACCCGTTCATCAGCGGTAGACTCTTGTATGCTCATCCTCAAGGATTGGAGTAATGGCATCAGCCTGACCAAGAAGGCTATCGATGATGAGCGCGATGTGGTACACAATGAGTACCGTATGCGCATGGTGGGTCAGCAGCGCATCTTGGAGCGTGCCTTTCCTAAGCTCTACCAAGGCGATAAGTATGGCTATCGCTTGCCTATCGGATTGATGAGCGTTATCGATGGATGTAATCCAGAGACACTGCGTGCTTACTATCGCAAGTGGTATCGTCCAGACAATCAGGCTATCATCGTAGTGGGCGATGTGGACGTCAATCATATCGAAGACAGATTAAGAAGCTCTTCTCTGGCATCAAGGTTCCTGCCAATGCAGCCAAGGTGGTGCCAGTGGAAGTGGCCGACAATGATACCGCCATCTACGTGGTAGACAAGGACAAGGAGATGCAGGCTGACATCTTCCAGATCTATATGAAGCATGATGCTTACCCAGACTCATTGAAGAATGGTATGCAGTATCTCATGGTTAGCTATATGAATGATGTCGTCAGCTCTATGCTCGATGACCGACTGAGCGAGAAGGCACAGGACTCAGACTGCCCATTCTTGGAGGCTGGATCTAGTGTGGGCAACTTCCTCATCTCTGATACCAAGGGCGCATTCAGTCTCTATGGCGCAGGTAAGCCAGGCAAGGCTAAGGAAGCATACGCTGCCATCTTGCGTGAGGCTAAGCGTATGGCTGATTATGGTTTTACAGCCACAGAGTATCAGCGTGCCAAAGACAATTTTATGAGTGGCATCGAGAAGGCGCTGAGCAACAAGGATAAGATGAAGAATGAGCAGTTTACATCTCGGTATGTAGACAACTTCACCGACAATGAGCCTATTCCTTCTATCGAAGACGAGGCGCAGATCTATCAGATGTTGGTGCCTCAGATACCTGTTGAGGTTATCAATGGCTATGCCAAGCAGTTGGTTTGCCAGAGTGATACCAACCTCGTATCTTTGGTGATGATGCGCAGAGTGATGGCGCTACCTATCCTACAGAGCAAGAACTAGCCAACATCGTAAAGCAGGTGCGCCAGGAAAAGTTGGAGGCATACGTAGACAATGTAAAGCAAGAGCCATTGATGGCGCAGGCTCCTAAGGCAGGCAAAATCAAGAAGACTGTAGAAAACAAGCAGTTGGGCTATAAGGAATTGACACTCTCCAATGGTGCTAAGGTGGTACTGAAGAAGAACCGACTTCAAGAATGATGAAATCCTCTTTGATTGCCACAGCCATGTGGGCTACTCAGCATTCAGCAAGCAGGATGAGCTCTTGCCTTTCCTCTTTGATAATGCCATCGGTGTGAGTGGACTGGGCAATTTCTCTAACACTGAGCTTCAGAAGGCTTTGGCTGGTAAGCAGGTGTCAGTGGGCACTCAGATTAGCCCATTCGGTCATGGCTTGAGTGGTCGTTCTACTCCTAAGGACATAGAGACTCTGATGCAGCTCATCCACTTGGAGATGACAGCAGTGAAGAAAGACCAGAAGTCATTTGACAACCTGAAGAATACCTATGTTACCGTGCTTGCCAACAAGGACAACAACCCTAACATGGTATATCAGGACTCAGTACAGAGCACCCTCTATCTGGGTAGCAAGATGGCTCGCATCCCATCATCTGATGATGTGAAGAGCATCAGTTACGATCGCATCTTGGAACTCCAGAAACTGTATTATGCAATGCCAAGGACTTCACCTTCTATTTTGTGGGCAACTATGATGAGAAGACCCTGCTGCCTCTTATCGAGCAGTATATCGCCTCATTGCCTAACAATGGATTTAAGTTGAAGAACAAGCAGATACCTTACGCACAGGGTGAGGTTAACAATACATTCGAGAAGGCGATGGGCAATCCTCAGAGCCAGGCTCGCGAGATATGGCAGGCTAAGTCTCCATTGAGCCTCAAGACCATGGTGCTGGCTGACATCTCTGCCCGTCTCTTGGAGATGAAGTATCTGCGCACCATTCGTGAGGAGATGAGTGCTGCTACAGTGCTGGTGCTCGATATGGCGTGATTCGTGACTATGACAACAAGTGCTCCATCAGTCTTACAGCTATGGCTCAGCTCAATCCAGAGAAGGCAGATGCTGCCATCCTTACTTCAAGAAGGGTATGGAGGAGACCATTCAGGACGCAGTGGACAATGACTTGGCTAAGATTAAGGAGATACTCCTGAAGCAGGCTGGCGTAGATGCCAAGACCAATAGCCACTGGCTGGATGTATTAAACTTATATGTGCGTTATGGCATAGATGAGCAGACTGGCTATAAGGAAATGGTGAAGAACATCACCGAGAAGGAAATCTCTGACTTCCTCCAGAACACCATGCTCAAGAGTGGTAATCACTTTCAGATTATCATGAAGGCAGTGAAGGAATAAATAGTTATTAGGCTATTCTTAAAATAAAAAAATCCCGTTGTACGAAGCTTGCATGAAGCTCGACAACGGGATTTTTCTTTGTTCGCTCGTTTCAAAATTTTCATTTCTGTGTTTTGAAGATTTGGAGCTCTTTCCTAAAAATCTCTCTTTTCTCTTTCTTAAGAGTCATTCCTTTCGGAACCTAGCAACTCTTAGAGATTGTTCTTTTTAGCCTTTGAGGCGAGTGCCTCTCTGCGATCCTGAAGAATCTGCTGGCATCTATTCAATGCGCGATTCTCATTCTCAGCATTAACCTTAATTAAACTGTCATTCATAACCTATTGAGTTTTGTTATCGGGTGCAAAGATAGGGCATTCTAGTTGTTTGGCGAAAAAAAACGTATTAAAATGCAAGTTTTATTCATATTTTTTGATTTATGTCAAAAAAAAGTGCAAACGTTATCGCTATTTTAGGGAAAAGGATAGCAAAAATAGGGGAAATTCTTTCCGAATTTCCATTTTTTTGCGAACTTTGCACCTCGAAAACACAAATGTATTAATATATAAATAGGTATGAAAAAAGTATTTTTAATGGCTGCCCTCGTGATAGCATGCACATCAGGCAGCACTGCAAGCACTATGAACGAGGCAGCGCACAATGCCTCACAGTCAGAGATGATGCCAGTAAAGAAGACTACCAAGAAGACTTCTTCCAAGAAAAAGACATCTACTAAGAAGACCACTACTACAGCGGCTTCTACTAAGACATCTGCTACATCCACAGCTGCTACAACAGCATCTGCAGCAGCTAGTAGCTCTTCATCTTCCACAGGCTCTACTATCGCAGGAGTATTGGGCGGATTGCTCGGTGGTGGTTCTAGCTCATCATCTACAGGTAGCAGCATCGTCAATGGAATCTTGAACAATGTGATTGGTTCAGGTACCTTCAAGAAGGAAGACCTCTGCCACACTTGGAAGTATAGCAAGCCTGGTTGCGCATTCACCAGCGAGAATCTTCTGGCAAAGGCAGGTGGCGAGGTAGCTGCGACAAAGATAGAAGAGCAGTTGGCTGGCTACTATACCAAGTTTGGCATCACCAGCAGCAATACTTACTTTACCTTCAATACTGATGGTTCCTTCAATGCAAGATAGATGGCAAGTCATGGAATGGTACTTACACCTTTGATGAGAAGACCCATGAAATTCATTTGAAGGGTTTGCTGCTGAGTGCATCTGGTTATGCCACCAAGACCAC
>ENA-OQEB01000586-OQEB01000586.1-human-gut-metagenome-genome-assembly--contig:-NODE-586-length-14895-cov-7.122088_pt1 | contig 14895 bp, 24 predicted proteins | sample MGYA00242787_ERZ504619 | MGnify/ENA primary metagenome ERZ504619 (study PRJEB26092, sample SAMD00036317) | human gut metagenome | host: Homo sapiens | study: EMG produced TPA metagenomics assembly of... | reverse complement strand
TCAGTGAAATTGGCCTCATCTCGTCAAATGCCGAATTCACGTACTCGTAAAGCGGGGGTCACCGGTTCGAGCCCGGTCGCTGGCTCCATTGCACAAGATAGCCGCCTTCGGGCGGCTTTTTTGTTGCCGATTTCGGGCGCACATCCGCCAATCCAAGCACAACGCCGCCGGCAACTCCCCTACTCAACAAAAAGCCCCGCCAACCGCAATCCCCAAAGGAACCGCGATCAGCGGGGCCCAAGCGCGCTCCTCAATGGAATCACGCCATCAGACGAGCAGCTCAGACGAGCAGCGCGTTACTCCTCCCAGTAAGCGTCGGCAAGCAACTTAAAGCAGATCTTCTTGACCGGCTGTGCGCCATCGCCCGGGAACTCGAGCGTGGGCATGTGGGGCTCGCCGGCAACGAACAGCGCGAATTTGTCGTCGGCAAGATCGCCGGCGATCGAGGCGTCGGAATCGACCAGATCATAGTCGTCCTTCTCGTCAAACTCCTGGACCAGTGTCAGGCTGCCCGTAGCGACCTTGAAGGCCTCGCGACCCTCGACGTCGATCTGCAGGTCGTGATAGCGCTGATGCGTCTCATAGTGAGCCTCAGCCTCGGGACGCGTCGTGGGAGACATGACGTTCGCAAAGACCTTCTCACCCAAAATCGGATGGCTGCCGACCTCGAGCTGTGCCGGGTCGTTCTCCTCGAGCCAGTCGATCAGCACGTCGAGGCCCTTGAGCATTCCGCGGTATTCCTCGATATCGCCCAATGCACCGTAAATCATCTAAATCCCCTCTCGGATCGTTTATTTGGCAGCTACTCGGTAAATGCATTACCGACGCTGTTGCCACCCACATACGTCTCGACCAGGGTAAGGTCGGGATTGAACACGACAAACTCGGCGTCGCGCCCCAGCATAATGCTACCGCACTTGTCGTCGACATGAGCTAGCAAGCAATGCCGGGGCCGACGCCCAGGCTTTTACAGCTCGGTCACGACAACGCCGTTGTAGACCTCGTCCCAACGGTCCATGACCAGATGGCCGGTCATGGGATCCATGGCATTGAGCTTGCCGCAGGTGTTGGCGGTACGCAGCACCGTCTCGTCATCCGCGCCAGCAGCAATCGCATGCGCGAAGCCGGCAATGGTCGAATCGCCAGAGCCCGTAGCGTTAACGGCGGGGATATCGGGGGTCTTGGCGCGGAATGCACGGCCATTATGGAAGCCACGGAGCCGGCAGCGCCCATGGACACGACGACCCAGGGGATATCGGAGAAGCGGGCATCAGAGGCGAGCGCGGCGCGGAGCTCGTCCACATCGTCGGTGGTAAAGCTCGTGCCCAGAAGGCCGTTAATCTCGGTCAGGTTAGGCTTGACCAGCTCGGGCTTAATTTCGGACTTAAGGGCGGCCTCGAGCGAAGCACCCGAGGTATCGAGCAGCACCTTGGCGCCGGCGTTCTCGGCAATACCCGTGATCTTGGCGTAGTAGCCCGCCTCGACACCACGGGGCAGCGAACCCGAGATGGTAACGACAGCGGCCTTGCTCGCAAGCTCGGCGAACTTGGCGGTAAAGGCATCGAGCTCCTCGGGGGCAATCGTCGGGCCGCTCTCGAGTAGCTCGGTCTGGTTGCCGGCATGAAGGATATTGAGGCAGATGCGGGTCTCGCCCTTGATGGGCACAAAGTCGTTGTTAATACCGTTGGCGTCCATGAGCTCGGCCATGTAAGCGCCCATGTGGCCGCCGAGCAGACCGGTTGCCACGACGTCGTCGCCCAGCTGACCCAGCACACGGGCCACGTTGAGGCCCTTGCCGCCGGCGGTCTTTTCGGGCGTCACACGGTTGACGTCGTCGATAACGAGCTCATCGAGCTGATAGCGCGTATCGACAGACGGGTTCATCGTAACGGTGAGGATCATTTTTAGCTCCTTATCTCGCAGGCTCCTAGTGCCTCGCGATACGAGTCGACAAAACGGAATTACAGAATTTCAATCGTGAACGAGCGAACGACGGTCTCCTTGGGCTTGGCGACAAGGCAGCCGCGCTTATGCTCAAGCACGTCATCCTCATCGGAGCAGGTCGAAAGGCCGCCCCAGGCTCAACTGCCACAAAATCGCCCTCGGGCTTACTCCACACGATGAGGTACGGAAAGCCCTCGAAGCTCAGGCGAACGCCCTTGTCCTCGCCCTTTTTGGAAAGCGTGACCTGACGACTCTCGAGTACGTCAAAGATGGTCTCCGCAAAATCGAAGAGCTCGTGCGACAGGGGCAACGTCTTCCCCACCATGGGGTTCTTGGAGCGGTTTGCCACATCAATCAAGCCAGTCGAAGGAACGGCGGTGCAGAGCTCCGCAGCCTCGTCCTTCTCAAAGCGCAGCTCGTAGTCCGTATAGGCCTCGCCCTCGTCGAGCGGGCACCTAAAGCCGGGGTGACCACCGATAAAGAACGGCATGTCCTCGGTGCCCTCGTTGGTCACCTCATAGGAGACGCGCACGGTATCCCCCTCAAGCGCATAACGAGCGACAAGCTTAAACGGGTACGGATAATCGCTCAGCAGCGCGGCGTTATCCTCCGAAGCCAGGCACATCGCCAGCTCGTTCTCGCTCTGGCTCAGCAGCTTCCACTCCTGTTTGCGCGCAAACCCGTGGCGAGCGAGCTTCACATGATGCCCGGCAAACGTCATGGCGCTACCATCACGCAGGCCTCCGCAAATCGGAAAGCAAATCGGTGCCTGGCCGGACCACACGGCGGGATCACCCTGCCACAGGTACTCGCGACCTCCAGCCTCAATCGAGGCAAACGAGCCGCCGGCCGTGGAGACCTTGATAGAAATCGAATCGTTGGAGAGAGCGTATTCCATTGTCCATCCTTTCGAACAACTGCTTTTTGCTCGCAAGAACCGTCTCGGCCCTGACCAAAGGACAAACCCGCACGTTCATCGATGCGTCCGGTATCCCAGCCATGCAACGGGGTACCATACAGACATTGATGCAATTACAGCTGAAAGGCCTTCTTATGCGAACCATCATCCTTTATGCCTCACGCCACCACGGCAATACGAAAAAGCTCGTGGACGCCATCGTCGAGGCGCACCCCGAAATCGATACCCTCGACGTGAAGTCACTCGGTAAAAACGAGTACCCCGACCTGCACGAATACCATCTGATCGGCGTCGCCACGGGCATCTATTACTCCGAGATCGACAAGGACATGGCACGCGTGCTCACGAACGTGCTGCAGCCGCAGGACAAGGTATTTGGCCTTATGCCTACGGTGGCAAAAACAAGTGGTACGGCAAGGATATCGATGGCATCTGCACATGAGGCAGGCCATCTTTATGGGCGTCTACGGCTGCCCCGGCTTTGATACGTGGGGGCCGTTCAAACTCACCGGCGGTGTCCAAAAGGGGCACCCGAACGCTGAGGAAATTAAGGGCGCCGTCAACTTCTTCGACAAGATCGAAGACGAGTATGGCGACATCATCGTCGAAGAGTATGCCAAGCGCGAGAAGCGTCTAGCCTACGAAAAGGAGCATCCTGCAGGAGGCCTGGTGGCCGGCGTTAAGCGCACGGCAAAGAAGATCGCTAACAAGCTGTAACTGTGAAGGTGCTTTTGAGCGTTTAACCCATACGGCGGGTCCGAGCAGATTCGGGCCCGCCGTCTTTTCTATCGTTACTCGGTAAAGGCGTTGCCGACGCTCTGGCCGCCAACATACGTCTCGACGAGGGTGAGCTCATGGTCGAACACGACAAAGTCGGCGTCGCGACCCGGCATGATGCTGCCGCACTTATCCTCGATGCGTGCAGAGCGAGCCGGCACCTCGGTCGCCATGCGAATGGCGATATCGGCGCTGGCGATGCCCCAATCGACAATGTTCTTGACGCCCTGGGCAAGCGTGAGCACCGAGCCAGCAATGCTCTTGCCGTCGGCGAGCCAGCACAGGTTGTCCTTCATGATGACGTCCATGCCACCACTGGTGTAGCTGCCCTCGGGCATGCCGCCGCAACCCAGGCAGTCGGTGATGAGCACCGTGTGCTGCCAGCCCTTTGCCTGCAGCAGCGCCTTGATGGCGGCAGGGTTTACGTGCTTGCCGTCGCAGATGATCTCGGCGTAGGTCTCGGGCGTGGACATGGCAGCGCCCACGACACCGGGCTCACGGTGATGCAGCCCGCGCTGGCCGTTATAGGTATGCGTAAAGCAGCTGGCACCGGCGTTGATGGCAGCGATGCACTCATCGTAGGTGGCGTCGGAGTGACCGATGCTGGTCACCACACCTTTGGCGTTCAGAGCAGCCGCATAAGCAGCGGCACCGTCGCGCTCGGCCGCCATGGCGCTCTTAACGATGCGACCGCCCGCAGCCTCCTGCCACTGATCGAAGACCTCCTCGGAAGGATCGATCAGGTAGGCGGGGTTCTGCGCGCCCACGTGCTTCATGGTAAAGAAGGGGCCCTCCAGATAGATGCCCTGAATGCGAGCACCGCAGAAGTCGGGACCGCGACCCTCGTCAGCCTGGGCGATGGCGGCGCAGGCATCCTTGATCTGCTCGACGCCATCGGTGAACGTCGTGGGCAGCCAGCTGGTGGTACCGCGACGGGCGAGCTCGGTCGAGCTGATATCAATGCCCTCGGGATCGTTATCGGTAGTCGAGTGGTTATAGAAGCCATGGATGTGGGTATCGACCATACCCGGTGCGATCCACGATCCCGTGTAGTCCTTAATCTCGCAAGAGGGCTCGTCGGCCTGCCAGGCGCCAAAAACGCCATCCTCGACCATAAGACAGCCGCCCAGTTGCGGGCCTGCCGGCAAGAAGAACTTGTCAGCCTTAATTGCGTACGTGCTCATATGCACTCCTTGCTTCTAAAGCAGTTGACTGTGGTAATGCTTATACCCGGTCCATGTAAAAACAAAAAGCGCCCGCCCGCCGTTATGAGCGGACGGGCGCCCTTACAGGGGGACGCGATTAAGCGTGAAGGGGTGAATCGTCACGCCCTTAACCACGCGGTTGACCGTGCCGGTGGGGCTCGGCGTATCGGGCGTGTTGCCCACGCGCACGGAGTTGAGCAGGCTGATAGCCTGGGCAAACATCACGAACGGCAGGGCAAGGTAGCCCTCGGGAAGCGCCTCGTAGCCCTTAAAGGTGAAGGACTCGCCCTCGTAGACGGTAGCGCCATCCTGCTGAACGGCAACGGTGTGCTGAGCGATCTTGTCGCCACCGATCTCGTTGAGGATGTCGATGTCGTACTGACGGGTGTAGGCGTCGTTGTTGACGAACACGAAGACGAGCGTCTTATCGTCGACGAAGGACTTAGGTCCGTGACGATAGCCCATGGAGGTGTCGTAGGAAGTAGCGACCAGACCGTGAGCGAGCTCGAGGATCTTGAGCTGGCTCTCCTGGGCAAGGCCACCGAAGGAGCCAGAACCCAAGTAGGTCACGCGGTTGAAGTCGCCAGCCAGGTAATCGGCGATCTCAGGCTCACGGGAGATGACCTCCTCGCCCATCTTGGCAATCGTCTCGACCCACTCGGCCTTCTGCTCGTCAGAGGCAGTGTCGAAAATAAGGGTGGAGAGCAGGGTCATGCAGGAATAAGAACCGGTCATGGCGAAGCCCTTGTCGTTGGCGCGCGGAATGAGCAGCGTCAGCGCGTTGGGATCATCGGCAGACTCGACGGCGAGCTTGCCCTCGGGAGCGCAGGTGATGTTGAGGAACTTGACGTTGTGGACGAGCTCCTTGGCAACGGCAACGGCGGCAAGGCTCTCGGGGCTGTTGCCAGAGCGGGCAAAGGAAACCACGAGCGTGGGATCCTCGGCGCGCAGGAAGTCGCGCGGGGCGCTCACGATGTCGGTCGTGGCGATGGGCTTAAGTCGTAGAGATCAGTGTTGCCAGCGTGACGCAGGTACGGGGCGCAGGTATCGCCAACGTAGTCGGACGTACCGGCACCGGTGAAGACAACGGACAGACGACCCTCGCCCATAGCGCGAGCCTCGGCCAGGAAGGCCTCGATGGCCTCCTTGTTCTCGCGATAGATGTTGAGCGTATCACGCCAAAGCTCGGGCTGCTGAGCAATCTCGGCCGTGGTGATCTGGGCGCCGAGCTCGGTGAGCTCCTCGACACTCTTCTCGAACATTTCTAATACCTCTCTCTAGAAGTAATCCTCTGACGTGCAATTATACACTTCGGTTGGTTATCTGGTAGTAACCAGTTAAATGCAAAGAATCACCATATGGAAACAATGCGAGCACTAGTTGCTGCGCTGGTGGTAAACCTTGTATTTAAACTGATCGGCACGAGCAACCGAGAGTGTGTACTCCACTACCTCGTTTGACTCGTTATACGTAGTCCTGACCAAATCGAGCACAGGCGAGCCCTCGACAATTCCCAAAAGGTGGGCATCGGTGGGACGGGCTATGCTCGCATAGAACTCCTCTTCAGCCACGCGAATCTTTTGCTGAAAGTCCTGCTCAATCACATCGTAAAGCGGCTTACGCTCCAGCAGCGGTCGCTTTAGGGACAGAAATTGACGAACCGGTAGATAGCTGCATTCGACCATCATGGGCATGTTGTCGGCAGAACGAAGGCGCTTGAGCTTAAAAATGCGATCACCGATGCGCAATCCCATATGCTCGGCCAGATTCTTATCGGCCTCCATCTCGCAAAACTCGAGAATCGTGGTCTCGGGGTCGCGACCCATCGCGCGCATCTGCTCGGTAAAGCTGTAGGACTGCATAAGATTGGTTGCCTTTGCCGAACGGTCGGTCACAAAGGTACCGCGACCGTGCTGCCGAACCACCAATCCTAAACGCTCCAGTTCCTGCAGAGCCAGGCGTACCGTAGTGCGCGAGAGACCATAGCGCTCCGATAGTTCGCGCTCGGAAGGAATCATGTCACCGGCGCGATATTCATGGTCGATCTTTTCGGTCAGAATATCGACCAGCTGATCGTACAGCGGTTGCTTACGCGCTCCGATCGCCATCCTATCCTCCCATTTTCTCAAACTCGGCTACTACCTTGGGTGTTTAGCATTATCTGTCTGCCACACCCGAATCAACAAGAAAACAAAAGCCGCGCGCTCTTTCGAGCACGCGGCTTTTAACATACACATGGCTTAAGGGGTCGGGGTGTGAGCCGCGTAGGGACACACCCCTCAAGCTAGAGCCTTACCAGATGCTCGGCCAGAGACCAAGCGGGCCAGCGCCCAGGATGCCGAGGACGAAGAGCAGCAGAATGCCTTGGTCGGGGTCCAGCTGTGCTTAGCGAACATGTAGTAAAGCAGCAGCGTAAGCATAAGCGGGACGAGCTTCGGGACGATGGTGTTGAGGGTGTCGGCAACAGAGAAGTTGACCGGATCCTCGGTGACGGTAGCGTAGGTCACGGACTCCATGCCGTTGCCCAGATCGGCGACGCCGCACTTGACCTCGTTGCCGTCGGCATCGACGGCGGTGAGGGCGTTGCCGTCCTCATCGGTCATGGCGATGGTACCGGCCTCAGCGGTCTCGGTATCGATGCCTCCATACCGGTGAAGTTCTCGGCCTCCTTCTCGGAGACGATCACGGTAGTAGGGGCAAGGCCACGGGTGGTGCCGTTGGGGATCTGGAGGTTGATCTGGGTGCCACCCATGGTGACGACCAGGCAACCGACGACGAAGACGCCCATGATGGAAGCGGCACGCGTGAAGGCCTGCATGTTGGCGGTCAGAGCGTCAATAGCGCTGGTGCCAAGCTTGTAGGACCAGTTCATGAGCCAGAAGCGCAGAGCGAACTGGACGGCGTTGAAGATCACCAGGAAGATGATCGGCGCAGCGGCGTTGCCGTTGATGGCCATGTTGGAGGTGATGCCGGCCGTGATAGGCACGAGCGTCAGCCAGAACAGGGCGTCACCGATACCACCGAGCGGGCCCATTGCGGCGACGCGGACGGCGCGGATCGTGGGGATGTCAACCTTGTTCTGCTCGAGCGAAAGCACGATGCCCATAACAAAGGTGACAAGGAACGGGTGGGTGTTGAAGAACTCCAGGTTGTGGCTCATGGAAGCCGCGAGGTCGTTCTTGTTGGTGTGGATCTTCTCCAGACCGGGGATGATGGAGTAGAGCCAGCCAGCGGCCTGCATACGCTCGTAGTTGAACGAGGCCTGCAGGAAGCAGGAGCGCCAAGCCATCTTGTTGAGGGTCTTCTGGTCGAGCTGCGGAGCAGGAGTGAGATCCTCGTAGTGCTCCGGGATCACATACTCATTAGATGCCATCTTCGAAGTCACCTCCGTCAGAAACAGCTGCACCCTTCAGCTCGGTCTGCTGCTGGAAGTCCCAGAAAGCGATGCCGAAGCCGATGAGAGCGAGGATGAGCAGAGCAGGGGTTGCCAGAGAATCGTTGGCAACGGTGATGAGCGCGAGGCCAAAGCCCATGAGGAAGAAGCCCCACATATCGCGGTTCATCATAACCTTGAGCAGGACGCGAAGCCGACGAAGCGCATCATGCCGCCTGCAGCGGACAGACCGGTCTGCAGCCAAGTCGGGATGGCGGAAGCGATGGTCTGACCGATGGTAGCGCCAGCGATGAAGAACAGGGTGACGACGACAGCGAAGATCAGGCCGAGCAGAGCCATGGCGAAGTAGTTCAGGCGCTCGATGCCCTTGGTGTCCGCGTTGTGAGCCATGTTATCGGCCGTGGACATAAGCGGGGACATAAGCGTGAAGACCAGGGTAACGCCAAGCTGGCCAAGCAGAGCGAACGGAATGGCGAGGCCGACTGCCGCGTTGGGCTCGAGGCCCGTGGCGATAGCGAGAATGGCTGCCATGATGCCGCCGATGACGGCGTTAGGCGGCTGAGCGCCTCCGATCGGCATGTTGCCGATCGTCATGAGCTGATAAGTACCACCCACGAGAAGACCGGTGTTGAGGTCGCCAAGGATAAGACCGATGACGCGCCGGTGACGATGGGCTGATAGAGAGACTCGAGGAAGTCAAACTGGTCGATTGCCGCGATGAACGTGACGACGAAGACCAGAGCGATCTGGATGATCGAGTATTCCATCTTGCTCCTCCTTTCAAAATGTATGTACGCACTTTGGATATCACGTACAGAACGTCAGGGTTTCACTCCTGACAACGTGGATCACGAGGATTACGAGAAGAGCTTGCTCGTGTCCTCAACAGGCGTGCTCGGAACGCGCCTGATCTCCAACTCCACCCCCAATTCCTGCAGCTCTTTAAACGCAGCGACATCCTCGTCGTTAACTGCGACGGAGGTGGCGACTTGGCGCTTTCCTTCCGACATGTGCATGTTGCCGATGTTTACCTTCTTTATAGGCACACCGCCCTTGACGAGCGTAAGCACGTCTTCCGGTGTTTCGGCCACGATGAAGATCTTCTGGCGCGGGCTCGCCTTGCCAATGACGTCGATGGTCTTCTGCAGGGAGAAGAAACGCGTAGCGACGCCGGCGGGAGCGGCCATCTTCATGAGGTTCTGGCGCATGGTGTTGGACGCCACGTCGTCGTTGGCGACGAGGATGAGGTTGGAGCCAGAGTGGAGTTCCACTGGGTGGCAACCTGACCATGAACCAGTCGGTTATCGATGCGGGTAAGAAGAATGTTGGGTTCTGCCATGTTGATCAGCTTCCTTTCGTTATTTGCTGACGACAGTTACTTGATCTCCTGAATCGCGTAACGCGAAACATCTACGACGGCTCCGGATCGGACTTTGATCTGGACCTTCTCGCCTTCGATGCCTTTGACGGTTCCGTAGATACCGCCGGCGAAAAGAACCTCCTGACCCGGCTTGAGCTCGGTGTGCAGCTCCTTGAAGTACTTTTGCTTCTTCTTCATGTTGATTTGCGACCAGATGGTGTAAATCAAGCCCATGATGCAAGCAGGCCTAAAAGGGCGACCGAGGAGCTCAGGACGTTGGCTCCGAAATCGGCCATTAGATGCCGTCCTCGTCGCCGAAGATATCCTCTTCCTCGGAGCCGGCAACGGATGCGACCGTCTGGGCGGTGACGCCCGTCTGGCCAACGGTCACGGCCTGCTCGCCAAGCTCGGCGAGCGTGGCATTGCCGCGGAGGAACAGAAGCTCAATAACCATGGGAAGGTTGGTGCCAGTCAGAACCTCGACGTTGTCGACATCCTGGGCAATCATCATCGACTGGTTGAACGGGGTGCCGCCAAGCAGGTCGGTAAAGACGAGCACGCCATCGCACTCCTCGCGCATGGCGGTAATAGCGGCGCGGAGATCCTCACCGTAAGAAGCAGCCTGGTCGCCCTCAAAAGGAACGACGGTAAAAGCGGGCTGGTCGCCGGCAACCATAGCGATAGCGCTAGCTAGGCCGGGTGCGAACTGTCCATGACCGGTAAGAATAAAGCCAACCATTCAAATTTCCCTTCCGAAGGTGTGTACAATCTGAGTCCGATGATTTTCGGAAGCCAGCGGGCGCTCGCCCTTAAAGCTTCTTAGAAAGCGTTCTTTGAAGACCAGTGGTTTCTAAACTGGTAGTAACCACGTGACGTGTTGTTGTCACTATATCACCCCAGAAGAGGTCGCTTTCGTTGATTCATACGGTAAAACGTTTTTGCACCGCTCACGGTGATATTTCGACCGTTTACCGGTCGTTAACACTTCTACCTGCGGTTTTGAAACCGTTTCGAAATGCTTTGGCAAAAGATCGGATCTTTTCCTGTGTCTAAACAACGCAGGGCGGCTAAAAATAGCGTGTAGAAAAATTGCAGGTCATTGTGAAGATATGTGAATTGGTCTTTTTGACTTAATACCAGTTAGAACCAGTTTTGAGATTATCGGTGAACGGTAGTTTTCGACCGCTCACCGGTTACTTGCAATCGTTTGCAGTTATTTTCCCAGATGAATCGGGGAACCCGATGAAGCACTTGTGCGATCACGGGAAGTTTTGGCATTTGTCCTCATCCCCCGCGCGCCAAACTCCGACACCCAAAACGAGCTAATAGTTCATGCTAATCGTTTTCAATCATTACTTAGTCAGTATCCGTAATTATTTATCGTTTGTCATTAATTATGATATAAGATACAAGTATCATCCAAGAGATTGTTGGAGGGGCTATGATCCGCCGGAACGTATCCGCATCGAATGAAGCCATCGGTCGCGAACAGACAATAGCCGAGCTGAGGAGGCTCACCCGCATCTGCAAATGGGCCACAATCTGCGCCACTGCGGCACTCGCTCTGGGACTCTTCGCAGTCATTGCAATCGACCTTCTACTCATATTGCCCAGTCTCTCCCAAGGATTCTGTCTCCAATCCGTAGAACTTCAAGCCGGCGAAGGACCGTGCCTCGCTCTCGTCGGTGCCAATGCACAGACCCCACTTATGCTCATCGCGCACGACGGTCACACCGCCATGGGGAGCGTCATGATGACATTCCTCGCGCTCGCTATCGCACTGAGCGCATACAAGCTTTTCTCCATCATTGAAAAGGCGGGCAGGCCCTTTGACCTTGAATGCAGCCGTATGCTACATCGAGTTGGGCTTTTGTTCCTTATCGGCGGCGCTGCCGTGAGACTCCTTGGTGCCATAGTCACGGGATTGATGCTTTCGGGATTTGGCGGCAGCTTTACAGATGCCTTCGGCGGCCAGCTGTTCGAGCCCTCTATGCTCTTTGCAGGCCTGATTATTATCCTGATTGCCAGCATCTTCGCTACGGGTGTATCCTGCAAAAACAAGATGACGAGTTGCTCTAGGGGGAATCCATGATCATTCTGCGGCTCGACCGCATGCTCGCCGAACGCAAGATCTCATCCAAAGAACTTGCGGAACGCGTGGGCATCTCCCAAGTCAATATGTCACGCATTAAGACGGGCAAGGTTTCTGCCATACGTTTTTCAACTCTTGACGCGATATGTCGGGCACTCGACTGCCAACCGGGCGATGTACTGGAATATATATCCGACGATGAAGCCGATAGCCTTTTTGGACTTAAAGATGAATAGCCATAATTAAGCCGCCAATCACGCCTCAACGCAAAAAGTCCGCCAGAACGACTTCCGTACTGGCGGACTTTCTGCTGTCTATCGGCTAGATGCTCGATGAGCCGTGCGACTCTTTACGCAAACAGGCCGTAGATGCTGATGTTGGCCTTGGCGTAGAGGCCGTTAGCATACTCGGTCCACTTGGAGCTGGCGCTCGAAGCCTGCGAGGAATACTGCTGGTAGGCGGTGTAATAGGCGGTCATGGCCTGCTTATAGGTAGCGCTATCGGCCGTAAAGGCATCGTCGGCAAAGGCCTTAGCGTAGGTGCTGCTCTCGTCCTTCCAAGTGCCCTTTGAGCTATCCCACTCATCGCCGGCAAGGTTGATGATGTAGTCGGCGTAATCCTTGCTCGCGGTCTCCTCGTTGCCGTCAGAAGGCTCGGTCGGAGCGGTCGGCATGCTTGCGGAGCTATCGCCCACCTTCTTCTTGTAGAGCTTCTGCAGCGTCGCGGACTGGCGGACGATCTGCTTGGCCTGGTCCTTGGACACGCCATACTGCGTGGCCATGGTCTTGTAGTCAGAAGTGCCGATGGAATCCTCGGCGTACTTCTTCATCTCCTTGGAAGAGACGGTAATGCCCTCGTCCTCGGCGGCATCGAGCAGGATCTTGTTGCGCACGTAGGACAGGATGACGTCGGCAGAAGGAGCGGTGTAGTTGCCATCACTATCCTTGACGGTATCGAGCTGTACTGGCTCTCGATGGCCTCGCGCGCGGTGATATCGCTCTTCTTGCCGTTGTAGCTATAGCTTGCCACGGTCGAATCGAGCTGGTCCTCGGTCAGGGTCGCCGAGCCGACACCCTTGCCGCCAAAGCCGCCATTGCCAATAAAGAAGCCGACCACCGCAGCGATCACGACGGCAACCACAAAGGCGGCGATCATCGTCTTCTTGTGCTTGGATACGCGATCGTCTTCATCGGAACCCAGGATATCGTCGTCCTCATCCTGGGCCTCGGGCATCAGATTCTCGTCAGCGGCATCCGCGGCAATCTGAGCCTCCAGACGGGCGTCCTCCTCCTCGGCCGTCGTACCGGCAGCAATGTGCTCGGCAGACGTACCGGCGACCAGGTCGATCTTCTCGTCCTCGTCACCGTCGGGGCCTTCGCCGCGCTCGATGATCTGGATGCCGTCGATCTCGTCCTTCTCGTCCTTCTTTTGAATCAGACCCATATCGGTTACTCCTTGTTAGGAAACATAGTCCTCAATAGAATACGCCCGACAGAGCGCCGGGCGTATTGATTCTCAGGTTATACGCAAACACTTAAGTACTATTTAGGCGTTTGCAGCACGCATGCCTTAGGCCAGGTGCGCGATAACGGCATCGGCAAAGGCCTGCGTGCCCACGGCCCCCTCGACGGAGCCGGTCTGGGCACGACGCACGTCACCGGTAACCTGCTCGCCCTCGTCGAGCGTGGCAGATACGGCGGCGCGAATGCGATTAGCAGCGTCGTTCTCGCCAGGTGATCGAGCATCATCGCAGCAGAAAGGATCTCGGCCGTGGGGTTGGCGATATCCTGGCCAGCGATATCGGGCGCGGAGCCGTGCGTTGCCTCGAAGATGGCGCAATCGGCACCGATGTTGGAGCCGGGGGCCATCCCTAAGCCACCCACCAGGCCGGCGCACAGGTCGCTCACGATGTCGCCGTACAGGTTGGGCAGCACCAGGACATCGAAGTCGTTGGGGTTCTGGACCAGGCCCATGCAAGTGGCGTCGACAATCTTGTCGTTGAACTCGATATCGGGATAGTTGGCGGCCACCTCGCGCGCAACGCGCAGGAACAGGCCGTCGGTCGCCTTCATGATGTTGGCCTTATGCACGGCCATCACCTTTTTGCGGCCGCAGCGGCGGGCATACTCAAAGGCATACTCCACAATGCGGCGGCTCTTGGCGATGGAGATGGGCTTGATCGAGATGGCGGAATCGGCGGCGAAGGTCTTCTGACCCGAGCGCTCGACAAGCTGCGAGAGCTCCTCGACCTCGGCAGCGCCCTCATCGAACTCGATGCCGGCGTAGAGGTCCTCGGTGTTCTCGCGCACGATGACCAGGTCGACATCGCGGAAGCGCGAGCCGTCGCCCGGCTGCGACAGGCAGGGGCGCACACAGGCATACAGGTCGAAGTGCTTGCGAAGGGCAACGTTAACGCTGCGGAAACCCGTGCGACCGGCGTGGTGATGGGACCCTTGATGGCAACCTTGGTCTCGGCGACCGCATCGAGCACGTGCTGGGGCAGCGGCGTGCCAAACTCGTCCATGACGCCGGCACCGGCCTCCTGGACATTCCAATTGATCTGGACACCGGTGGCCTCGACCACGCGGCGCATGGCCTGCGTAATCTCGGGACCGATACCGTCACCGGGAATCAGGACTACATCGTGCGCCATAATCTGTTACTCCTCGTCTTCGGCGGCGTCAGATTTTTTAACGCTAGCACGCTTCTTCTTTTTGGAGAGATCAAGGTCAAAGCGTTTAACAAGCATTTCGCAAATCTCGCTCGAACGGGCCTTGAGATAGCTGCCCTTGCCGTTCTCGGCATCGAACTTAAGGCGCAGCGCAAGCTTCTCGGCGACCTCGGCGTCGATCTCGCCCTGGCCAAACTCGTACAGGCAACCGAGCATGTCGCGATACTCGAGGTCGCGTGGTAGCACTGAATGGCCTCGTCCAGGATGGGCCAAGCCTCGCGCGAACGCTCGACGCTCGTGGCGCCCCACACGCACAGCAGGCGGAAGGCGGCATAGCGCAGCGTGGAGGAAATCTCGTCGAACAGTGCGGTCTCGGCGCCCTCAAAGGCATCGCCCAGCTGCTCGGGACAGGTGGTGGCAAGCGCCGTCAGGGCATCGAGGGCCTCCCAGCGGGTCTGAGCCTCGGGGCGGTCGAGTGCCTCGATCAGCGCGGGGACGCAGGGCACGACGCGCTGCGGATCGCGCTCGGCGAG
>ENA-OQEB01000585-OQEB01000585.1-human-gut-metagenome-genome-assembly--contig:-NODE-585-length-14925-cov-2.015678_pt1 | contig 14925 bp, 11 predicted proteins | sample MGYA00242787_ERZ504619 | MGnify/ENA primary metagenome ERZ504619 (study PRJEB26092, sample SAMD00036317) | human gut metagenome | host: Homo sapiens | study: EMG produced TPA metagenomics assembly of... | reverse complement strand
ACTTCGTGGTAAGAACCGTCGTAAAGAGTAACTTTAACGTCAACAACGGGGTAGTTTGCAAGTACACCTGAGTTCAATGCGCCCTGGATACCCTGATCAACAGGTCCGATAAATTCCTTCGGAATCTTACCGCCGACAACAGCGTTAACGAACTCATAGCCCTTACCGGGTTCGTTGGGCTCAAGTATGATCTTAACGTGACCGTACTGACCCGAACCGCCCGACTGGCGCTTGTACTTGGTTTCGTGGTCAACCTTCTTGCGGATGGTTTCCTTGTAAGCAACCTGAGGCTTACCTACGTTAGCCTCAACCTTAAACTCACGAAGAAGTCTGTCAACGATTATTTCAAGGTGAAGCTCGCCCATACCTGCATAATGGTCTGACCTGTTTCTTCATCTGTATAGCACTTGAAGGTGGGGTCCTCTTCAGCAAGCTTCTGAAGGCCGATACCCATCTTCTCCTGTCCAGCCTTAGTCTTGGGCTCGATAGCTACACGGATAACCGGATCCGGGAAGTTCATTGACTCAAGAACGATCGGGTACTTCTCGTCGCAGAGTGTGTCACCTGTTGTTGTGTTCTTGAGGCCTACGACAGCGGCAATGTCGCCTGCGTAAACTGTCTCAATGTCCTCTCTGTGGTTAGCGTGCATCTGAAGGATACGACCCATTCTCTCTCTGGTGTTCTTAACAGAGTTATAAACGGTTGTACCTGCGTTTACAGTACCCGAGTAAACTCTGAAGAAGCAGAGCTTACCAACGAAGGGGTCTGTTGCTATCTTAAATGCAAGAGCTGAAAAAGGCTCTGAATCTGATGAATGTCTCTGCTCCTCTTCATCGGTCTCGGGGTTTACGCCTTGATAGACTCAATGTCTGTGGGAGCCGGCATAAAGTCAACGATAGCGTCGAGGAGAGGCTGAACACCCTTGTTACGGTAAGCTGTACCGCAGCAAATCGGAACCATCTCGTTGGCAATAGTAGCCTTACGGATAACCTTCTTAATTTCCTCAACTGTCGGCTCAACGCCTTCAAAATATTTCTCCATGAGATCATCATCCTGCTCAACGACTGACTCGATAAGCTGTGAACGGTACTTAGCAGCAAGCTCCTTCATATCGTCCGGGATTTCCTCACGGCGAATGTCTTACCGAGGTCATCATAATAAACCTCAGCATCGTTATTGATAAGGTCAACAATACCCTTAAAGGTAGCCTCAGCGCCTATCGGGAGCTGAATCGGAACAGCGTTGCAGTTGAAACGCTCCTTGACCATATCAAGAACTCTGTAAAAATCAGCACCCATGATGTCCATCTTATTAACGAAAATCATTCTGGGTACTTTGTATTCGTCAGCCTGACGCCAAACGGTCTCAGACTGAGGCTCAACACCGCCCTTTGCGCACAAAACGGTAACAGAACCGTCAAGTACACGAAGCGAACGCTGAACTTCAACTGTGAAGTCAACGTGGCCGGGAGTGTCGATTATATTGATACGATGATTCTTCCAGAAGCAGGTGGTAGCAGCGGAAGTGATGGTAATACCTCTCTCCTGCTCCTGAGCCATCCAGTCCATGGTAGCGTCGCCGTCGTGTGTCTCACCTAATTTGTGGTTAACACCCGTGTAAAACAAAATTCTTTCTGTTGTAGTTGTTTTACCGGCGTCGATATGAGCCATGATACCAATTATTTCTTGTTTTTTCAAGAGATACCTTTCTCGGCATAATATCCTCCATTGCCGAATTACTCGGCGTAAAAATCTCCGGTAAAATTACCATCTGAAATGTGCAAAAGCTTTGTTAGCTTCAGCCATTCTGTGTGTTTCTTCACGCTTCTTGAATGCTGCGCCGGTCTCATTGACTGCGTCAAGGATCTCGTTAGCAAGTCTTTCCTTCATCGTTCTCTCTGAACGTGAACGTGCATAAAGCGTGATCCAACGGAGTCCCAAAGTCTGTCTTCTCTCGGGACGTACTTCCATCGGAACCTGATAAGTTGCACCGCCTACACGGCGAGCTTTAACTTCGAGAACAGGCATAACATTTTCCATTGCAGCATCAAAAACCTCCAACGGTTCTTTACCTGTTTTCTCAGCGATAATGTCGAATGCGTCGTAAACGATCTTCTGGGCAACACCCTTCTTACCGTCGAGCATAACGCTGTTGATAAGCCTTGTTACAAGCTTTGAATTGTAAAGCGGATCCGGCAAAACGTCACGTTTTGCAATCTGGCCTCTTCTTGGCACTTCGCTTCCCTCCTTCATAGTAATGATATCATAGGTACTCTGGTGACAAAACCCGTGGTGTCAATGCAAAGAGGCATATAAATTATATATATACACCAATTATAGCATTTGACTGATTGTAGATTCTGTCTGTTGATAATTTTAAGGTCTGACTACCTTATTTTTTTGCGGCCCTTGGGTCTCTTTGCGCCGTATTGGAACGACTCTGCATTCTTCCGTTTAACGCCCTGTGTATCGAGTGTACCACGGATAATATGGTAACGAACACCGGGGAGATCCCTAACACGGCCGCCTCTGATAAGAACAACTGAGTGTTCCTGAAGGTTGTGGCCTACGCCCGGGATGTAAGCAGAAACTTCGATTCCGTTAGTGAGACGAACTCTGGCAAGCTTACGAAGAGCTGAGTTGGGCTTTTTAGGTGTATCTGTCTTAACAACAGTACAAACACCTCTCTTCTGAGGAGAAGCATTATCAGTCATAACGTTCTTCTTAGAGTTAAGTCCCTTACCGAGAGCAGGAGCCTTTGACTTCTTCTCGATAGTATCTCTTCCGTTGCGTACAAGCTGGTTAAAGGTTGGCATTTTTTCACCTCCGATAAAAAATTATGACACGATGTGTCAGCAAAACAAACACTATCGATTAAAATAGTGTTTATTTTGCTCACACAACCAAAGATTTTAACATTAAAAACCTTCGGTTGTCAAGCATTATTTAATTTTTAGTCATTTATTTCTTCTTCGGACTCGGTTGAAGCGGTATAAACTCTCTCGTTTTCTACCTCGCTGTAGCAGCGCATACCTGTTCCCGAGGGAAGAAGCTTACCGATGATAACGTTCTCTTTAAGACCCATAAGGTTATCGACCTTACCCTTGATAGCTGCATCGGTAAGAACTCTTGTCGTCTCCTGGAAGGAAGCTGCCGACATAAAGGAGTTTGTAGCCAACGAAGCCTTTGTGATACCGAGAAGCACGGGCTCGCAAACAGCTCGATGAACTCTTCGCCCTTTGCTTCACATTCCTGCTTAGCCTTTCTCTTCTCGATAGTAAAGTCAACCTTTTCAACCTGCTCGCCGGGGAGGAAGTGGGTTGAGCCGGGCTCTTCTACCTTGAGCTTTCTCATCATCTGACGAACGATTACCTCGATATGCTTATCGTTGATGTCAACACCCTGCATACGGTAAGTTCTCTGAACTTCCTTGATAAGATAATCGTGAACCGCATGGACACCGTTGATAGCAAGTATGTCGTGCGGATTGGGAGAACCCTCTGTAAGAGCTGTGCCCTTCTTAACGTAAACGGGATTGCCGTTTTCGTCGGTCTCCACGTTGAATTTCTTACGGTAGCCGTAAGGAATAAGATATGATTTTTCGTCGCCCGTCTCGTCATTTGTAATAACGATATGCTCGTTTCTCTTGATTTCTCTGAACGAAAGACGTCCGTCGATTTCGGAGAGGATAGCAAGCGTCTTGGGCTTTCTTGCCTCGAACAATTCCTCGACACGGGGAAGACCCTGTGTAATATCCTGGCTCGAAGCGACACCGCCGGTGTGGAACGTACGCATTGTAAGCTGTGTACCGGGCTCACCGATTGACTGAGCTGCGATAATACCGACAGCCTCGCCGACCGTAACGGGCTTGCCTGTTGCAAGGTTTGAGCCGTAGCACTTGATACATACGCCGTGCTCGGATTCACAAGTAAGAAGTGAACGAATCTTAATTTTTCTGTCTGCGGGATTTTCTCTTGCGTTGACAATATCGGCAACGATTTTAGCGTCAGCCTCGGACATCATCTTGTCCTTCGACATAATAACTTCGCCGTTTTCGTCTGTCAAATCCTCAAGCAAGAAACGACCTGTAAGTCTCTCCTGAAGGCTCTCGATAAGCTCCTTGCCCTCCATAATATCGTAAACGTCGATACCGTCGTGGCAATGGCAATCCTCTTCACGAATGATAACGTCCTGTGAAACGTCAACAAGACGACGTGTAAGGTAACCCGAGTCAGCTGTACGAAGAGCTGTATCGGCAAGACCTTTACGAGCACCACGGGATGAAATGAAGTATTCAAGTACGTTAAGTCCCTCACGGTAGTTAGCACGAATCGGAACTTCGATGACCTTACCTGATGTATTGGCGATAAGACCACGCATACCTGCCAACTGACGAAGCTGTGAGTCAGAACCACGGGCACCCGAGTCAACCATCATATAAATCGGATTGTACTTACCGAGGTTGTCTTTAAGACCGGAAGCAACGTCGTTTGTGCATTTCTCCCAAACCTTAATAACCTTCTGACTTCTCTCGCTGTTGCTGATAAGACCGAGATTGTAGTTAGCCGAAATCTTATCAATCTTTGCATCAGCCTCTTTAAGAAGCTCTGCCTTATAGGGAGGAATTACTGCGTCGCAAACAGCAACTGTAATACCTGATTTTGTCGAATATTTGTAACCCTGTGCCTTGATAGCGTCAAGCACCTGAGAAGAAACGTTTACGCCGTGAACCTTGATACATTTATCAATGATTTTACCGAGCGTTTTCTTGTTGACAAGGAAGTCAACCTCAAGCTTAAACGCATTTGCGGGATCGCTTCTGTCAACGAAGCCGAGGTCCTGCGGAATGGGTGTATTGAAGATTATCTTACCGAGAGTTGTCTCAACAAGCTGTGAAACCGTCTCGCCGTTAATCTCCTTAGTCATTCTAACCTTTATCTTTGAATGAAGACCGATATAGCCTCATCATAAGCCATTGTAGCCTCATCAACAGTTGAGAATACCTTACCCTCGCCGGCTCGCCGTCTTTATCCATTGTAAGATAGTACGAACCGAGGATCATATCCTGTGTAGGTACGGTTACGGGTTTACCGTCTGACGGTTTAAGGAGGTTGTTGGCAGCAAGCATAAGAAGTCTTGCCTCAGCCTGAGCCTCAGCCGAAAGCGGAACGTGAACAGCCATCTGGTCGCCGTCGAAGTCGGCGTTGAACGCTGTACAAGCAAGGGGATGAAGCTTAATTGCTCTACCTCAACAAGAACGGGCTCAAATGCCTGAATACCGAGTCTGTGAAGTGTGGGAGCACGGTTAAGCATTACCGGGTGTCCCTTGATAACAACTTCAAGAGCGTCCCAAACCTCGGGATTAGCACGTTCAACCATCTTTCTTGCAGACTTTATGTTGCCTGTAACACCTGTCTCAACAAGACGCTTCATAACGAAGGGCTTGAACAATTCAAGAGCCATTTCCTTAGGAAGACCGCACTGATACATCTTGAGCTCGGGTCCTACGACGATAACCGAACGTCCCGAATAGTCAACACGCTTACCGAGAAGGTTCTGACGGAAACGTCCCTGCTTACCTTTAAGCATATCGGAAAGAGATTTCAACGCTCTGTTGTTCGGACCTGTAACGGGTCTGCCTCTTCTGCCGTTGTCGATAAGTGCGTCAACAGCCTCCTGAAGCATTCTCTTTTCATTTCTGATGATAATGTCGGGAGCACTAAGCTCAAGGAGCTTTTTAAGACGGTTATTTCTGTTGATAACTCGTCTGTAAAGGTCGTTGAGGTCGGAAGTAGCAAATCTGCCGCCGTCAAGCTGAACCATAGGACGAATATCGGGGGGAATTACCGGAATGACGTCCAAAATCATCCACTCGGGACGGTTGCCCGACTGTCTGAATGCCTCGGCAACCTCAAGACGCTTGAGAATTCTTGTCTTTTTCTGACCGCTTGCATCCTCAAGCTCTGCACGAAGGTCGTTTGCGAGCTTTTCAACGTCTATACCCGCAAGAAGCTCTTTGATAGCCTCTGCGCCCATACCGGCCTTGAAATCGTCCTCATATTTTTCTCTCATATCGAGATATTCCTTCTCGGAGAGAATCTGATTCTTTTCAAGCTCGGTATCGCCGGGATCGGTAACTATATATCTTGAGAAATAGAGAACCTTTTCAAGGTCTCTGGGAGATATATCAAGGATAAGTCCCATTCTTGAGGGAATACCCTTGAAATACCATATGTGAGATACGGGAGCAACAAGCTCAATGTGTCCCATTCTCTCTCTTCTGACTTTAGCCTTTGTTATTTCAACACCGCAGCGTTCGCATATTTTGCCTTTATAACGAACTCTTTTATACTTTCCGCAGTAACATTCCCAGTCCTTTGTGGGTCCGAAAATCTTTTCGCAGAAAAGTCCTTCTTTTTCGGGCTTTAACGTGCGGTAGTTAATTGTTTCGGGCTTCTTGACCTCTCCGTAAGACCACTCTCTGATCTGCTCGGGTGAGGCAAGGCCGATTTTAATTGACTCAAAGGTTATATTTTCCATTAAATTTTTACCTTCTTCCTTAAAATCTGAACTGTGAGTTTACTCGGTTAAAATTCGTCGTCGTTGAATTCGTCGTCGTCAAACGAATCATCGCCTGTGAGATATTCGTTGAAGGCGTCCTCTCCGAGTTCTTTTTCTGCATCCTCATCCGTAACGTAGCCGTCATCGAGTGAAGCGTCGTTTACGTAGGACATATCCTCATTAGCAACAACAGGAGTATCCATCTCATCATCAAAGTTTTGTTTAAGGTCAATTTCATTGTTGTCCTTATCGAGAACTCTGATGTCAAGTGCGAGAGCCTGAAGCTCTTTAACAAGAACCTTGAACGATTCGGGAACACCGGGCTTCGGAATGTTCTGTCCCTTAACGATAGACTCATAGGTCTTAACTCTTCCGACAAGGTCGTCCGACTTAACGGTAAGGATTTCCTGAAGAGTATAAGCAGCACCGTAAGCCTCAAGTGCCCAAACCTCCATCTCACCGAAACGCTGACCGCCGAACTGAGCTTTACCGCCCAAGGGCTGCTGAGTAACAAGTGAGTAAGGACCTGTGGAACGTGCGTGAATTTTATCGTCTACAAGGTGGTGAAGCTTCAAGTAGTACATAATGCCGACAGTAACGGGGTTATCGAATTTAAGACCTGTTCTGCCGTCTGTAAGGATCGACTTACCGTCCTCACGGTAGCCTGCCTCACGAAGTGCATCTCTGATGTCGGACTCATGTGCACCGTCGAATACCGGTGTGGCAATCTTCTGTCCGAGCTTTCTGAATGCGAAGCCGAGGTGTACCTCAAGAACCTGTCCGATGTTCATTCGGGAAGGAACGCCCAACGGGTTAAGAACTATGTCAAGCGGAGTACCGTCATCAAGGAACGGCATATCCTCCTGCGGAAGTATTCTCGAAACAACGCCCTTGTTACCGTGACGGCCTGCCATTTTATCGCCGACGGAGAGCTTTCTCTTCTGTGCGATATAGCAGCGTACAACCTTATTTACACCGGGGCTTAATTCGTCCGAATTTTCTCTTGTGAAAACTTCGACGTCAACAACGATACCGTATTCGCCGTGAGGTACTTTAAGAGAAGTATCACGAACCTCTCTTGCCTTCTCGCCGAATATCGCTCTGAGAAGTCTTTCCTCGGCGGTAAGCTCTGTTTCGCCCTTAGGTGTAACCTTACCGACAAGAATGTCGCCCGAGTGAACCTCTGCGCCGACACGGATAATACCGTTTTCATCAAGGTTTGCCAAAGCGTCCTCGCCGACGTTCGGAATATCTCTTGTGATTTCCTCTGCGCCGAGCTTGGTATCTCTTGCTTCGATTTCAAATTCTTCTATGTGAACAGATGTATAAACATCATCACGAACAAGCTTTTCGTTGATAAGAACAGCATCCTCGTAGTTATAGCCTTCCCAGGTCATAAATCCGATAAGAGCGTTCTTACCGAGTGAAATTTCGCCGTTTGCGGTTGCGGGACCGTCTGCAATAACCTGTCCCTCGGTAACCTCTTCGCCCTCAGAAACTATCGGGCGCTGGTTGATACATGTATCCTGGTTGGAGCGCATAAACTTAATAAGCTCATAGGTATCAACGTCTCCGCCCTTGACTGCAATTTCAATCTTCTGAGCGTCAACCTTTACAACCGTACCTGCACGCTTTGCAAGAATAACTGTGCCCGAGTCAACAGCAGCCTTATATTCCATACCCGTTCCGACAATCGGGGAATCGGTTTTAAGAAGCGGAACAGCCTGCTTCTGCATGTTAGAGCCCATCAAAGCACGGTTTGCATCGTCGTTTTCAAGGAACGGAATCATTGCGGTAGCAACGGAAACAAGCATCTTGGGCGATACGTCCATATAGTCTGCGTCCGAAGCGTTGACCTCAAGGAATTCGTCTCTGAATCTTGCGGTAACCTTTGAATTTACAAATCTGCCATTCTCGTCAAGGGGCTCGTTTGCCTGAGCAACAATGTAGTTATCCTCGACGTCGGCGGTCATATATTCAACCTCGTTAAGTACAACACCCGTCTCCTTATCAATCTTTCTGAAGGGAGCTTCGATAAAGCCGTACTTATTTATTTTTGCAAATGTAGCAAGGTAAGAGATAAGACCAATGTTCGGACCTTCGGGAGTCTCGATCGGGCACATACGTCCGTAGTGAGAGTAGTGAACGTCTCGAACCTCAAATCCTGCACGGTCTCTCGAAAGACCGCCGGGGCCCAATGCGGAAAGTCTTCTCTTATGAGTAAGCTCCGACAAGGGGTTTGTCTGATCCATGAACTGTGAAAGCGGAGAAGAGCCGAAGAACTCCTTGATAGCCGCCATAACAGGTCTGATATTTATAAGAGCAGAGGGAGTAACCTTATCGGGCTCCTGTGCCTGAAGGGTCATTCTCTCCTTGACAACTCTTTCCATTCTTGAGAAGCCGATTCTGAACTGGTTCTGAAGAAGCTCGCCGACAGAACGGATACGTCTGTTGCCGAGGTGGTCGATGTCGTCGGTAACGCCTACGCCGCAAGCAATGCAGTTAAGGTAGTTGATGGAAGCCATAATATCGTCAATGATAATATGCTTCGGAATAAGTCGTCGCACGGTTAGCCATTTCCTCACGAAGTGCATCCTTATCGTCGCCGCACTTATTAAGGATTTCCTGAAGAACGGTAAAGCGAACCTTCTCGTTGATACCGATTTCCTCAAGCTCGTCCTCAGTGAACATCGGAACATACTCGCCGATGTCAACCATACCGTTTGAGAATACCTTTACTTCCTCGCCCTCGGAATCAACATAAGCGACGGTAACGCCCTCCTGCTCGATTCTGTATGCAAGCTCGGGAGTAATCATCTCGCCTGCGTCTGCAAGGATTTCGCCTGTAAGCTCGCTGATAACGGGCTGTGTAACCTTAAAGCCCTCAAGTCTTGAAGAAATGCCGAGCTTTTTATTGTATTTATATCTGCCGACTCTTGAAAGGTCATAGCGTCTCGGGTCGAAGAACAAGCCGTCAAGATGAGCCTGTGCCGTCTCAAGTGTGGGCGGCTCGCCGGGACGAAGTCTCTTATAAACCTCGATAAGAGCCTGCTCTGTATTGATAGTGGTATCCTTTTCAAGCGTAGCCTTAATTCTCTCGTCATAGCCGAAGAATTCAAGGATATCGGTATTCGAGCTGAGTCCCAACGCTCTGATAAAGGTTGTGATGTAAATCTTTCTGTTCTTGTCTATACGAACATAGAAAAGGTCATTCTGATCTGTCTCATATTCAAGCCAAGCACCCCTGTTCGGGATAACGGTTGCGGAATAAAGCTCCTTACCGGTCTTGTCGTGAGTCATATCAAAATATACGCTGGGAGAACGAACGAGCTGTGAAATGATAACACGCTCAGCACCGTTGATAACGAAAGTTCCCGACTCGGTCATAAGCGGGAAATCGCCCATATAAACCTCGTTCTCTTTGATTTCGCCCGTTTCCTTGTTAAGAAGTCTTGCGGTTACTCTCAAGGGAGCTGCGTAAGTAGTATCTCTCTCCTTACATTCCTTTACAGTATATTTCGGGGTGTCATCCATTCTGTAATCTACGAAACTCAGCGCAAGATTGCCGGAAAAGTCTGTAATGTCTGCAACATCACGGAATACTTCCTTCAATCCTTTGTCAAGAAACCACTTGTACGAATCCTTCTGAACCTCGATAAGGTTGGGTATTTGCATAACCTCATTGATCTTCGAGAAAGTCATACGGGTTGTTTTTCCGAATTTTTCAGGTTTGACATTCACCATAGGGCTTATCACTCTCCATCATTATTTTTATCTTAAAGGCTTTTCACAAGCCCGGAGATTACTCTCAAAACGGTTAAATATGCTCTTGATTTTCAACACATATTATGGTAAAATACCGTTACGTTGATAAATGAAAAGGCATACATTTCCATTCTAATAGCAGTTAATTATAAACCATTCGTTCAACAATGTCAATAGATATTGTTGAAATATTTTTATTTATAATGTATTTGACCTATTTATTATGTAAACAAAGAAAAAGGGAGTTATAAAATGGCAAAAAACAAGTATGATTGGGAAAATCCCGCCGTCATCAAAAGGAATAAAGAGGACGGGCACGTTATAGCGTTCTGCTATGACGACGAAAAATCCGCACTTGAGAGGAAGCCGTCGGATTACAAAGCTACTCTTGACGGCAAATGGAAATTCTATTGGCAGATGGGCATTGAGGCTGCCCCGAGAGCTTCTACAAGCCCGATTTTGACGACAGCGATTGGAAGTACATAACAGTTCCGTCTGTTTGGCAGACTGAAAAGACAGGCAGCTTCCCCTACTATTACGCAAGCACCTTTCCCCGTGCTATCAGCCGTAAAAAGTCTAAAATTCCGTCAATCGACCACGATATGCAGGAAATCGGAATCTACAGAAGAGAATTTGACCTGCCCGAGAATTTCTCGGACAAGGAGGTTTTCCTCCATTTCGGCGCTGTTAAATCCGCAATCGAGGTTTATGTAAACGGCAGCTTTGTAGGCTATTCGCAGGTGCTATGACGCCTCACGAATTCGACATTACAAAGTATCTCGTTCCCGGTAAGAACTCTGTTGCGGCAAAGGTTTACCGTTACAGCGACGCTCAGTATATTGAGGATCAGGATATGTGGCTGCTCTGCGGTATTTACAGAGAGGTTTATATCTTCGCAGAGCCGAAGGTTTGCCTGCGTGACTTCTTTATCACAACAGACCTTGACAAGGACTACAATAATTCCGATGTTGAGCTTGAAGTTCAGGTCAACAACTATCATTCAAAGGATAAAAAAGCAAAGGTTACAGCTTACATCGAAAGAAACGGCAAGAAAACTCCTATCGGAGAGGCAGAGTTTGTTGCCAAAAGCGGCGTAAACAAGGTGCATTTGAAAACAACGGTTGAGTCGCCCGAAAAGTGGTCGGCTGAGGTTCCGAATCTCTACAACCTTGTTATCGAGCTTGACGCCGAGAAGCATTCAAAGGTTTACAAGTCAATCCGCTTCGGCTTTAAGAAGGTTGAAATCGTAGGCGAGAAAATCCTTTTCAACGGTCAGCCGATGATGCTTCGTGGCACAAACCGCCACGACTTCGACCCCGATCACGGCTGGGCAGTTCCTAAGGAGAGATTTTTGCAGGATATGAGCCTTATGAAAAAGGCAAATATCAACTCGATCCGTACCTCTCACTATCCCGACGACCCGTATTTCTATGAATTGGCAGACGAATACGGCTTCTATGTTATGGATGAGTGCGATATGGAGAGCCACGGCGTTAGACGTAAGGGCGTACCGGGCAGCAATCCCGTTTGGACTCCTGCGGTTGTCGATAAGATGGAGAGAATGGTGCTTCGTGACAGAAACCACGCTTGCGTATTTATGTGGTCGCTCGGCAACGAGGCAGGCGACGGCGAAAACTTCGTTAAGATGAAGGAAGCGGCGTTGAAGCTTGACACCACACGTCAGTTCCACTATGAGGGCGACTTTGACTTTACAAAGAGCGACGTTATTTCGAGAATGTATCCGCTTGAGGACACAATGAAGAAGCTCGGCAACCGTGAGCCTATCACAATCACTCTTTACGATAACATTGCAAATCAGCTTGCAGCCGATTCAAAGCCCATTCCGAAAGAGGCTTACACTCGCCCCGTAATTCTCTGCGAATATGCTCACGCTATGGAAAACAGCTTGGGTAACTTCCAGGAATATATGGACGATTTTGAAAAGTACGATAATATGTGCGGCGGATTTATCTGGGACTTCGTTGACCAGTCCATTCGCTACAAAGCAGAGGACGGCGACCACTGGCTTTACGGTACAGACTTTGAGAAAAAAGAGCCGAGAAAGCCCTTACAGCTTCCGAACACAACCGCAATGACAGGCTCAAACACATATTTCTGCGCTAACGGTATCGTTGCGGCAGACAGAAAGCCTCACCCCTCATACTACGAGGTTAAAAAGGTTTATGCCGAGATGAAAATCAAGGAAAAAGACCTTGAAAATAAGAAATTCACTCTTATCAATAAGCATCTTTTCACAGACCTTTCAGAATTTGAAATCAAGTGGGTCGTAAACGCAGACGGCGTTGAGGTTCAGTCGGGCTCACTCGGTACTGTTAAGGTTGCACCGCTCAGCGAAACCGAAATCACAGTTCCGTATGATATAAAGGAATATGAAAACAAGGAATATGTGCTTATTCTTTCGTTCATCACAAAAGAGGATAAGCCTTATTGCGAAAAGGGATACGAGCAGGCGTTCGATCAGTTCATTATAAAGGAAAAGACAGACGTTGAAGAAAGCTATGAGCCGAAAGAGGTTTCGTTCTCAAAGCACGAGGGCAAAATCGTTGTAAACGGCGACGGTTTCTCGCTTGTTATCAAGCACGGAAAAATCGTTTCTCTTAAATATAATGAAAAGGAATATGTCAAGACGGAAATCAAGCCCAACTTCTTCCGTCCGATTACCGACAATGACCTTTCAAATACAAACTTCGTTCCGTTCCTCATTCCGCTTCATCCCTATTACAGATGGCAGAAAGCTACGGACAAATTAAGCGGTATCCTTTCGGGCGTTGACAAAAATGCAGACGGCACACTTGAATTGAGCTTCGAGTGGGATGTTCTTTCAATGTCGGGCGTTCGTTCAAAGCTCACTATCTATCCGAACGGCAAAATTAAGTTCTACTTAAAGGGTACACCGAAAGGCGGCGCACTTCTCCGCTTCGGTACTCAGTTCGGACTTGTTGAGGAATTGGACAACGTTAAATGGTACGGCAGAGGTCCGCAGGAGACTTATCCCGACAGAAAGACCGGCGGTAAAATCGGCATTTGGGAAAAGACCGTCAATGACCTTGAGCACCACTATATGCGTCCGCAGGAGAATGGCAACAGAGTTGACGTAAGATATGTTGAGCTTACCTCTCACGACGGAGAAAAGGGACTCAAATTTACCTCTCCCTGTGCTACTCCCTTGCATTCAGCGCTTGGCATTACACACAGAATGCGCTTGAAAAGGCAACGCATATCCATAACCTCAAGCACACCGACATTACAACCTTTAACTATGACCTCGCTCAAATGGGCGTAGGCGGCGATATGCCGGGCGATGCACACGTTCGTGAGCCGTACATTCTTCATTCCAATAAAGAGTACGAATACAGCTTCACAGTTGAACCGTTGGAATAATAAATTCATAAACTAAACAAAGCAGGAATGAATTGTTAATTTATTCCTGCTTTTTTATTGACATTTAAGTAACTTTTTTGTAAAATTATACGGCATTATTCAAAGAAAGGTTTTAGAAAATTATGTGGTTTTGGTTTTCATTGATTGCATTGTTCTGCTGGAGTGGCTCGGACTTGTTCTCAAAGCTCGGTTGCGCCGATAAGTCGGACAAATACAGTCATTACAAAATGGTTACCGCCGTTGGCGTTGTTATGGGCTTGCACGCTCTGTATTCGATTTTCGTCGGCGGTGTTGAGGTTACGGGAAGCGCAATTCTTCGCTATCTCCCCGTTTCCGCTTTGTATATCGTTTCAATGGCGATCGGATATATCGGCTTGCGCTATATTGAGCTTTCGATTTCCTCGCCTATATGCAATTCCTCCGGTGCGCTCGTTGCGGTTATCTGCCTTATCACAGGTCAGACGCTCGCAGTTCCGCAGTATATTGCGGTTGCACTTGTTTGTATCGCTGTTATCGCACTCGGCTTTGTCGAGGCTAACGAGGACGACGAATTGAGAGCACTCAGACAGGAAAAGTCGAATTACAAGTATTCAAAATCGGCTCTTGCTATCGTTCTTCCGCTTATCTACTGCTTGCTTGACGCACTCGGAACCTTTGCGGACAGCATTGTGCTTGAAACTCTTGACGAGGACGTTGCAAACACCGCTTATGAGCTTACATTCCTTATCTGCGGTATCGTGGCGTTCATCTATGTAAAGCTCATCAAAAGCAGAAGTATTTCCCGAAAAAGGAAGCTCCGAAATATGCAGGTGCGATTTTCGAGACAGCAGGTCAGTTCGCATATATCTATGCTCTCGCTGACTCCGAGCACGTTGCAATGGCTGCACCGATTATCTCGCTTACTGCCTGCTTTCTGTTGTATGGGGCAGAATTTTCATTAAGGAAAAGCTTTCGTGGAAGCATTATCTCACAATCGCAATCGCAATAGTGGGTATTGTTATCCTCGGCCTTTACGATGCATAAAGACGAATTTAATTAAAATCATATTTCAGATTTTGGAGGCGAACACAGTTCGCCCGTTTTTATTTGCTATGAATTGACGGGCGACCACATATTCAGCCTCCCTTGTGTAAAGGGAGGTGCCGAACGAACGTGAGGCGGAGGGATTGTAAGGTTGATTTTATATGATTTTGTAAAA
>ENA-OQEB01000584-OQEB01000584.1-human-gut-metagenome-genome-assembly--contig:-NODE-584-length-14931-cov-2.274318_pt1 | contig 14931 bp, 17 predicted proteins | sample MGYA00242787_ERZ504619 | MGnify/ENA primary metagenome ERZ504619 (study PRJEB26092, sample SAMD00036317) | human gut metagenome | host: Homo sapiens | study: EMG produced TPA metagenomics assembly of... | reverse complement strand
AAGTAAATAAAAATTGCAATAGGCAGATGGTATTGTCAAATCTAAGGAAGTGGGGGAAATGTAAATTCTCCACTTTTGTTTATAATTGCAGTGATATTAGATTGATACTCTGCAATATTTTGAAATCATTGTTCAACACATAATATACCTTATTTTTAGCAACGGAATATACAAGAGAAACTCTGGTTGCCCAAAGTCCTTCCTGACGTACTGACCTAAGTACATCAAAGGCGTTGGAAATAGAGAAGTTTTCTCCATATCCTTGCAGTAAATCCTTTGCCTTTTCATATCTGTTATCCCCAGATAAAACATATGGATTAGTCAATTCTGGTTTTAAAATGGAGTAATTTGTTATTAAGGAATATTTTTCTTTTTCCAAGCGATACCCAATCCCCGGTTCAATAATGAGAACACGCCCATTTCTATCCGAAAACATAGCCTGCATAGTAGTGTCAGGTGCATAAGTAATTTTCTTTTTTTTCACTATCTCCAATGAATCGTCAAAAGAGAGATTGCCTTTTATAAAGTTTTCTGTCAAATCAGCTATTGTATAGCATGATTCATTACCGCAAAATTGTGCATTGTCATTTCCATGTACATACAACAATGTGCCAACATTCCCATTTCTATTGATTCCGTGAAAAGAGTGGTACTTATTATCGGACATTTTTATCCCTATAAAAAAACGGTCTTTTTCGGCAATTACAGTATGTTCCCATTCAGAAAGGTCAATATCAAAATTGAACCCAACAATGGTTTCTTTTCCATTATACACAAATCTTGTACACATATTTGTATTTCCTTTCGCAAACTAATTTAAATAGTGTAAAAACTAATTACATTAGTAATTTTAAATATTATAAGACTGTTTGTCAATACAAGAGTTCATTTTTTCTAACCAAATTATTGACTTCATTAATTTGATTAATTAAAATGAAGTAAATGATGTGTAGAAAGAGGAAAATGAATATGCGAGTTACAAAAGCCGAAGTTATAAAAACTGCTTCTGATATGGCTGATAGAAATGGACTTCATAATGTTTCTTTGAAAGCTATTGCTGAAAATTTAGGGATTCGTACCCCCTCCTTATATAATCATATAGGAAGTTTGGATGAACTTCTTAGGGAGATAGCACATAGTGGTATGCGTACTATGAATGAAAAAATGATTCGTGCAGCAATCGGTAAGACAGGGGATTCAGCGTTAAAATTAGTGGCAGTTGAATATCTTAATTATATGATTGAACATCCCGGTGTTTATGAAATAATTCAATGGGCTAGTTGGAATGGAACAGAGGAAACAGCAATCATTTTTAATGATTATCTATCTTTACTTAAAACACTTATTTGCTCATGTGGCTTTAATCCAGATAAGACCACTGAAATTTTGAACATGGTAACAGGTATGCTTCATGGTTATACAACTTTACAATTAAGATATGCTTTTTCTAATCCTGATAAAGTAAGAAAAGAATTATCCGAAGCAATTGACACACTACTATTGGGAGCTAATCAAAAATATAAAGACTAATGATAAATTTTAAAAAGAAATATTTTATAAGAGAAACGTGCAAATCTCAAATGAGAAATGCACGTTTTTCTATAACTATTTCACAATCTTCCAGTTTTCCCCGTTCTTTTCCAGCACAAGGTCAAACTGCGATACCTGTGTTGTCATGGTCTGGTTATCCAGATATTTCACTGCAAGGGAAGCTGTCACCTGATTTCCGTTTCGATTGTAAACTGGATTCACCAGTTCCGAGAAAATGTATTCTTTCCCCACAGGTTTCAGCACGCCCTCATTCACATAATAGGTCAGCTCCTTTGCGGTTGCCGTAGGGTACAGCTTGAAAAAGGTAGTGAGAAATTCGTTGATTTCCTCCGTGGTGATGGAATCCACCGTACCGTCACTTTGTACCGCTTTTGGCGTATAGCCGGATTTTACGGGAACGCTGGTGATGGTTGGGTTCTGGATAATCGTCAGGTTTCCAGAGCCGTCCACATAGACCGTCACCTGATAGGCGGAACGGACGGTTTTACCGGATTCTCCCTCTGTGATACGCTGTTCCACTGTATAGGTCACTTGATAATGCTGCTCCTTTTCTTCTGTGATTTCCCATATCTGAAAATCGGTCAGGGCAGACGATACGGGGATGTCCTTTCGGACAGTATCTACATTCAGGGCTTGCAGCTCTCCGGTGAGATAGCCTTTTAAAGCATTTGTCCGGTTATCAATGGAAGCGGCGGACTGTTCCCATGAATAGTAGACTTCTGCGAAATTCTCCACAAAGTTTTCTATCTTGTGGGTGTCGAGGATTGTTTCCTTAATCACTTTGGTTTCATGGACAGTATGAATGTCTATCGCTGTGAAATTCTTATAGACGGCAAACAGGAAGCTCATTGCCAGCAGCACCCACAGGGCAATTACGGTTTTTTTTGTGGGTATTGACTTTGTAAACTTTCAGTTTCTTTTCTTTCTGCTTTTTCTGGTTATCCTCTTTTCTAATCTGAATCATATCGGTTCATCCTTTCTTATTGTTTGATTCGTCGGGCTCCGGCAAGGTGCTGTTGCCAGTAAGAGCCTGTCAGGTCTGCATAACCAATGGGATTTCCGGCATGGTACATCCGGTTATTTCCCACATACAGCCCCACATGGGTGATGTAGGTTCCAGCATTGTAGGTGGAGTGGAAAAAGACCAAATCCCCTGCTTTTGCTTCGGACAGGGGGATGTGCTGCGTCACATTGTACTGTTCCTGTGCTGTCCGTGGCAGGGCGATTCCTGCCTTGCCATAGCACCACTGCACCAGTCCCGAACAGTCAAAGGAAGTGGAGGGGGAATCGCCCCCGTACACATACGTCCAGCCCTCATACTTTAAAGCTTCCTCTATGATAGCCTGCACCGTTTCATCATCAAACTGTGCCACGGTCAGGTATTGCGATACCAAGAGGACATAGAACATATTTCCGTAGGAATACCGCCAGCCCCATTTTTCTCTACCGCAACAGGGTTGGTGTAGGTGACTTTCTTTCCGCCGGATTTGTCCCTTGCGAAGCTCTCTGCCAGTTCAAAGGTGTATTTTTTTCCGTGTCCTGCCACATAGTCTAGGAAACCGCCGCCGTAGTTGTAGGACTGAATCACACTATTTAAGTCACAGCCCTTTGTTTCTGCCGCTGCGAGCAGTTCCGAGAAATATTTGCAGCCCTGTTTGATGGATTCCTCTGTACTCAGGGAGTTCGGGGGAAGCCCCAGAGATTCCGAGGACTGCATAACGTCTTCCAGCGTGCCGCCGGATTCCACCTGAATGATGGCGAGCAGCACATTTAAGTATTCCTCTATGCCATATTCCCTTGCATACTTTTCCAGCATAGGCTTATGGGCGAGGACTTCCTGTGATACGCTCACGCCCCCATAGATAAGGTTTCCGCTGCTTCCTCCGTCTTCCTCATCCGAGAAGACAATCACCACCAAAAGGAGCAGGGAGAACATTATCACGAACACGCCGTAACAGGCAAAGAAAAGGTGTCTTAACTTCATGGCTTCTCCCCTTTCTTCTGTTTGGAAGCCGCTGTTACCGTTTTTGTCCACTCCTTTCTGGCGGTGGTACGCCGGATGGTAAAGTTAGATTCTTTTACCACAGGGGCAGCCCGTTTTCTTTCCGGTATCACAGGAGCCGTATCGTTCTGGACAGGTCTTGTCGGACGGGGAGCAGCAGGTGTGGTGGTTGGAGCTGTCTTTTGCCTTTCATCTGGCTGGACAGGAGAAGCCGGTGGGACTATCTGACGTTCTGCCTTACAGGCGGTGTCTGTTCATAGTGGATGGAAGCCGCCTTTACCACCGGAACAGAAGTCCGTTCTGCCACAGTTTCCCCATAAGAAACCTGTCCCCGTTCCCTGATGGATGGGGAAGCAGGCTTTCCTGTATGAGTGGTAGATGCATGATGTCGGAAATCTTCTGGCTGCTTTGCAGTAACAGGGCGTTCATGGACAGGAGCAGCCCCTTTGGGTGATTCGGAAGCTCTCTGTTGCGGCTGTTTTGCCTGTTCCAGTTCTGCCTGCGTTCTGCAATGGTCTGTCTGCGGCTTTCTGCCTGTGCATTTCGTTGTTCCGCTCTGGCAGTTCGGGTCTGGGTCACGCTGGAGGTAAAATCCCGTACTCCCTCTGATACCTGTGTTTTCCCGTGGTAAAGGGCGTACTTTGCATTGACAGGCAAATCCTTTGCCTGCTCCCGAAGCTGTCCGGCAGTATCGGCTATCTTATCTTTGGTATCTGCCGCCGCACCTACCGCAGAACCAGCCCGTTTCCATACGGATTCCTTTTCCGGTGCTGCCTGTCCGTCTGGTCTGCTGTGGTCTGCCTGTGTCCGTTTGGAAGCGCCGGAGGTGGAAGCAGTTCTCTGGTTTGAGCCAGCCTGTTTTCTTGCGTGGTATGCAGCCGTTCCAGCCCCAAGAGCCGCCACGGAACGTCCTAACTTATGCTGTAAACGGTGCATATGGGCGTGCATGAGCATACGGGGTCTTCGCATGATACGGCTCCCCATGCTTTGGGAATCGCCGCTCTGTAAGGAGAACATCCCCATCAAATCCCCCAGCTTGAAATAGATTCCGGCAAAAGTCACTATCTGCAAGAACGCCGTCAGGAAGAACGGATATTCCCCAGACAGGTTGTAGAGCATGGTGGAAATGCTGAACGCTACCGTGATAATCAGGGTGATTCCGGCTCTGGTAAGGATGGTGTTGAACAGTTTTGTAATGGCACGTTTTGACATCCCCTCAAAAGAGGGAACCATGCTAAGGAGGAAGCTCACAGGCAGGAACATGGCGTAGATGATAAAAAGCACCTGTGAGAAAATCATTATCCCTGTGAGCAGGAATACAAAAATGGAGATACCGATATTGAACATGAACAGGAAGAAGACGGTTCCCAAGCGGTTGATGGTCTTTGTGATGGTAAGGTTGGTGTTTTCCCTGTCTTCGATTTCCTCCACCACGATTTCTTCCCTGTCCTGCCCGTTGTTTTCGTCTGGGCTGGTTGAGAGCAGGCTTTCCACACGGTCAGCCCCAATGCTTTCCACATCCGAGTTGCCGTATTGCAGCAGGAGCCACGGCTGTTTGACCTGAATGGAAAACAGGCTGTCCCGTATCAAATCCACACTGTCTTTTCCTTGACTTTCCGAGTTTGGCAGCACAATCTTTGTACCAAGGGTCAGGCTGGCATTGCTGATGTCTGCGGAAAATTCATTGATTTTCCCGATATAATCAGGGGCATAGGCGATAAAGGAAGCGGACAGCACGAACACCACCACGAAGTTCACAACGGCATGGATGGCTTTTGTGGTTTCCCGTTTGATAAGCCCTGTGTAGGCAACGTAAATCCCCACCACCAGAATGAGAATCAGCAGGAACCCGACATAAAATCCCTCCGAGGACAAGCCGCTATTGGTAACGCCTGCAAGGGTCTGCATATTTTTCCCAATGGAATCCGCCGTAGAGGAAATGAAATCCAGTGAGTAGGTTCCTGAATCAGATACCCTGTGGCGTTGGAAAGGTACAAGCTGATTGTCCAGATAAAATTTGTGATGGCATACAGCCCGTACATCACCTGTTTTCCGATACCGTCCAGCCAGTTCCACGGGAGCCAGTCCCATCCGCTGTCCACATAAAAATCAAGCTGGTAGTTGTCCAGAGGATATTTGCTGTATTCGTTGGCAGCGTCCACCGTATCATCCACCAGTCCGGCAGCGTGGGCGGCTGTGCCGAAGACTGCAAGCAGCAGGAGGATGAGCAGGAGTGCCAGAAGCACCCTGCCAATCACTTTTCCTGCCGTCTTCCAAGACAAGCCCTTTTTTGTGTGATGAGGAACTGGGAATTGCGGTCGGTTGGAAGTTCTATGTATCACCATCATTCCACCTCTTTTCTTACGGGCGGTCTGGTATCAAAGGCGTGGAACAGGTCTTCAAAGATAGGATGGAACTGTATCACGCCCACACGCCCGTACAAATCACTGATGAGGCACTGTCCGTTTTCCAAGTCACGGAGCCGCTTCTGGTTGTTTTCATCTTCGGAATCCACTCCGAAAAAGGCGAGGGTCTTTTTGATTTCGTTGATGTCCGTGGAACGGAACGCAAACTTCAAGCCCAGATTGTTTTTCAGCTTTTCATCCAGCAAATCGTCCGTGTTCTGGGTGACAAAGTAAACGCCTGCGTTCATGCACGTCCGGCACGAACCAGCTTCATAGAAAGGGTCTTGCCCTGTGCCACCTGTAAGAAGCTCCATGCTTCATCCAAATCCACAATCTTGAACACGCTGCGGTCGGTGTGGATGAAGTCGAGGGCAAAGGTGCTGATTACAATGAGCATTGCCACGGAAAGCAGCTCCATTGTGGTGTATTCTTCAAATGAGGTTTCCTTATCCGGCAGCACCAAATCCGCTACCTGAATGATATTGAGCTGCTTTTCAAGGCTGATGGACTGTGTGACATCCCCATCCGAAAAGAGCAGGTGTGCAAAGTCATAGTCCGTAAAGGATTCGATATGGTCGGCTATGCTGGTGCTGATGGTGGTTCCCTCCGCCCGTAGTTCCTCAATTACTTTGAAAAGCCCCCGTTCTTCACTGTTTGTTACTGCACGAATAGCTTTCCGAAGAACAGGGAACTTCTCCCCGTCACGGCTGGAAATGCCGGTTAAAAAGGTCAGGATGTCGATTGCCAGTGATTCAGAATCCTTTGGGTTCTCCATAATCACATACGGGTCAAGTAAGCCCCTGTTCTGTTCCTCCGAGGTCAGGTTTACGATATTGATTTCATGGGCGATTTCCGGCAGGGTTTCTTTCCAGCGTCCCCGTTCCGCTTTCGGGTCAACAATGAGAGCCTGTGCCCCAAATAATACGGAATAATAGACAATCATGTTGTTACTGAATGATTTTCCACCGCCGAGGGAGCCGACAAAAGCGGCAGCAAGGGCGTTGGTGACGGAGCCTTTTACCCCTTGACTGGCAAGGGCAGGCTTTAAGTACACGTTTCTTCCTGTATCAAGCTGTACCCGATATAAATGCCCTCCGGTTCCCCCAACATCTGGGTTGCCCCGAAGCCAAGACCAGCGAGGAAGTCACTGGTGACATACTGGATGTAATCGTTCAGATACCGTTTGCTGGCAGGGAGAAATTCCCCATGCAGCCCCAGCATATCCCCAAAGGGGCGAACCAGCTTCACGTTCAAATCGTCATAAAAATCTTTCACCTCATTGCAGCGGCGTTTCAGTTCTTCCAAGTCGGGAGCCGTCACACGCACCACATAGGACAGCTTGTACATGGATTCCTTGCTCTGGTCTAAGGTGGATTCCAGCTCATTCACGCTGTCTAAAGCGTCCACCACGTTTGTACTGGTTTCACTGTCATTCTGCCATGCGTGGTTGTCCAAATCTTTCAGCTCTTTTTTCTTGTTCCGCACCGTGGAGAGGGCTTTCCGGTTTGTGACAATCTCCACATTCATAGAGGTATCAATGGGAAAGGTAAATTGCTGCTGCTGATAGTAAAAGATTTCCGAGGATGGGAAGTCCAGTTCCCCCACAATGCTGTTGATAGTAAAGTAGGCGGCATAAACTGTCCCGTCTTCCTGTTCGATTTTCAGATACCGCTGGTTTTCCTCTATCAGACAACGGGTGGGTTTGATGAGGTCATAGTATTTCACCAGCGTTTCTTCCTGAAACCGCTTCTTTGGCAGGTAATACTCATAATCTTCGTAGGCGGTTCCGGTCTGCCCGTATAAATGCTCAATCAGATAACCAAAATCGTCTTTATCCAGCCGCCGGACTTTAAAGCGGCGTGAGATTTTACTTTCCAGCAGTTTTTCCATCTTCTGAAACCGCCAGATTTCCTCATTGCTCATGGAAACAAAATCCCCCATGAGCTTGTGGTTGACTTCATGGAGGAAGTCGGAAACAGCGGTCTTTGCTTCCCTGCGAAACTGCTTCATGGTGACTTCCTGCTCATTGACAAGCAGCTTGAAGCCGATAAAAAAGCGGTAGTCCACCTGATTTTCCCCTATCATGGAAATCAGGCTTCGGTCTGTGCGTCAATCTTTGCACAGGCAACGTCCTTTAACTTGCCCGTCACTTCCTGTTTGGAGCGTTCCTGTGCTGCCCGTATGCTGGATTCGGTGCTGATTTGCAGGGCGTGAATCTTCCCGTCCCTGTTCTGGGCGATAAGCTGCCGGAAGGAATCGTGTACCTGATATTTCTGTTCGGGGCTTAAAAAGGAATAGTTGTAGGGAAGCAGCTCATAGTAAGCGAAGCACTCCCCGTCATGGTTGAACACAAGGTTATTTTCGATATACTTAATCGGATATGCCATAAATATCACTCCTTACTGCCGTGATAGGCTGTGCCGGATATTCCTTTTCCAGCTTCACGGGCTTTCCTGCATAGGTCAGTTTTGGGCGTACCAGATATGCCAGTACGGATTTCAGGAAGCGTAAGGCTTCTTCCCGTCAAAAGTCTTCTGGCACATGAACCAAGTGAGGGCAAAGGGTACGCCAAAATATTTTAAAAAATGCTCCGTCAATGAACGAAAGGGAGGGAGGTTCCCCAAGAGCATAACTGCAAACACCGACACCACGAACCACGCCATCTGTGTGAACGTGATGGGTAATGGCAGCTTAAAATCATTGATGGAATAGAGTACCTTTTCCACCGACCAGATACTGGTATAGCTTCGTATTTTCTTCATAGTGTCTGTCCTTTCTAAAAGATGGGGCAGCAAAAGCCGCCCCTGAAATAAAAAAGCCGCCTGTACTTCCAAAAAGAGATACAGACGGGTCTATCGTATGATTTCATATACGCCGTGGTTCGTGACAATAAAGGTTCCCTCCAATTCCATGTCACGCCCATAGGCTGCATAGTCGATATAGTTTTGTAAGTGTGCCGGAAGTTCGCCAAGCTGTCCGCTTTCTTCCAGATAGTAGCGAGCCACATCCGCCATATCGTCACAGCCGGAATGGCAGATAATATCGTCTTCATGCTCACAGAGTTCTTCGATACTGCCAAAGTAGGATTGCAGCTCTGATAGTTCCTCCTGAATGTATTCCGGTAAGTCCTCCACCATTTCACACAGGCGGTTGACTTCCTCAATGGGGGTATATTCGTCAATCTCAAAGGGCAGCTCATAATCATGGATGGCGTATTCCTCATATTCATCATTCAAACCGATACGTTCTTTGACTTCCTCAAAGTCCACAGGTGGCGTGAACCATGCCCCTACCAGTTCGCCCTCATTGTATTTGCCTAAGTTGGCAATGTAAATCCGCATTTCTTCCAAGTTCCTCCACCTCCTTTTAGCGGTAATAAAAGATACCATTGTCCGTAAACAGGTAGTTTTCGCTGGTTTCCAGTTCCCGACCAATGGCAGCGTAGTCGATATGGTTCAACAGGTCTGGATGTACTTCTCCAAATAGCTGTACCTCCTGCACCAGATAACGGGCGAGAGCTTCCCCGTCCTGCACCGGATAGCAGCGTATCTGGTCTTTGTGGTCGATAAATTCCGTAAAGCTGGGAAACCACCGCTTTTGTACCACATCCATTTCATAATAGAGGGGCGTTCCCTGCATTTCCTGTATCATCCGGCAAAGGGCGGTGATTTCCCAGAGCCTTGTGTTGCCCTCCAATGGAAACGGCAGCTCATAGTCTTCAATTTCGATTTCTTCCTCACTCTGAACCCCAAGACGTTCCCTGATTTCTTCAAAATCCACAGGACAGGAAAACCATGCCCCAGGATATTCCTCAAAATCTTCATGGTAAAACCTTGTGGTGTTCAGGATGTAGATTTTCATTTCTTCAATCGGTATCACGTCCTTTCTGATTTAAGGTATATAAAAAACAGCTAATTCAAATAAGAATGAGCTGTTTCAAATATATCCACTATAAAATCACCATTTTTCAGGTATTGTAAAAGTTACAACCACATTAGTTTCTTTTGACAGATTTTCAATGGATTTCTTAAATCCACTTCGAAACTGTTTCATAGCTGAATCAAAATTCAAATCAGCCCATCTATCATTTTCTTTGTAGATAATGTGTGGCAGATTGAGTTTATTCAAATTATCCAGATATTTATTACATATTTGTATCAGTTGACGTAGTTCTTTTTTTACATTAGAGCTAAAATCAAAGTCTTTGGCTATATTAACTAATTCAGCTTTTATTTCCAATACTGAATGTACGCATTGGTCTGGTAATTCCATTTCAATCGGATTTGTTAATATGCGTTTTGACTCTAAATAAAAAAACAAATATTCAATTCTATCTTTTTCAGTTGTGTACTGTTCCCAAGATATGCCACCAAAAGGAACACTTATACTATTTATTCTATATTTCAATGTGATTACCTCTTTCTAAATTTTTTGAAATTATAACACATTTAAAATATAGATACAATTTGTTTTTGGGGAGTTACGCTCCACAAGCCCCTAGTGGACTTCCGCTATGAAGCAATCAGAGCTTGCTCCATAACGGAAGTGTAAAATGGGTTCCCTATGCACCGATAATCTTATTGAACAGTTCCAGTAAGATGTCCTTTACACCGTCCGCATTGAAGACCAGACCGACCGCTACAAGGGACACCACCAGAAAACCGATAAGTTTGGAAAATTCCCTCTTAAATCCGAGGTACAGTCCAATCACCACGATTGCCAGCAGCACAAGGGACTGGGCGTTGGATAAAAACCAGTTGTAAAGATTCTGTCCGAAATTCATAAAAGCTCCTTTCTTTGCTGTAAGGTTCTTAGGTTCTAAAATTGCCGCCGTTAAAGCACCACCTCCTTTGCAGCGGCAGCTTGCTGCTTCAGGATTTTTTCGTGCTTTTCCGTCAGCCTTGCATGGGTGATGATGTCATGGACAATCTGGGTGTGGTTCATCTTATCCAGACGGAGAGCCAGTTTTAACGTGGGGGCTACCTGATGGGAGAGCCAGTGCAGGGTGCGTTCAAAGGAATAGGGTTCCGGTTTGGTTGTCAGTTTCAGACTTCCCCTGTGTTCCCCTATAAACCACGCCCATTCCTCATTGATACGCCAGTCAGAACGGGGCTTTGCATTGTCCCTGTCCACGAACCGGACATAGCGGTTGATGATTTGAAAGGCTGTCCGTTCTGGATTGTCATGTTCTAACAGGTCACGGATGGCGTAAAAGGCACGCTCATTTTTCAGCCGGATTTCAAAACGATTCTTTACCTCTGCGTCCGCAATGGGAATATCATGCTTTTTGTGCTGCTCATAGTCTTTTTCGTAAATGCAGAAGTACACCTCACTCTGGAGGGAGCCGATATACAGGGTGTTCCCCATACATTCTTTTTCCTCACGCCGTACCAGTTCACCGCTGCGGTAGCTTTTGAAGCTGCGGAAGACCGAGATACATTCCTCATTCCGGCACTTCTCTGTCAGATGGGGAATGTTCAGGATTCCCGTTTTATCATTGATGGCAAGGTCAAGCCGCTTCATCACGCCGTCCTCCATGAGAACATCCATAAAAAATTCATACCAGCTCCGTTCCTGTGCCAGCAGATAGCTTTCAAACTGGCGGCAGCCACGCCCTTTCAGTTCCAGCAGCACCCCTTTTTCCAGTTCCGGCGATACCAGAACGAAAATATCACCCAGATAGTAATGCTCCGTGTACGAGTAGAAGCCGTAGTCTTCATGGATAAAGTAGGGCAGCTTTAGCCGCAGCACATCTTCCACGATATGCTTTACATCCGTAGTGGGGAAGCGAATCCGCACATAGTCAAAGAGCATTTCAAGGGGAGCGTCTGGATTGAAGCGTTCCAGAGCTTCCGTGATGGCTTCCTGTAATGCTTCGGATGGATGAGCCTTGCCCGTTTCAATATCGCTCAGATACGGACGGGTAATTCCGGCAGCTAAGGCAAGTTTCTGTTGTGAGATACCGTAACTTTCCCGTTTCTCTTTAATGTCCCGTACCCATGTTTCTTCATTCAGTGAAAATCCCTCCTGTCTAAAAAAGCGTATGTCAACTTTCAGAGCTTTGTTGACATACGCCGGATATGGGGAAAATCCCTTGTGTACCGTGGGATTCTGCCCTGTTGTTTGGTTGTTGCCTGTCGATTTGTACCCCTCTGTTAGATACGAGGGGTTTATGCTGGCGTGCCTTGCGGCACACCAGCCACAGCAGGTCAGTCCGTTTCTGCGGCTTCCGCTTCGCACGCCGCCTGCACTCCCTGCCTGCTGTCTGTCAGTTTTTTTATTTCTTTGAGGAAATCGTGTCCTTTTGGGACAAGGGGCGTGTAAAACTCCGAGATAACGCTGGTTCCCACATCCACATAGCCACGCCCTTTTATCTGCTTGAGGAAGAAGTCCTTTGTGGTTTCCCCGAACATCATTCCATAACCCATTTCCGACATCCGCCCCAGAGCTACACGGAAATTAAACTGGTCACGGATTCCGTCCCCCAGATACTTTGCGTCCGGACGCTGGCAGGCGAGAATCAGGAAGAAACCAGCCTGCCGCCCAAGCATAACGATTTGCTTTAATTTGTTGAGGACAGCGGCGTTTTCCTTTGTGCCGAGCATTTCCATAAATGCTACATATTCATCAAAGATAAGGAAATTTGCAGGAAGCCCCAAGTAAGCGTAGTTTTCCCCTGTCCGGTAATTCTCCATGAGCTTCATGTCTTCGCTGCGTTTCATCATTTCTTCATAGAAACGGTCAATGCAGGCGAGCATATCTTCATTTTTGTAGTACACATCCGGCATAACCGCCTGTAAATCCGCAAGGTCGGCGTTCTTCGGGTCTAACACGAACAGGACGGCGTTGGTGCGGAGCAGGGCTTCAATAAGAGTCAGGATGAAATAAGTCTTTCCGCCGCCGGTTCCTCCGGCGATGAGCATATGGGGGAGCTTGTCATACTCCCACCAGACATTTTCCATGAGCCGGAGCCTGCCGTCCTTTCCTGTACGTCCTCAATGGAGATACGGTTGGCAATGGTATCATAGAGCAGGGTGTACTCCACGTAGGAATCCTTTAATTCTTTATCCGTCAGCTCACAGTACAAGCCGCTTTCCAGCTTTTTCTCCAAGTTTAAGAGCTGTTCCTGATATTTACCCAAGGTGATTTCCACACGGATATGGAGCAAACCCTGTTTCATCCGGTAATAGATTTTTGGAAAGTAAGTGATGGTTTCCTTGGAACGGCTGGAAGACAAGTCCTTGAAAAAAGCGTCCTCCTTTCTCTGCTCCGATTCATACCACTTGTTTTCCAACACCATCCTTGCCAGCTTTTGGCGGTGGATGAGCTGCTTTACTTCATCCCTGCGGTATCGCCAGAACAGAAGAACTGCTGTAAGGCACACCAGCCCTGCCACGCCCATGCTGAATAACAGGTAGGGGATATTTACATCCTGTATTATCTGGGAGAGGGACACTTCCTGCCAGTTGGTTCCGGCAATCTGCCGGATATGAAACAGCAGGACAACCAGCAGGAAGACAGGGAACAGGGCGGCAAGGGCAGTATGGAACACAAGGTCTTTATCCGTGGGACGGATACGTTTCCACGGGGGAAAAGCTGCTTCATGGGAACAATCCTCCTTTCGCTTTCTTCTTATATTCCTGTTATTTTACAGGGGGAGCGTCTTTCTTCGGCGGCTGAGGATTCATGGTAGTTCCTTTTTTCAGGACAATATCATCCGCTTGATGTACCAGTCCACCTCTGCCCCCTGAAAGGTAGCCGTTGCCACGGTGTCTGCCACAGGATTGATGATTTCCACCTCTGCATTGTAATCAAATTCCTTTAATGGCACGCTGGCAGGAATGGAAACCTGAATCATACGCCCCTGTCCTCTGGATTTTAAGTCATAGGTACGCTCCTTGATTTCTTCTGATACCGAGCCGTCTTCATTCTGGAGGTGAACCTCACGGCGGAGGGCAGAAAATTTCAATGCCCCGAAAGTTGCTTCCTTGTCAATCACGATTCCGTTTGCTAATCTCATAGTCTGATGTCCTCCTTTTCCTTACGCTTTTATCATATCATCAGCGTGCAAAATGTAGTTGGTAAAGCCCCTTGTGCCGATTTTATAGCCCTCTGCGGTGATACGGGGATTGATGAGTTTCACACGTTCCTCAAAGTCAAAATGCTTCTCTCCGGCTTCGGCAGGGAGGATAACCACAATATCATCCGCCCTCTGTACGTCCGAATACAGGTTGAAGCTGCGAGAGAGTACCGCCATGCGTCCGTTGATTCTTCTTTGTTCTGTTTTGTCTTCTCCGGCAAACTCCAAGTTGCCGAATGTCTTTTCCATGTTGGGGATAACGAATTTTAATTCCATATAGATGTACCTGTCCTTTCTGAATGTTGTGTTTGATGGTTGGTTTCGGGTTACGGTCTGGAAGCGGAGGGGAACGCTCCGGCGGTGGTGATTTCTTCGTGGTATCACATCCTTTCTGGGACTATTGAAGAAATTACAGGGTTGTGATATTATCTAGGTGTTAAAAATTAAATAGTCATGGTTAGAATTGTTAGCTTGTGTTTTTTCATGTAGCTCTGTCATGTACTCCAAACAACTTAAAAGTAGATTTCAGTGGAGATTTATAATATCAGGAGGTACGCTTATGACAATAATAACAACTGTAAAAAGCATTATGGTGGGCGACGGAATTTATGGGAATTTTTGCTAAAGTGTGCAGGGGCAATGGAAAAATTACGGCTGGCATGACATGAAGAATCCGGGAGGGTCAAATCTCCAATTCCCATCGGGGCTGTTTTCAGCCCCATTTAATTTTGAAACAAAAATAGACGCTCATTGTTGAACGTCTATTTTGGATGATATTGAGGTTTGCCGGTCTATCTTATAAATCTGAATGTACTTCGATGCATTTTTATTGCATTTTAATTTTTTTCATATAGATTTTAGTGGTTGATAGTTCCTGAAATGCCTTAAAATCA
>ENA-OQEB01000583-OQEB01000583.1-human-gut-metagenome-genome-assembly--contig:-NODE-583-length-14940-cov-6.352663_pt1 | contig 14940 bp, 22 predicted proteins | sample MGYA00242787_ERZ504619 | MGnify/ENA primary metagenome ERZ504619 (study PRJEB26092, sample SAMD00036317) | human gut metagenome | host: Homo sapiens | study: EMG produced TPA metagenomics assembly of... | reverse complement strand
CGCGGGCGGGCTGCCGGCTCGGTCGCAGAGCCATCCAGGACGGTAAAACCGTTACGCGAAGATCGCTCGCCGCGCACGTGGGGCACGCCGGCGGTACTCTCATCCATAACGGCAAAGCTCTCGCGGCGGCGGTCATACTCATCGCGGCGGGCGCTCTCGTACGAAACGCGCAGGATCAACCCGGCAAGCATGAGCGACACAATAATCGACGAACCGCCGTAGCTAATAAACGGCAACGGTTTGCCCGTCATGGGAAACACGTTGAGGATGCCCAGCGCGTTAATCAAAAACTGCACTGCGAGAATGACCGCGGAGCCAGACGCCATAAGCGCGCCCCGGCGATCGGTCGCCTGCTCGGCAATGCGAAACGCCGAGTAGATCAGCATCGCAAACACCAAGAAGAACAGCACGGTTCCGACAAAACCGACTTCCTCGCCAATGATGGCCAGGATGTAGTCATTGTGCGCCTCGGGCAGATACGAGTACTTCATGGTTGAGTTGCCGATGCCACGGCCGAACAGACCGCCCGAGCAAAGGCCATAATGGCAAGCGTGGCCTGATAGCCGTCACCATACTCGTCGGCCCAAGGGTTCAAGCAACCTGAATACGCACCATACGGTACGGCTCTGCGACAAGCGCAATCACGATCACGAGAATGCCGAAGATTAGCACGCCGATGATAAATCTGGGGTCGAGACCCGCAAACAACGCCATGCACATGAGGGTCAACAGGATGATCAGGACAGTACCGAAATCGGGCTGGATAAAGATCAGAAAGAGCGAAATGCCCAGGTAGATGCCCATCTTGCGAAGGAATTCGTTGATGTTCCACCGGGCGAAAAGAAGCGATCAAGCATGATGGCCGAATACGCAATGGCAAATGGCTTTAAAAACTCGGAAGGCTGGAACTGAATACCGGCGATGTTAAGCCAGCGCGTGGCGCCACGGCTGCCGCTGCCCACCAAGAACACCAGAAACAGTAGCCCTATCATGCCTATGAGGAAGATCCTGAGCACATCCTCCCCAAACCAGCTGTCCGGCAAAACGCGCACGATGGCAATCAGCGCCAGAACACCGACCACGGCAAACGCGGCCTGTCGACCCAGAAAAAACGTCGCCGAGCCATTCTCGTGCAGCGCCTCGACCGAAGACGCCGAGTACACCATCAGCAGGCCAAAGCATACCAAGGTAAACAAGCAGGCCATGAATATCAAACGGGGGCGCATGATACGGGCGGGAACGCCGGCAATATAGCGTTCGCTAAACGACTGCCCGCCGCGGCTGGAACGCGGTGTGCTGCGCCGCGAGGAAGCACGGTCCGAGTCGGGCCTCCTCGTACCTTGTCGGGGGCTCTCCTCTCTCACCGCAACCCCTATTCCATTTGTGATTTCGCTGCAGCGGCAAGCTGGGCCACGTAGTCCTTAAACACGCGGCCGCGCTCCTCATAGCCCGAGAACTCATCGAACGAAGAGCAGGCAGGAGAAAGTAAGATCACGTCACCACGGCTCGACAGCGAACGGGCGACGTCCACGGCGTCGCGTAGGTCATCCGCCTGGGCGATATCCACATCGCCATCGACATCGGCCTCGTCCATAGCGGCGGTGAAGCGCTCGCGCGCATCGCCAAAGCAGACGACCGAGCGCACGTTGTCCATAACGACGCGCGCGAAGTCCGTGAGCGGCGTGCCCTTATCGTGGCCGCCGAGCAGCAAGATCACGTCGTCATCGGGAAATGCCGTCAGTGCCTTCTCGACCGCATCGGTGTTGGTCGCCTTGGAATCGTTGACGTAGCGCACGCCGTCAATCTCGCCACACGGCTCCACGCGGTGCTCGAGCGGCTGGAACGAGGCAAGACCGCGGCAGACACCATCGACATCGGCACCGACCGCAAGCAGCCGTGGCGGCGCACAGGGCATTGATAACATTGTGATGGCCCGAGATCTTGAGCTCGGATGTAGCGATGAGCGGGGTCTCGACGCCCTTCAGGCGCACAATCATCTTGCCATCGCGCACAAAGGCGGCATCCTCGCCTCAGGCTCGTCAAAGGCAACCTTGCAGATGCGACGACCCGGCGTGTAGATGTACTCATCGAACTCGTGAATGCCGGCGTCTTCGACGTCGACAACCGCCAGATCGTCATCGACCATATTGTCAAACAGTTTGATCTTGGCAAGCGCGTAGTTCTTATGGCTCTTATGCCAGCCAAGTGGTCGGGAGTGATGTTGAGCAGCACCGCCACGCGGGGGTGGAGCTCGGTTGTCGTAGCAATCTGATAGCTCGAGAGCTCAGCCACAAACCACTCGTTGTGGCTCGGCCGTCAATCTCGTTGACCGGCGCTCGCCGATGTTGCCGACAGCAACGCTGGCCTCGCCGGCACTTGAGCAGATAATCAGTCAGCGACGTGGTGGTCGTCTTGCCGTTGGTGCCCGTGATGGCAATCCAGTTATCGGGCGACAGGCGATAGGCAAACTCGGGCTCACCCATAATCTGGGCGGCATGCTCGCGCCCAGCCTTAAAGAAGCCCGAGAACTCCGAGATGCCCGGGCACGTCACGCATACGTCATAGGCGCCCTCGACCTGTTCGGTCCCATAGACAAACGACGCACCAGCAGCCTCGAGCGCACGCGTGGCGTCATTGGGCTCAGAGGTGCCGCCGCCATACACGGTAACGGCGCTTACGCGCTCGGGATGTGCCAGCGCCCAGCGGGCGACATCGAGACCGGATTTGCCCTGACCCAAAACGAGCAGGCTAAAGACATCAGCAAGAGGCATGAAAGACCACTATCCCAACTGGAAGAACAGGGCAAGGCCAACGGCACCAAAGGCCGCAGCGATAATCCAAAAACGGATGACGACCTTGGTCTCGGCCCAGCCCTTCTTTTCGAAATGATGATGGATGGGCGCCATAAGGAAGACGCGCTTGTGCGTAAAGTGGAAGTAGACAACCTGAATCATGACCGACAGGGTCTCAACGATAAACAGGCCGCCGATGATGAGGGAGACGACCTCGGTGTTGGTCATGATGGACGTGCAGGCAAACGCGGCGCCCAGGGCAAGCGAGCCGGTATCGCCCATAAAGATGCTCGCCGGATAGCAGTTGAACCACAGAAAGCCCAAGCAGGCACCGGCACACGCGGTGCAGAAGATGGACAGGTTCACGTCTCCGTGCAAAAACGCATGGCAGCCATGGCGAGCATGGCAATCATGGAGGTGCCGCCAGCAAGACCGTCAAGGCCATCGGTCAGGTTCACGGCATTAGAAAGACCGGCGATCATCAGCCAGCAAAAGACAATGTAGAGCCACGGGAACGAAAGGCCGCAGATGGTGGTCGAAAGAACACCGAGGTCAATCGTCAGGCCGCCGGGAAAACGAATCTCGGGGCGACGCCGCACCAGTTAACGGCAAGTACCGTAAAGGTGACACAGATAATGGTTAGACCGATCATCTTGGCATGAGGCGTCAGACCGAGCGAGCGCCCATGCGTAACGGAGGTCAGGTCGTCAATCAGGCCCAGCACGCCGGTCGCCAGCGTGGCGAGGAGCACGAGCACGAGCTCGGTGGTGAGCTTGCCCATCAGCAGGCAGGTCAGCGAGATCGCGACGAGGATGACAACGCCACCCATGGTGGGCGTTCCCTGCTTAACCAAATGACGCTTGGGGCCGTCGGCACGAACCTGCTGGCCGATACCCTCGACCTTAAGCAGCTTGATCCACCACGGCATGAGCAGCAGCGCAATGGCAGCGGCGATGCCAAGCCCCAAAAAAGCCTGATACGTTGGATACGAGGGATTGCCGAACATGGGCTAGCACACACCTTCCACAAAGCGGTCGAGCTCAACAAAGCGGGAACCCTTGACCAGTACAACATCATGTTTTTCAAGCGCGCCGCCCATGCGGTCGAGCACCTGCTGATAATCGGAGAACACCTGGATGCGGTCCTCGTCCATACCCATCATGCGCGCGGCATCGGCCATAAGCTGGGCCAGCTCACCACCCACGCACGCCAGCATGTCGAGCTTCTTGGCGGCGGCATAGGCGCCCACGAGCTCATGCATGCGAGGAGCCTCATCGCCCATCTCGCCCATCTCGCCCAGGATCGCCATGCGAGACCCCGTGCACGAAAGCGAGCACAGCAGATCGAGGCCAGCAGCCATGGATTCGGCACTGGCGTTATAGGAATCGTCAATGACGCGGGCACCGCTCTTGGCGCGCTTAATCTCCTGGCGGTGACCGGTGATCGTGAGGCCCCTAAAGGCAGTATCGATCTGCTCGGTCGTCACGCCCAGGCGATAGGCAACCGCGGCGCTTAACGGCATTAGGAACGGACTGCACGCCGGGGATGGCAAGCATGGTATCGATCGTCTCACCCTGGCCAAAATCGAGCGTAAAGACCGGACGGCCCTCGTCATCAACACGAATGTCGCGGGCACGGACCTCATCATCGTCCGAGACGCCGGCCAGCATCACGTCGATACCAGCAGGCTGGGCGAACGTATCGCGAATGAACGGCGTAAAGTCGTCCTCGCCGCCCAAAACCAGCAGCGGCAAGAAGTCGCCAGCGGCGCACATACCCTGGACAATCTCGGCCTTAGCGCGGGCGATATTCTCGCGGCTACCCAAAATGCCGATATGAGAGGTACCAATCTTGCTCACGATGGCAAGGTTGGGATTGGCGGACTGGGACAGGCGCTCAATCTCGTGGAAATGGTTCATGCCCATCTCGAGCACCAGGACCTCGGTATCGGCCGGAGCGGAAAGCACCGTGAGCGGCATGCCGATCAGGTTATTGAAATTGCCCTTGGTGGCCCAGACACGATAGCGCTTGGCGAGCACGGCGGCGAGCACGTCCTTGGTCGTCGTCTTGCCGATGGAACCGGTAATACCAACGACCAGGCAGCCAAGCTCCAGACGGTACGTGTGCGCCAAACGCAGCAGAAAGTCCTCGGGATCATCGGTCAGCAAGATGGCACAGCCCTTGTCCTGCGCCAGCGAGACCAGCTCGGCCTCGGGCTCACGCGTCATCACGACGGCGCCGGCACCCGACTGGACGGCACGGGAAGCAAAATCATTGCCGTCGACGTTTTCACCGGGAAAGGCGACGAAAATCGTCCCTTCCTCGACCTGGCGCGAGTCGATAACGCACCCGCGGCATACCCGATCGGCTTCTCCCGTCACGGTTCGGGCCCCTGTTGCGGCCGCGAGGTTGTTGACGGCGATCTCTATCATTGCAGCTCCCCTGTAAACCTAATAATGCTATCGGCGTATTGTATCCCAGCGCCGCACATGCGTGGTGCAGGGCATGTGAACACCCTCATATGGGACAACAAACCACGCCCCAAAGATTGTAACCCCCTACTTCGTGTGCGGGATACCCAGCACGTCGAGCGCGTTGGCCATAATGGACTGGAACGGCACCGCAGCGGCATCTGAGCCGCTCGGCGTTCCGTCGAGCGTGATATAGCACAGCACCTTGGGCGATTGTGCCGGTGCAAAGCCCATAAAGGACGACATGTAGTTCTCCTTGAGGTAGCCGCCGTTCTCGTCGGCACGTTCGGCCGTACCGGTCTTACCCGCCACGTCATAGCCGTCAACCGCGCCGCCAACGCCCGTTCCCTCGGACACGACCGTCTGCATGCACGATGTCACCTGGGATGCGGCGTCCTCCGAAATCGCGCGCTCGCCTTCGCCCCAGTCCTTCTCGTCGCCTTTGCTGGACTTATAGAAGTGCGGTGTCATCATCACGCCGCCGTTGGCGATGCCGCCCACGGCGCGTGCGATCTCAATCGGCGAGACGGACAGCGCCTGTCCAAAGCTCATCGAGCCCAGCGTGGCGCCGTCATACTGGTCACGCTCCTTGACGATACCCAGGCTCTCGCCCGGAAAATCGACACCAGAGCTGTGACCGATGCCCCACTTGTCCACATAAGCGGCAAAGTCATCGGCACCGATCTTGCGCCCCACCAGGACAAAGCCCACGTTGGACGAACGGCGCATCATCTCGCGCACATCCATGGTCATGGCGTAGTCGCGCTTGTCGCATCGGTGACGGTATCGTCGCCCACCTTGATGCTCGCCGGCACCTCAAACGACGTACTCGATCGCACGACGCCCAAGTCGAAGCCGGCGCCCGCCACGAGCGTCTTAAAGACCGAGCCGGGCTCGTAGCGTCGGTGACCAGGCGCAAGTTCATATCCTCGGTCTTGGCGTTTTCCAGATTGGTCTGGTCGTAAGTCGGATACGAGCAGGCTGCCAAGATCTCGCCTGTCGTAGGATCGGTGACCAGCGCCGAGCCGTTCTTGGCCTTAGTCTTCTCAACTGCCTCTGCCAGGGCATCCTCGGCCGCACGCTGGATATTGACGTCGAGCGTCGTCACGATATCAACGCCGTCGACCGCAGCCACCTTTTTATAGGCACCGCCCGCGATATAGCTGCCGTCCCTCGCGCGCTCGCGTACGAGAGAACCGTTCGTGCCGGTCAGAAGCTTGTTGTATTGCTTTTCGAGACCCGTCAAGCCATCGTTGTCCACATTCACTACACCCAGCACCTGCGATGCCAGATTGCCGTATGGATATACGCGCTTCATGGCCTGCTCAAAAAGCACACCGGGCAGGTTCTTCTTCTCCAGCGTCGCAGCATCGTCTTCGTCCACCTGGCGTTTGATATACACCCAGGTTCCATCGGACTCAACGAGCTTGCGGCAGGTCTTTTTATCGATTCCAGTTGCCTTGACCAGCGCCGACACCGTCTTGTCAACATCCTCGACAAGCTGCGGGTTCACGGCGATGTTGCGACATTCGACCGACGACGCCAGCACGTTACCGTTGCGGTCGTAGATGGTGCCACGTTTGGCATAGAGGGTCTGCGCAAGCAGGCGACGCGCATCGGCACGCTCGCGCAGTTTATCGGCTTCGACAACCTGATAGTCGGCAAGGCGAAAGACGCCCAAGCCCAAGCCAAGCCCAATGAATCCCATGACGGCTTTGCGGCGAGGCAGAGGCGTGCCTGTGAGCCATTCGGTCGGCGAACTCTTGCGCGACCTGGTGTTATGCACTTGAGGCCGCCCGAGCCGCGAAGTCGCGACGCCGGGTCGTTGCCACGGGACCGCCCGGCGTTGTAAGATTGCCGACCCGTTCCTTGATAACCAGAACGTCCCCGCGACGAGGGACGTCCAGAACCGCGGCCCCTATCGGAACCGCGGCGATAGTCATTTGTCATACTCAGCTACCGTCTTGCTACTGAGCGGTCGCGGTCGCGTTGGCGCCCGCGGCTGCATCCTGCGAAAAGTCAAGTGTAACGCTCTCGCTGGGCTCCACCATGCCATAAGCGCCCGCAAGGTCGCGAATGCGCGTGTCGGCGCCATAGACCGAGTGCATGACCTCCAGGTCGGAGCTCTCATCGGTCGCCTTTTCGAGCGTGTTGGTAAGCTCGGCGTTGCTGTTGAGCACCTGGGCCGTAACGCCGGCGAGCGCCACGCGGGCGACGCCGATCGTCATGAAGATAGCCGCAATGATGCAAAACGTTTTAAGAACGCTCATGAAAACCGGGCTTACCGCCTGGTTTGCCTGACGGCCCGCGCCCGTGTAGACATCAAAGCGCGGCGTGCGCTGCTCACGGGGAGCAACGGGGGCCTGCGGCGTCTCACGATAGGCGGGCATGGCGTTCATATCATAGGCGAGTGCTGCGCTTGAAGTGTTGTAGCCCATGATATGCCGCCTCCCATCCCGAGTACGTTGGTAGTGTGTTTAAGCTTCGTTTATGGTGCGAGCGGGAGGTCCAATATCGCGCGGTCGCGCCTACAGACGCTGCGCCACGCGGATTTTGGCTGATCTCGCCCGAGGGTTGCGCTCAACCTCATCAGGCTGGGCAACCAGGGGTTTGCGGGTGATGACCTTGAGTATCGGCACGTTGCCGCACACGCACACCGGAATCTCCGGCGGACACGTGCACCCCTGGCTCATCTCCTTAAAGTGGTTCTTTACGATACGGTCCTCGAGCGAGTGATACGAGATGACGCAGATACGTCCGCCCGGGTTGAGCACCTGGTGGCGGCATCAAGCCCTCGTTCGAGCACATCGAGCTCGTGATTGACCTCGATGCGAATGGCCTGGAAACTTTTCTTGGCCGGGTGTCCGCCATGCCGACGAGCGGCAGCCGGGATACCCGCCTTGATGATCTCGACAAATTGGCCGGTGGTTTCGATCGGTTCTTGCTCGCGGCGGCGCACGATCTCGCGCGCGATCTGCGAGGCAAACTTCTCTTCGCCGTAGACGCGTAGAATCCGGGCGAGGTCGTGTTCGTTATAGGTGTTGATGACCTCAGCTGCGTTTAAGGTGTTATTACCCGGATCCATCCGCATGTCCAATGGGGCGTCCTCGTTATACGAAAAGCCCCTGCCAGGGATATCGAGTTGCGGTGACGAAACGCCCAAATCGAACAGGAAGCCATCGACCCCGGGCACCTCGGCCGAGCAAAGCAGCTCGTCCAAGTCGCCGAAGTTGCCTTCAGCAGCTGGTGCGGAACTCCGGGAACCTCGCGGTCCAGACGGGCGCCAGCGGCCTCGAGGGCCATGTCGTCCTGATCGACGCCGAGCAAAAGGCCCGTCTCCCCCACCTGCGCGGCCATCTTTACCGAATGGCCGGCACCGCCAAGGGTGCAATCGCAGACAACGGAGCCGCTCTTTAGCCGCAGCGACTCAAGCACTTCGCCGAGCATGACAGGTTCATGCCGATATTCTTGTGTCAAGATCCCACGCTCCATCCGTTACCCGTGCCTTGCCCTTACGAGAAGAAGAGGTCCAGCAGGGCCTCATCGTCATCGTCCTCATCGGCCGCGGCGCGATCCCAAACCTCAAGGTGATCGTAGTTGCCCACAACCGTAACCTCGCGGTCGAGGTTCGCCTGCTTGCGGAGAGACTCGGAAAGACCGATACGACCGGCGCTGTCCACGTCCATCGACGTGGTGCGCTTGTTGATCGCCCTCATGAGCTTCTGGTCATTAATGTCACGCGGGTTAAAACCCTCGTGGCCCTCACGACCCGCGAAGAGTCCTTCGACCCACTTATCGAAGGCCTCGGCAGAGAACACGTACAGAGCATCGACATCCAGGGCTTTAAACACGCGAACGTGCTCTCCAAGCTCTCGCGAAGGGGCGCAGGCAGGGATAGACGACCTTTTGCATCGAGATTGCGCTCGTATGCACCAGTCATTCCCATGTGCGCCCTCCCCTCGGTTACTCAGATGGCACGTACGCGGGAAACCACCCCGCCTGTCGACGTCATCAATAATATGGGGAACCGCCCCATTTTTCAACACCTTTCCCCACCCCTTCCCCCACCCCGCCCCACCACTCCACTCACCATATATTGCAAAACACCCCCAAGCATATGTTCGAAAACACAATATGTTGTGTTTACAGCAAAGGCGGGATGCCACCTGTGGCACCCCGCCTTTCAACCTCAACCTTCAAGTTGACCTTGAGGCGATTTTTGCGTCCTTTTACATGGCGTTCACATCGCCCCCAAACTCCCCCACCCAAGGCCCGTGCGGCCCACCACCGCGACGCCAAGTGGCGAAAAATGGGACGGGCCCCAGATTGCCCATGCGCGCGCAAAAGCACGCCGCGGCAATCTGGAGCCCGTCCCCAAATACCTATAAATATGCAGGTCAGCGATGTGTTAACGATGTGCCAGCGGGTGCGCCGCCAAATAGACCTCGGTCAGTTGCGTACGATCGACATGCGTGTAGACCTGCGTGGTCGATATATCGGCATGTCCCAAGATCTCCTGTAGCACACGGAGGTCTGCGCCGCCCGCAAGCATATGGGTGGCAAAGGAGTGACGCAGCGTATGGGGATGGAGCCCCACCAGTCCCACCTGGCGCCCGTAGCGCTCACAGATGGCATGGATGCCCTGGCGCGACAGACGGCGGCCGTTCTTATTTAAAAAGACCGCCGAGGTCTCGGTTCCGCGGGCATGGGCCGCCAAGCGAGAACGCCCCTCAGTTACATAAAGCGTCAGAGCTCGCGCCGCGCTTCCCACCAGCGGGGACAGGCGTTCCTTCGAGCCCTTACCGCGAACGAGCACAAAGCCATCGTCGATATGGATATCGCCCACATCGAGTCCCACCAACTCGCTCACACGCAAACCGCATCCGTAGAGCACTTCCAAGATGGCATGGTCGCGCAAGCCCATCTCGCCCTCGGGGAAGTCTTGATCGAGCAGCGCCGAGACATCCTCACCGATAGATACTCCGGCAAACGCTCAGCCTTTTTAGGCAGGCGCAACGCCGCCGTTGGATTTTGGGCCACAGCCCCATCGCGCACCAAAAAGGCATGCAGGCCCTTCACGGCCGCAAGCGCACGCTCCACCGAGGCATCCGAATAGCCCCCATCGCGACGGTCGGCGACAAAGCCCTCCACGACCTGACGGGTCACCTCTTCAAAAGACACAATACCCACCCGCTCCAGATAGGCGCAGTACGTCGTCAGGTCACGACGATAGGCCGCAATCGTGTTGCGCGCCAAACCCCGCTCGACCGCAAGGTAATCGAGATACTCCCCCGCCGCCACGGCGAGCGACGAGGGAGTAGCTTCGGTATGTTCCTTATTCGCCGGCACCCTTAGTCCGTAGCGAGGTTCATGGGCGTCACCTGCAGACGGTCGACACCCTCGTGCTGGCCGATCGAAGCGCGCACGAACTCGCGGAACAGCGGCTGCGGGTTGGTCGGGCGGCTCTTGAACTCGGGATGAGCCTGGGTTGCCACATACCACGGATGCACGTCGCGCGGCAGCTCGACCATCTCGACCAGGCGCTCGTCAGGCGACAGACCCGAGATAACCAAACCGGCGTCCTCGAGCTGGTCACGGAAGGCGTTGTTGAACTCAAAGCGGTGACGGTGACGCTCGTAGACGAGCTCCTCGCCATATGCCTCGCGAGCAAGGGTATCGGCGGCGAGCTTGCACGGATAGCGCCCAGGCGCATGGTGCCGCCCTTCTCGGTCACGTCCTCCTGCGAGCTCATCAGATCGATGACGCTATACGGGCCATCCGGATCGAACTCGGAGGAGCTGGCGCCGGCAAGGCCGACGACGTTGCGCGCAAATTCGCACACGGCCACCTGCATACCCAGCAAATGCCCAGATACGGAATCTTGTGCTCACGGGCAAACTCGGCCGCGAGGATCTTGCCCTCCAGGGCGCGCTTGCCAAAGCCGCCGGGGACCAGGATGCCCGAGGCGTCGCCCAAAACCTCGGAGACATTCTGCTCGTCGAGGCTCTCGCCGTCGACCAGCTGGACGTCCACATGGCGATCGTAGAAGACGCCCGCATGGTGCAGGGCCTCGATAACCGACAGGTACGCATCGGGCAGCTGCGTGTACTTACCCACGACGGCAATCTTCACCTTGTCGGCGTGATGGTTGGCGTGATTCTGTTTGTGCAGGAACTCGTTCCACTCGCTCATGTCGCGCTCACGCGGGTCCAGACCCAGACGCTCGCAAATGCGCAGGTCAAAGTCCTGCTCGGCAAGCAGCTGCGGAACATCGTAAATGCTCGCGCAGTCCTCGTTGGTAAAGACACAATCGGTGTCAACGTCGCAGAAGCTTGCGATCTTTCCGCGGATAGCGTCATCGATATGGTGGTCGGAGCGCAGCACGATGATATCGGGCTGGATGCCAAAGCTGCGGAGCTCCTTGACGGAATGCTGCGTGGGCTTGGTCTTGACCTCGTGGGCGGCGGCGATATAGGGAACGAGCGACACGTGGATGTAGCAGACGTTCTCGGGGCCGGCTCCTTGCGGTACTGACGGATGGCCTCGACAAACGGTTGGGACTCGATGTCACCGATCGTGCCGCCCAGCTCGGTGATGACTACATCGGAGCCGGTCTGCTCCTCAATGCGGCGGAACTTGTCCTTAATGGCATTGGTGACGTGGGGAATCACCTGCACGGTACCGCCCAAAAAGTCGCCGCGACGCTCGCGGGCGATCAAGCTCTTATAGATGGCGCCGGTCGTAAAGTTGGAATCGCGGGTCAGGTTCTCATCAATAAAGCGCTCGTAATGACCCAGGTCCAGGTCGGACTCGTAACCATCCTCGGTAACGAAGACCTCACCATGCTGGAAGGGGCTCATGGTACCGGGGTCGACGTTCAGATACGGGTCGGCCTTCTGCATCGTTACTTTGTAGCCACGCGACTTGAGCAGACGGCCCAGCGAGGCCGCGGTAATACCCTTGCCCAGGGACGAAACCACGCCACCGGTTACGAACACATGCTTGGTCATATTGAGTTACCTGCGCTTCCCGTAGAAGTTGTTTATCCACATCTTACGGGTCTTCATTGTAATACTCGCGCCGCGGACCGTTCGCAATTTTTCTCGCGTGCGATTGCATTTCTCAATCTTGAAACAAAACGCCGCCCGGTTTCCCAGGCGGCGTCGCTATGGCAAGGGTTACATGCTGCTATCGATCAGCAACCTCGTCCTCGAGCATTTCTTGAACGAGCATGCCGGTACGGACGCCCTCAAGATACCACTTGCCATGTTCGGTGAGGCAAATGCCATTTGCAAGCTGACCGCCGTCGTCGCTATAACGCGAGACGACATCAATCATGCCTTCGGAATCCAAGCGATCGATTGCGGCGCGGGCACGATACGGCGAAACCCCCACGCGCTCGGCAAGCGTTTTGCGCGAGAAACCATACGGCCCGCCATTGTCTTCGGTTTGCCGGTCGATCTCCATCAACACCAGCACCTCGACACGCTTCATATCGTTGACACTCGCACGACCCTTGCCCGCCATAGCAGCCTCCTCAAACCGAGCACGAGCATCTAACGCGCCGTGCGCGACCGACACACCTCACGATGGCAGGTAATATCCATCATGCGGCATCCCGCTAAGGATGAAACAGTTATGGTTATTGTATACCGCTCAAATTGTTTCTAGGCAGGTAAACAGCTATTTTTCGCCGAAATAGGCGCTTTATTGATCAAAAAGCCGTACCGGGCGCTAACCCGATACGGCCAAAATGCAATGCAATTACCGCGGTGCTTCAAACTTAGCGATGGAAGAAACCGCGGCGCTCAAACTTGGGCTCGCAGCACACGTTGATACCCAGTTTGCGCAGTACCGTCTCGTCCGTCGGCGAGATAATCACGCTAAAAAAGGCATCGCAACCGCGCAGCTGCTCCAGGCCCGAAAGGACGCGAGCGGCCGTCTCACTCGTGGCCGAGGTGATCGACAGCGCCATAAGCGTCTCGTCGGTGTGGAGGCGCGGGTTTTTGCTGCCCAGGAAATGCGTCTTGAGCTTGCTGATGGGCTCGATCGCCTCATCGCTGATAACCTCGAGCTCAAGGTCGACGCCCGAGACGTGCTTGAGGGCGTTCATAATGAGCGAACTTGCGGCGCCCAGGCGCGTGGAGGTCTTACCGGTCACCACGGAGCCATCGGGCATGACCATGGCCCCCACGGGACCACCCGTCAGCTGCTCCCTGGTGAGGGCCGCCGAGCGCGCCGGTGAGTAGTTCTTATCGATGCCGGCTTTCTTCATAATAATCTTGAGACGGTCGACTTGCTCATCGCCCACGCCGGTACGGCGCACATTTTCGACCGCGGTAAAGTAGCGGCGGACGATCTCCATCTTGGAAGCGTCGCGGCAGGCATCGTCATCGGTGATGGCAAAGCCGACCATATTGACGCCCATGTCCGTAGGACTCTGGTAGGGGCTCTTGCCCAGGATCTTTTCCATCAGAGCACGGACCACCGGGAAGGCCTCGACGTCGCGGTTGTAGTTGACTGTGGTCTTGTTGTAGGCCTCAAGGTGGAACGAATCGATGATATTGGCGTCGTCGAGGTCAGCCGTGGCGGCCTCGTAGGCAATATTGACCGGATGCGTCAGAGGAAGATTCCAGACCGGGAAGGTCTCAAACTTGGCATAGCCGGCGGCCGTGCCATGCTTGTGCTCGTGATAGAGCTGAGACAGGCAGGTGGCAAGCTTGCCCGAGCCAGGACCGGGGGCAGTGACCACGACGAGCGGTCGGGTGGTCTCGACAAACTCGTTCTTGCCGTAGCCATCGTCGGACACGATCAGATCGACATCGTGCGGATACCCCTCGATGGGATAGTGCAGCTTGGCGGGAATACCGAGCGCGTTCAGGCGGTTGCGGAACACATCGGCAGCAGGCTGGCCGGCGTACTGGGTGATGACCACAGCCGCGACGGCAAAGCCGTTGCCGCGGAACAGGTCAACCAGGCGCAGCACATCCTCGTCATAGGTAATACCGAGGTCACCACGAGCCTTGTTTTTTTCGATGTGGTTCGCGTTGATCGCGATGATAACCTCAACGTCATCGGCAATGCTCTTGAGCATGCGGAACTTGCTGTCCGGTTCAAAACCCGGCAGCACGCGACTCGCGTGATAGTCGTCAAACAGCTTGCCGCCAAACTCCAAATAGAGTTTGCCGCCAAACTGCGAGATGCGCTCCTTAATATGAGCGGCCTGCAGCTCGATATATTTCGCGTTGTCGAAACCCTGGCGCATGTATGGCTCCCGTCCCGTTTCCATTTAATGTTCTAGGCGATTATAACGGAGCCGCCCTCCCCGATACCCAAACCATCAACAGGCACCAACCAAACACGCCCACCGCAACCACCGGGGACCCAGGATGGCTAATTTGAGGCGGGGAACAAGTCGCTCAGCACCAACGATGGCAGCGCCGCAGGTTGAGCATAAGCCAGACACTATGACCCAATCCGAGGGCACGGAAACGACAGGAGCCCCCGCTCGTGACCGCGGGTCGGGGCTGCGACAATGTTGTTGAAGTGCCAGAGGCGCAGCCGCGCGCAACGAGGTTGGGAGGCTCCCGTGCCTAGATATTCTACCGCCTTCGGAATGGACGTACACCTCAGGTCCACCACCGTCTGCGCGCTCGACGCGGAGACGGGCGAGGCCG
>ENA-OQEB01000582-OQEB01000582.1-human-gut-metagenome-genome-assembly--contig:-NODE-582-length-14948-cov-2.280143_pt1 | contig 14948 bp, 22 predicted proteins | sample MGYA00242787_ERZ504619 | MGnify/ENA primary metagenome ERZ504619 (study PRJEB26092, sample SAMD00036317) | human gut metagenome | host: Homo sapiens | study: EMG produced TPA metagenomics assembly of... | reverse complement strand
CTTTTTTTTTTGCCCGTCTACAGGCGCAAAAGTGACCAAAACCGGTGGAAATGGGCGGGCGGTTCTGTTACAATAAAAATAAGTGAGCCTTCCCGGGAACATAAGGCCCCTCCTGAGGGGCTGTCGAGCGTATGCGAGACTGGAGGAGTTCCTCCTTTTGTCATCGCTGTGCAATGGAGAGGGCGAGGACGGCAAGATATTGGAGGAAATTCAAATGGATTACAATAAAGCTGCTCTGGAAATGCACGAGACCCACAAGGGCAAGGTGGGCATCATAAGCAAGGTGGAGGTCGCCACCCGCGATGACCTGTCCACCGCCTACACTCCCGGTGTGGCCGAACCCTGCCGCAAGATCAAGGAAAACCCCGACGACGTGTATAAGTACACCTTCAAGGGCAACATGGTGGCTGTCGTTTCCAACGGAACCGCCGTGCTGGGCTTGGGCGATATCGGCCCGGAAGCCGGTCTGCCGGTCATGGAGGGCAAGGCGGTTCTGTTCAAGGAGTTCGGCGGCGTGGATGCCTTCCCCATCTGCATCGATGCCCACGACGCTGCCAGCGTCATTGCTGCCTGCAAGGCCATTGCGCCCACCTTTGGCGGCATCAATCTGGAGGACATCAAGAGCCCCGAGTGCTTTGAGATCGAAGAAACGCTGGAGCGTGAGCTGGACATCCCTGTGTTCCACGATGACCAGCACGGCACTGCTATCGTCGTTACTGCTGCCCTCATCAACGCCCTGCGTGTGGTGGGCAAGAAGATGGAAGATGTGCACATCGTGCTGAACGGCCCCGGCGCTGCCGGTACTGCCATCATCAAGATGCTCATGACCGCCGGTGCAAAGGACATCATTGCAGTGGACCAGTTCGGCACCCTGTACAAGGGCTGCAACAGCGCCGAAGCCCACAAGAACTGGCTGGGTGAGGTGACCAATCCCCGTCAGGTCAAGGGCGGCCTGAAGGAAGCACTGGAAGGTGCCGACGTGTTCATCGGCGTGTCCAAGCCCGGCATCCTGACCACGGAGCTGTGCAAGACCATGAATAAGGATGCCATCGTTTTTGCCATGGCCAACCCCACCCCGGAGATCATGCCGGACGAGGCCAAGGCCGGCGGCGTGCGGGTGATGGCCACCGGCCGCAGCGACTTCCCCAATCAGGTGAACAACGTGCTGTGCTTCCCCGGCCTGTTCAAGGGCGCACTGAGCGTCCGCGCCCGGGACATCAACAATGAGATGAAGCTGGCTGCAGCCTACGCCATCGCCGACCTCATCACCGATGCCGACCGCAGCGAGGAGAACATCATCCCGGTGCGTTCGACCCCCGCGTGGCCGAGGCTGTGGCAAATGCCGTGGCAAAGGCTGCCCGCGAGACCGGCGTTGCCCGTCTGTAAGCGGAGGAAGCGTTTATGAGAACCATTTCCGCACAGGAGATCACGGATACCGTTGCACGGCTGTGCATCGAAGCCAACACCCGCCTGCCGCAGGACGTGCAGGCGGCGCTGGACAAGGCCCGGCAGGAAGAGCCGTGGCCGCTGGCAAAGAGCACTCTCGACCTTTTGTGGTCGAACCTTTCCGCTGCAAAAGAAGAAAACCTGCCCATCTGTCAGGATACCGGCATGGCCTGCGTGTTTGTGGAGCTTGGCACCGATGTGCACATTGACGGCAGCTTTGAAGCTGCCATCCATGAGGCGTGCGCCGGGGTTACACCGACGGCTACCTGCGCAAGAGCATCGTGCAGACCCTTTGCGCCGGGGCAATACCGGCGACAACACCCCGGCGGCCATCACAGTGCATCTGGTGGACGGCGAGGGCTGCCGCATCACGGTGGCACCAAGGGCTTTGGCAGCGAGAACATGAGCCAGATCAAAATGCTCAAGCCCGCCGACGGCGTGGAGGGCTTCAAAAAGTTCGTGCTGGACACGGTGAAGCTGGCAGGCTCCAACCCCTGCCCGCCCATCGTGCTGGGCATCGGCGTGGGCGGCAGCTTTGACAAGGTGGCGTATCTGGCAAAGAAGGCCCTGCTGCGTCCGCTGGATGTGCCGAACCCCGACCCCTATTACGCACAGCTGGAGCAGGAGCTGCTTGCCGCCATCAACGAGCTGGGCATCGGCCCGCAGGCTTTGGCGGCCAGACCACCTGTCTGGGCCTTGCCATTGAACAGATGCCCACCCATGTGGCGGGCCTGCCTGCGGCGGTGAATATTTCCTGCCATGTGACCCGCCGTGCAAGCGCGGAACTGTAAGGAGGGGCAAAGATGGAATACAGACTGACGACTCCCTGCACGGCCGAGGATCTTGCCCCGCTCAAGGCGGGCGACACCGTGCTGCTTTCCGGCGTGGTGTACACTGCCCGCGATCAGGCCCACAGGCGATGATTGAAGCGCTGGAAAAAGGCGAACCGCTGCCCTTTGATCTGACCGGCAGCGCCATCTACTACGTTGGCCCCACGCCGGACGCCCGGGCCAGGTGATCGGCTCGGCGGGACCCACCACCAGCGGCCGCATGGATGCCATGAGCCCGCGCCTGCTGGACCTTGGCAATAAGATCATGATCGGCAAGGGCAAGCGGGACGATACTGTAAAGGCAGCTGTGGTGCGCAACGGGGCTGTGTATCTGGCAGCGCTTGGCGGGGCCGGTGCGCTGATGGCAAAAAGCGTGCAGACGCTGGAAGTGATCGCATGGCCGGACCTTGGCTGTGAAGCCGTGCGCCGCCTGACTGTGAAGGATATGCCGCTGACGGTGATCCTGGATGCCCACGGCGGCGACCTGTACCAGTCCGGCCCGGCGGCATATCTGGAAACAAAATAATTTATCGCCTTTGCACAAAACGCGGCCGACTAAAAACCGGCAAAACAGCAGCTTTGCGCATGATAAATTTGGTTTGTTTATACAAACTTCCGCGAATTGCTTGCACATCGGCAAAAAGTGTGATATCTTGTACTATATGAAACCGTGGTGCTTTGCATCCCGGCACAGACAGGAGGCAAACATACCATGCAGATCCACCAATCCGCAGAAGATTATCTTGAAACGATCCTTATGCTCACCCAGCGGATGGGCCGTGTGCGCTCCATCGACGTGGTCAATGAGCTGGGCTTTACCAAAGCCAGCGTCAGCATTGCCATGAAGAAGCTGCGCGAGAACGGCTATATCGCGGTGGACGGCGAGGGCAACCTGACCCTGCTGGAGCCGGGCCGCGAGATCGCGGAGCTATCTATGGCCGTCACCGTCTGCTGACCCACTTCTTTATGCAGCTGGGCGTGGACGAAAAGACCGCCGCCGAAGATGCCTGCAAGGCAGAGCATATCCTCAGTGAGCAGACGCTGGAAAAGATCCGTGAGCGCGCCATTGAGACGGATGCTGAGCTTGGCAAGACTGTCAAGTGATCCCCGCAGCATTCCAAGATCGTAAAATGATCCCGTTCCTGAAAAGGAGCGGGATTTTTTTGTATGGAAATTGGGCGGCAGATCCCTCTTGCATCCGGGGTGCGGGTGCGGTATTCTTATAAGATAAGAAGGTTTTACAGCCAAACCGGGAGGAAACAGCCATGGATGCAGACGAGATCCGCACGCTTTTGGGCGATAACATTTTTGAGCGGGCCAAGAAATACCGCAAGCGCATCCAGCAGAGCACCTGCACCGTGAACGAGGACGGCGTGCGCCATATTTCGGCCATGGTACAGGGCAGCGGCGGCAGCTATTACTATACGCAGGCATGGCTGCGGGAGAACGGCAGCTTTGTCAGTGCGTCCTGCAGCTGCCCGTATAACCAGAACGGCGAGGGCACCTACTGCAAGCATATCGGCGCATTGCTGCTGGACGATGCCGAAAAGAATGCCCCTGCACCGGCGGCAAAGCCGGATGCGATTCCCGGTGTTGTGCGCGGCGCGGCGGGCCTTGCCCCGGAACCGGCCCGGCGGGACAGCTATGCCTCCGGGCTGGAAATGCTGTTTGGCAAAAAGTGGCACGGCGAAACGCCGGTGTCGGATCACGAGGCCCGCAGGCTGCTGGATACCTACAAGGAAGCAGCCCTTGAAAACCTTGGCGTGGACGAGACCGCCCAGCGCACCGGCTTTGCCCATCTGGAACCGGAGCTGACCCTCGTGCCCGGCGCACAGCCATGGCTGCGGCTGCGCATCTCGGACGGCGGGCGGCAGTATGTGGTAAAAAGCATCCCGAACCTGATGGAAGCCGTCGAGATGGGCAAAAGCGTCAGCTACGGCAAGGCACTGGCTTTTGTGCACCGGTGGGATGCCTTTGATGAAGAGTCCCGTGCACTTTTGCAGCTGCTGCGCCGTCAGGTGAACGCAAGGCAGAGCATGGACAAAGCCGCCGTGCGGGTGTACGGCGGGGCCGAACAAGGCCCGGCGGGAGGCATGATCCTGACCGGCGAGATCTTTGATGATCTTGTGCAGCTGTACGAGCATACCGGCTTTTTGGGCGGGTACGAGCTGCGGGAAGGTCTGCCCGTCATTACCATGACCGTGGAGCGCCGCCGCGGCGGTGTGCAGGTGGAAGGCGAACCCGCACTTTCCGCTGTGCAGGGCCTTGACTATGATTACCTGTTCAGCGAGAATACGCTCTGGCGGCTGCAGCGGCCCGGGTGCACCCGCATCCTGCCCGCATTGCAGGCGCTGGGCGGCAAAAGCCTGTTCTTTACCAGCGCAGATGCCACGGCCTTTTGCAGCTATGTGCTGCCGGAGCTGGGCAGCAAGCTGAACATCGTGGACCCGGAACGTCTGCTGCTGAACCAGATCCCGCTGGAACCGGTGGTGCAGTTCTATCTGGACGCACCGGACAGCTTCCGCATCGAAGCACACGCGGAGTTTTTATACGGGGAGGATAAGGTCACGCCGTTCGTGCCGTCTCCGGCAGGGCTTTTGCGGGATGTGCGCGCCGAGAGCCGGGCAAAGCGGCTGCTGGCCTCTTATCTGCAGCCCGGTGTGGGCGGCAGAGAGGAAGTGTACGGCACCGCTGACGAGGACGAGATCTACCGCATGTTGGAGGAGGGCGTGCCGGCCCTGCTGGCCGAGGGTGAAGTATACCTGACGGATGCCTTCCGCAGCCTGCAGGCCGCGCCGCCTCGCATCACGGTGGGCGTTTCGGTGCACGGCAGTGTGCTGGATCTGGAAGTGGATACCGGCGAGTTCCCGGTGGCAGAGCTGAAAGACCTGCTGCGCTCCCTGCACCAGAAAAAGCGCTACCACCGCCTGCGGGATGGCCGTCTGCTGCGGCTGGACGACAGTCTGGAAGGCTGGACGAACTGAACGATACACTGGAACTTTCCGGGGCCAAGCTCAAGAGCGGCCACGCCGAGCTGCCGCTCTACCGTGCACCCAGTCTCGACTGGGCGCTCTCGGGCCAGAACGGCCTGCGTTTCAACCGCGACGATGCATTCCGCCGCATCAGCCGCAGCTTTCACGCCGTGAAGGACAGCGAGTATACTCCGCCGGAAAGCCTGCACAATGTGCTGCGCAAGTACCAGCGGGATGGCTACCGCTGGCTGCGCACGCTGGACGGCTACGGCATGGGCGGCATTCTGGCCGACGATATGGCCTTGGCAAGACCGTGCAGTGCTCAGCTACCTGCTGGCCATGAAGGAAAGCGGCCAGCGCCTGCCCAGCCTCATCGTCTGCCCGGCATCGCTGGTGCTCAACTGGCAGGAGGAATGCCAGAAGTTCACGCCGCAGCTTTCCTGCGTGGCTGTGGACGGTGACGCTGCTCACCGGGCAGAGCTGGCAAAGCAGTGGCGGAAGCCGACCTTGTGGTGACCAGCTATGACCTGATGCGCCGGGACGAGGAGCTTTACAGCGGGCAGCAATTCTACGCCTGCATTCTGGACGAAGCGCAGGCCATCAAGAACCACACGACCCAAAAGTACAAGGCGGTGTGCGGGGTGAACAGCAAAGTGCGGTTTGCCCTTACCGGCACTCCGGTGGAGAACCGCTTGGGCGAATTGTGGAGCATCTTCTCCTTCCTGATGCCGGGGTATCTGCCGCCCTACAAGACCTTCTGCGCCCGGTTTGAAAAGCCTATCGTGCAGGAGGACGACAAAGACGCACTGCGCCGTTTGAACCAGCTCACCGGGCCGTTCATCCTGCGGCGCATGAAGTCCGAGGTGCTCAAAGAGCTGCCCCCCAAGACCGAGAATCTCCACCGCATCGAGCTGGACGAGCAGCAACGCAAGCTCTACCTTGCCGCTGTGGTGGACGCGCGGGAAAAGCTGCGCGCTGCAAAGCCGGAGGATAAAATGGCGGTGTTCGCAGTGCTCATGCGCCTGCGGGAGATCTGCTGCGACCCGCGCCTTGTGGCAGACAACTGGGACGGCGGCAGTGCCAAGCTGGATGCCTGCATGGAGCTGGTGACGGCTGCTGTGGAGGGCGGACACCGCATCCTGCTGTTCAGCCAGTTCACCTCCATGCTGGAACTGCTGGCAAAACGGCTGGACGAAGCGGGCGTGAGCCACTTTACCCTGCAGGCTCCACCCCAAAGCCGGTGCGTGCAGAGCTTGTGCGCCGGTTCAACAGCGGCGAAGCGGACGTGTTCCTCATCTCGCTGCGGGCGGGCGGCACCGGCCTGAACCTGACGGCGGCAGATATCGTCATCCACTACGACCCGTGGTGGAACGTGGCTGCGCAGAATCAGGCCACCGACCGCGCCTACCGCATCGGCCAGCGCAATCCGGTGCAGGTGTACAAGCTCATTGCGCAGGACACCATTGAAGAAAAGATCGTGGAGCTGCAGCAGGCAAAGCAGGACCTTGCCGAGACGGTCACCGGCTCGGCAGACGGAGCGATCCTGTCCATGAAACCAGAGGAATTGCTGCAGCTGTTGCAAGAGGAATAAAGAGGAGAAAACATCATGAAAGTCTGGGATCTGCACTGCGATACCCTCAGCGAGCTGCGCAAAGCCGAACATGCGGGCCGGCCCAAGAGCTTCGCGCAGAACGATCTGCATATCGACCTTGAAAAATTACAGAAAGGCGACTATCTGCTGCAGTGCTTTGCAGCATTCGTCAATCTGGGTGATAAGACACCCGGAGCGGACCCGCTGGTGACAGCGCTGGAAGAGATCGACCAGTTCAAACGCATCATGGCGGCATACCCGGAAAAAATTGCTCCGGTGTACACGGCGGCGGACATCCGCCGGAATGCTGCGGCGGGAAAGATCAGCGGGATGCTCACCATCGAGGAAGGCGCCTGCTGCAAGGGCAGCGCGGGGTGCTACGCCGGATGTATGAGCTGGGCGTGCGCATGATGACCCTGACATGGAACCACGAAAACGAGCTGGCAAGCCCGCAGAGGAACCCCGGCGGGTGCTGGTGCCCCAGACCGAAAAGGGCCTGACCGGGAAGGGCTTTGAATTTCTGGCCGAGATGGAACGGATGCACATGATCGTGGATGTGAGCCACCTTTCGGACAAGGCTTCTGGGATATCGTGGAGCACGGCACCCGGCCTTTTGCGGCCAGCCACTCCAACTGCCGCGCACTGGCACCCCACACCCGCAACCTGACCGATGAGATGATCCGCGCCCTTTCGGAGCGCGGCGGCATTGCGGGCCTGAACTACTATGCGCCCTTTCTGGACACCGACCCCACCCACCCGGAAAACTGCCGCAGCACGGTGGAGATGATCGCAAAGCATGCAGCCCACTATAAGCAGGTAGGCGGTGCGCAGATGATTGCCCTTGGCAGCGATTTTGATGGCATCGATGGCCCTCACCAGCTGGAAAATGCTGCCTTCCTGCCGCTGCTGGCGGATGCCCTGCGCAAAGAGGGCTTTACCGAGGACGAGGTGGAAGGCATCTACTACGCAATGCCATGCGCTTTTTTGAGGAAAATCTGTAATAACAACGGAGAATATGCCGATATGGATAAAAACATGACGCTGGAAAAGCGCATTGCTGCGGAGCTGTACTGCTATCAGGGCAAAATGAGCGTGTTTGTGGACGACCTGCAGGGCCATACCGTGGAGGTGGGCGCGGACGAAGAATTTGAGACAGCATCCACCATCAAGGCGTTCATTCTCGCTGCATTGTATTTGCAGGCGCAGCGCGGCAAAGCAGACCTTGCCGAAGAGATCACCTATGAGCAGAGCCAGTTCGTGGACGGCAGCGGCATGCTGCGCGCGCTGGGCGTGGGCGCAAAGCTCAAGGTGAAGGACACCGCCACCATGATGATCATTTGCTCGGACAACATCGCCACCAATATGCTCATCGACTATCTGGGGCTGGACACCATCAACGCCTGCATCCGGGAGCTGGGCTTTGCGCATACTGTGCTGCACAATCCGCTGCACTTTGACCGCTACCGCCGGCTTGGCACCACCACGCCGCGCGACTACGCGGCGCTGTTCGCCAGCATTGCAAAAGGGGAGCTTGTCAGCCGGGAAGCCAGCGCGGAGATGCTTGCCATCCTGCGCCAGCAGCACTACAACACCATGCTGACCCACGATTTTCCCCAGTACTATCTGGACTGCGAGGAGACCGGAGCGCCGGAGCTGATCTGGGTGGCCAGCAAGAGCGGCAGCATGAACGCCTGCCGCAACGACGGCGGCATCGTCCACACCCCCTACGGCGAGTATGTCATCGTGCTGATGAACAAGGATTTTCACGATATCATCGAGTACAATGAACACCCCGCCATGGTGTACGGTGCCCGCGTCTCGCGGATGATCCTGGATCAGGTGCTGGCCTGTGAGGGACGACTGTCACTGTCCTGAGACGCACGTTCTCCCAAAGAACAAAATTGGAAAAATAAAAGGAATTATAACAATGGGGATCACACTCTCGCCATGGATGATGGCGTTTCTCGTTCTGATGACGGGCTTTGCAGGCTTTGTGGATTCGGCAGCCGGAGGCGGCGGTCTTATCAGCCTGCCGGCCTATCTGTTTGCCGGGCTGCCGCCCCACTACACCTATGCTACCAACAAATTCAGCGCCGCCTGCGGCACCACTTTTGCCACAGCCAACTTTTTCAAAAACGGTGCAATGAACCTGAAGGTGGGCATCCTTGCAGCCATTGGCAGCTTTGCGGGCAGTGCACTGGGGGCGCATATCGTGCTGCTGCTCAGCGATGAACTGCTGCGCACCATGATGTTCCTCATCCTGCCAGTGGCGGCAGTGGTCATTTTGTGGCAGCGCGACCTGCCGGACCAGAACCGGGACGACGGCACCCTGAACCTGAAAAAGATCCTGCTGGCGCTGGGCATCGGCTTGGGCATCGGCCTGTACGACGCATCGTGGGCCCGGGCACCGGCACCTTTGCCATCATTGCCTTTACCACCCTGATGGGCTTTGACCTGCGCACCGCCAACGGCAACGGCAAGGTGCTGAATCTTGCCAGTAACTACGCCAGCCTGTTCACCTATCTGATGAACGGTCTGGTGGTGTTCCACATCGGCATCCCCTGCGCCGTCAGCAACATTCTGGGCAACCTGTTGGGGTCCCATTTCGCCCTGAAAAAGGTGCGCGCTTTATCCGTCCTATGATGCTGGTGGTGCTGGTGCTGCTGCTGGGCAAGCTCATCTCGGACGCAGTGCTGTGAGCGCCGGGCGCGCCAGAGACTCCCTCTCCGAGGGAGCTGGCAAAACCGTCAGGTTTTGACTGAGGGAGTTTGCGCCCGTTTCCCGCTGCAAAAAACAAGCCGGGCAGCCCGCAGGCTGCCCGACTTTGCTCGGATGATCATTTTTCGGTGGTCGCTTATTCCAGCACCAGCCTTTGTCAAAGAATGCCAGACCAAATGCACCGGGGCCTGCGTGGGTGCCGATGACGCAGCCGATCTGGCGCACCAGCGGTTCGCCTATGTGCAGATTTTCACGGAAGTAGTTCTCGATGGGCTGCACTTCCCGCAGGCTGGAAGAATAACCGGCAACAGCGGCAAAGTCCGGGCTGATGCCGCCCAGCTCTTCGATCTTCTTGAACAGGGCCACATAGGCACCGGGCAGGCCGCGGGCCTTACCGGCCATGGCTACCTTACCGTCCTTGATGGTGATGAGGGGCTTGATGCCCAGCATCCCGCCCGCGACGGCCACAGCGGCAGGCAGACGGCCGCCCTTGCGCAGATACTTCAGATCGTCGATTGCGGCAACCAGATGCAGGTGCTCCTTGGCGTGCTCCAGATCGGTGGCGATCTGCACCAGCGTCTTGCCTGCGTCACGCAGCTGCACGGCCAGACGCACCAGCAGCGATTCGCCCAGACACACGGTGCACTGTCCACAAACAGCACGTTGTCTACATTGGCGAGGTCTGCGGCCAGCTTTGCGCACTGCCATGTGCCGGACAGCTCGTGGGACAGGAAGATGCCCAGCACTTCGTCCCCGGCGGCAGCGGCTTCCAGATAGAACTTCTCGAACAGCTCCGGGCTGGGCTGGCTGGTGGTGGGCAGCTTGCGGCAGCTGGCCAGATGGGCATAGTACTCGGTTGGGGTCATGTCGATGCCATCCCGCAGGATGCTGCCATCCTCCAGCGTCACGTTCAGAGGGATCACGGTCACGCCCAGCTGCTCGGCTTCGGCGGGCAGGATGTCGGACGCAGAATCGGTGAGAATACGGATCATAAAATACCTCCGGATTTCCGGTAAAAACAAATTCAAGTCATGTTTCCCGACGCTTTGCAATAAAACGTCGGGAAACATTATACCAGAATCCACAGGGAAAAGTCAATTACCTGAGCGAAAATTGCTTCGTCCCAGCGCAAAATACTTGCGTAAAAGCCGCTGCTTATGATAAGATAGGCGCTGAGAAACGCACGGCAGGGAGGGCAGGCCATGGAGCAAAAGGCAAAAACAAGGGCGCTGCTGGCTGCGTTCGGCTGCGCACTGACCTACCTGCTGGCAGGCAAAGTGCTGGCATTTCTGCCTGCCCGGCGTGGGATGTGCGGGCGCTGAGTTTTGTGCACCACTGCATCGCTGCACCTGTCGTGGAGGAACTGGTGTTCCGCGGTGCCATCCAGCAGCTGGCGCAGCCCTTGGGCAGATGGCAGGCCGCGGCGCTGCAGGCGGTACTGTTTGCGGTGCAGCACGGCGGAGCGGGCCGGAATCGCCTATGCGCTGGTGTCTGGGGGTGCTGGCTGGGGAACCATCCGGCAGCGCACCGGCCGCGTATGGCCGGGCTGGGTACTGCATACATTGAATAATCTGCTGGTTTTTGCAGCAGGATAAAGGGGAACCTATGACCGATTCTGAACTGATGGGCCTTGCGCTGGAAGAAGCCCGCAAGGCGGCTGCACTGGGCGAGGTGCCGGTAGGGGCCGTGGTGGCCCGCAGCGGCGAGGTGGTAGCTGCCGCCCACAACACCCGCGAGACCGAAAAAAACGCCCTGCATCATGCAGAGCTGCTGGCCATTGATGCCGCCTGCAAAAAGCTGGGCGGCTGGCGGCTGTGGGAGTGCGAGCTGTTCGTCACGCTGGAGCGTGCCCCATGTGCGCCGGGGCCATCATCAACAGCCGCATCCGGCGGGTGGTATACGGCGCGGCAGACACCAAGGCGGGCTGCTGCGGCAGTGTGACCGACCTGTTTGCAATGCCCTTCAACCACCACCCGGTGGTGGAACAGGGGCTGCGCGCAGAGGAAGCACAGGAGCTGCTGCAGGCGTTTTTCAAGGATCTGCGGGCACGGCTTGCGGCCCGGCCGAAGTGGAAACCGCCTGTATGACCGGCATGGAATATGAAGAAACCGTAAAAAAGTGGAAGCTGCGTGAAAAAGTAGGCGGCTTCCACTTTCTTTTTTCGGCAAATTGTGCTATATTATTTAATGGTGTTTTGTCGAAACCCATCTTATGCAGCTGTCTGCCGCGCCGAGCACCGGACTTTGACGGATAAGAAATGGACGCTGAACGGACGGCGATGGGCCGCACAGACATCTCCTGCACGGCATACCTTTGCAGTGCAGAGATCACGACAGGAGGACTATACTCTTGTACGAAGATGAATTTGAACTGACGTTCAATCTGTCGGGTGAGGAGCCGCAGCCGGAACAGGCTGCACAGGAGCCGCCCGTACCGCCAAAGCCAAAGGCGGCAGCACCCGTGGTGGACGAACCCACCGGGTGATGGTGCTGGAAAAGCCCCAGCCTGCGCCGCAGCCGGAAATGCCGGAGCCTGTGCAGGAAGAGCCGGAGAAAACACCTGCACCTACCGTGCAGGCAGCAGCCAATGGCCGCTGTGTGCTGATCTCCGGTGGCGACCGCGGCATTGGTGCTGCTGCGGCCCGGGCGTTCTATGCGGCGGGCTACCGCGTGGCGGTGCTGTACCACAGCAATGCCAAAGCCGCTGCAGAGCTGGAAAAACAGCTGCCCGGCATCACCGCTATGCAGTGCGATGTGGCGTCCCGCGCCAGCTGCGAGCTTGCGTTCCGCACCGCAGAACAGGCACTGGGCCGTGTGGATGTGCTGGTGAGCAATGCGGGCATCGCCCAGCAGAAGCTGTTCACCGACATCACCCCGGAAGAGTGGCAGCATATGCTGGACGTGAACCTGACCGGTGCGTTCCACCTGTGTCAGCTGGCGCTGCCGGGTATGATCCGCCGCAAGGCCGGACGCATCCTGACCGTGAGCAGCATGTGGGGCCAGACCGGCGGCAGCTGCGAGGTGCATTACTCTGCAGCAAAGGCAGGCCTGATCGGCCTGACCAAGGCTTTGGCCAAAGAAGAAGGCCCAAGCGGCATCACAGTGAACTGTGTTGCGCCCGGGGTCATTGATACCGATATGATGGCAGCATTCACCGCCGAGGATAAGGCCGCGCTGGCCGAAGAGACCCCTGTGGGCCGTCTTGGCAGCGCAGACGAAGTGGCGCAGCTGCTGGTGTTCCTTGCCGGCGAGGGTGCGGGCTACATCACCGGTCAGGTGTTCGGCGTGAACGGAGGACTTGTGATCTGATGCGCAGGAACACTTTATTACAGGATTTCCCCCGGCGGGAGCATCCCCGGAGCAAGAAGGAGAGAGCAAAATGGGCATGACTTTAAAGGAACTGTTGACGAAAGGCGAAGGCACCATTTCGGCCAAGGAGGCCAAGGCGCTGGCTGCACAGTGCAGAATGGATGAGGAAACGCTCTACACCCTTCTGGAAGAACGCGGCATCAAGGTTCTGGAAGAGGATGCAGAGCCTACGCTGGATGTGGACAGCATCATGGCCGAGGTCGAGAATGCCGAGAACAACAACGATGATATGGCATCAGCGAGGACGAGGAAGAGCAGAGCGAGGAGAACCCTGCAGACCTGAAGGCTGCCATGGACGAACTGCTGGACGACCCCGTTAAGAACTACCTCAAGCAGATCGGTCAGATCCCGCTTCTGAGCGCGGAGCAGGAGGTGGAGCTGAGCCGCCGCATCCATGCCGGTGCCGAGGCGGCGCACATCCTGCAGGCCGACCGCCAGAAGTACGGCGGGCCGGAGTACATCAAAAAGAACAGCGCCCGTTTCTCGTTTGAAGAGGATGAGAACAGCCGCAGCTATACCGAAGATCTGGACGAGGAGGGCAACGAGAAGCCCAGCGAGGATGCCGAGGAAAAGGCTGCCGAAGAGGAAGCTATGGAGCTGTGGAGAACGGCCCCCTGAGCGACGAAAAGCGCGCTGAGCTGCTCAAGACCCGCCGCGATGGCCTGAACGCCCGCCGCAGCCTGAGCGAAGCGAACCTGCGTCTGGTGGTGTCCATTGCCAAAAAGCATGTGGGCCACAATCTGGCATTCCTGGATCTGATCCAGGAGGCAACATCGGCCTGATCAAGCTGCCGAGAAGTTCGACTGTGACCGCGGCTTCCGCTTCTCCACCTATGCAACCTGGTGGATCCGTCAGGCCATCACCCGTGCCATTGCGGATCAGGCCCGTACCATCCGCATCCCGGTGCACATGGTGGAGACCATCAACCGGATGCGTCAGGCCACCAACCAGCTGGTGTACCAGAACGGTCACGAGCCGACCCCGGAAGAGCTGGCAAAGGCCATGGATATGAGTGTGGAGCGTGTGCGCGAGATCCAGCGCATGGCACAGGAGCCGGCAAGTCTGGAAAGCCCCGTGGGTGAGGAAGAGGATTCTTCTCTGGGCGATTTCGTCGCAGACGAAAAACGCCGAAGCCCCCGGCAAGGCCGCAGACCGCGCCATGGTGGCACAGCAGATCAATCTGGCTCTCAAGAGCCTGACCCCTCGTGAAGAGAAGGTCATCCGCCTGCGCTTTGGTCTGGACGATGGCCGTCCCCGTACGCTGGAAGAGGTTGGCCGTGACTTTGGCGTTACCCGTGAGCGTGTGCGCCAGATCGAGGCAAAGGCGATCCGCAAGCTGCACAGCCGCAAGTGCCTGGCCCTGCTGAACGGCCTGATCGAGTGATAAAGTAAGACTCCCTCAGTCATCACTGCGCGATGCCAGCTCCCTCAGAGAGGGAGCCCTTGGCAAAACCGGAAAGTTGTCCGTACTGCCAAAGGCCCCATCTCCGAGGGGGCTGTCTGCGTAAGCAGACTGGGGGAGTTCTTTCGTAAAAAACGACTTTTTTGCAAAAATCCAGATTTTTTTGCAAAAACCTCTTGCCAAACGGTGGAAACTGTGGTATTATAACTGAGCTGTGATTGCGCTGCTATAGCTCATTGGTAGAGCGCATCCTTGGTAAGGATGAGGTCTCCAGTTCGAATCTGGATAGCAGCTCCAGCTCAGATGCCCTGAAGTCGAAAGATTTCGGGGCGTTTTTCTTTTGTAGATCGTTTCTGCTGTGCGGGTCCGGAACAGGGCAGAGCGGGCTTTGAACGGCCCTTTCAGGCTTTTTTGCGTTTTTCGTAAATTCATGCTTGACAAGCGGACGCTTTTTCGATATAATAAAGCACGTTCCGGCGGTAAGCGCCGCGCGAAACTTGAGCGATCATGGCCCGGTAGCTCAGTTGGTTAGAGCACCAGCCTGTCACGCTGGGGGTCGTCGGTTCGAGCCCGATCCGGGTCGCCATTTGCTGCTATAGCTCAGTTGGTAGAGCGCATCCT
>ENA-OQEB01000581-OQEB01000581.1-human-gut-metagenome-genome-assembly--contig:-NODE-581-length-14968-cov-2.168587_pt1 | contig 14968 bp, 19 predicted proteins | sample MGYA00242787_ERZ504619 | MGnify/ENA primary metagenome ERZ504619 (study PRJEB26092, sample SAMD00036317) | human gut metagenome | host: Homo sapiens | study: EMG produced TPA metagenomics assembly of... | reverse complement strand
GCTAAGTATCTGCTCGACTATCGTGCAAGACCCATATCCGCAACCCATATTCTCAGAGCCAGGCTCCTATCCTGGAGCAGAAAGAGGCGGTAGGTCATGCTGTTCGTGCCGGATATATGTATGCCGGTATTGCCGATGTGGCTGCCCTGACCAAGGATTCTGCCTATATGAAGGTTATCGACCGCATTTTCGAAAACATCGTTGGCAAGAAGTACTATCTTACGGGTGGTGTAGGTGCCCGTCATGCAGGTGAAGCTTTCGGCGAGAACTATGAGTTGCCAAACATGACTGCCTATAATGAAACCTGTGCAGCCATCTCTATGGTTTACCTCTTCGAGCGCATGTTCCTCCTTCACGGCGAGAGCAAGTATATCGACTGTATGGAGCGTACCTTATATAATGGTGTCATTTCGGGTATGAGCATGGATGGTGGCAGATTCTTCTATCCAACCCATTGTCTAGCGATGGCAAGTATGACTTCAATGCCGATGGCAACACCACCCGCCAGCCTTGGTTCGGATGTGCCTGCTGCCCAAGTAACCTGAGCCGCTTCATCCCTTCTGTGCCGGGTTATCTCTATGGAGTGAAGGATAACAACATCTATGTAAACCTCTTTGCCGGTAATACATCTACCATCAAGGTGAATGGCAAGGATGTGGTTCTGGAGGAGACTACCGAGTATCCTTGGAACGGCGACATCAAGATTGCTGTGAAGAAGAGTGGTGTGAAGAATGCCAACCTCCTGGTCCGTATTCCTGGATGGGTTCGCAACCAGGTAGTACCTAGCGACCTTTACAAGTATAGCGATGCAGAGAAACCTGCTTACACAGTAACCGTAAACGGCAAGGCTGTAGAGGCTGATCTCGATGCCAACAAGGGTTATCTCCCTGTCAAGAACATCAAGAAGGGCGATGTAATCCGCATCCATTTTGATATGCCGGTTCGTACTGTGGTTGCTAACGGCAAGGTGGCTGATGATAAGGCAAGGTTGCCGTAGAGCGTGGACCATTGGTATATTGCGCTGAGGCTGTGGATAATCAGAACGAACCAGTGCTCCGTGCCGTCATGGCCAAGAAGCCTGCCTTCTCTGTGGTGGATAACTACAGCATTCAGAACACCGAGACCAAGGGTGCTCCAGCCTTCTCTGTCAAGGCTATCAAGCTGATGCCAGATTCTGGAAGAGGGTGCCAATGGCGTATCTGTCAAGAACGATGTGTTGACTCTGATTCCTTACTATGCTTGGAATCATCGTGGAGCCAATCAGATGAACGTCTGGTTCTATCAGAATTTAAGTGTGTTGGATAAATAAGTATCGGTTCGTAAATGCTAAGTAAATTCTGCTCGAATGGTGTTTTTACCCCATTTCGAGCAAAATAGCGTGCGTTTATTTTGCGCGAAGTGGTAAATTTACCCCATTTCGAGCAAAATAGCGTGTATTAATGCAAGTATTTACGATGATTGATGCAGGTACTTACGATAGTCGATGCAAGTACTTACGATGATTGATGCGAGAACCGGAAATAGCAACTGGCAAAATATAAACAGCCAACTGGCAAACTGCAAACAGCCGACTAGCGCATTTGTCGCTAGTCGGCTGTTTTACTGGAACAGTTATCGAAACCTCCTTTATTTTATTTTCGTATAGGCTTCCTGCCAAATACTCTTCACTCTTCACCAAAAGCCCCGAATCCCCTGTGTTTATCGGCATTCTGAGGGTGAAGAGTATTCGGGCACTCTTCACCTACTCTTCACCACTCTTCACCCTTCAGTTCTGGCGGATTTGCAATCCACCTTATCAGTCTTTCGCCTCTGTTTCCGTTTCTGAAGGTGAAGAGTGGGTGAAGAGATAAAACAACTCTTCACCCCTCTGAATGCCGATAAACACAGGGGTTTCCGGCCGAAAGGTGAAGAGTGAAGGGTATTTTATCCCTTTCTTCCGAAATCGGCTGGAATCTCGCCCCATTTCTTCGTTTCCCATTTTATAATAGGTATGTTGATGGGGTGGGTGCGGAGCCAGTTCTCGGCTCGGGCGATGACCTGGTAGAGCTGTTGGGTCTGGGGAGTGCGCTCCAGTTTGGTCTTGCATTGTTTCTTGCTTACCCAGAGCTGGGCATTCACGCTGTCGCTATAAATTATCTTGTCGGTAATGCCTTCTGCTGCATCAGGGCGAGGGCGTGGACGATGGCGAGAAACTCGCCGATGTTGTTGGTGCCGTGGATAGGACCATAATGGAAAACCTGGGCACCGGTCTGAAGGTCGATGCATTGGTATTCCATCGGACCGGGATTGCCGGAACAGGCGGCATCCACAGCCCAGGCGTTGGCTATTACCTCGTTGGGTAGAGGCAAAACGGTATCGTTTCTCCATGAAGGAGGATTTACGGGCATTTTATTCATCTTTTTTCTTTTTGGGGTTGGAAAACAAAAAAGATTGGCTAAAACTGAAATGAGCATGCACCTTGGAGTCGAGCTCCAGGGCCATGCTCATTATGTCAAATAGTCAATATTTTTTATTTTAAATTGTAGGTTATTATATCTTATGTATATATTACATTCTTTCTGGAACCTCGATGCCGAGCAGAGACATACCGTTCTTCAGAATCTTAGCCACGTTGGCTGCAAGAACCAGACGGGTAATCTTCTCAGCCTCGCTCTCAGCATTCAGGATGCTGTAGTCGTGATAGAACTGGTTGAACTCCTTGGTCAACTCATAGCAGTAGTTAGCGATACCACCAGGGTTGTAGTTGTTGCCTGCATCGGCTACGGCTGCTGCGAAGTCGTTCATCTTCTGGATGAGGTCAATCTCCTTCTCGTTGATAGGAGCATCAGCGCCCAACTCAGCAGGAATCTCGATGCCCTCGGCTGCTGCCTTGCGCATGATGCTGCGGATACGAGCATAGGTATACTGGATGAAAGGACCTGTGTTACCATTGAAGTCGATACTTTCTTCTGGGTTGAAGAGCATGTTCTTGCGGGCATCTACCTTGAGGATGAAGTACTTCAACGCTCCGAGACCCACGATGCGTGAAATCTCCTGGCGCTCTTCCTCGCTCATGTCCTTGAACTTGCCAAGCTCATCGCTTGTCTGGCGAGCATCCTTGATCATCTCTGCCATCAGTCATCAGCATCTACTACGGTTCCTTCGCGGCTCTTCATCTTACCGTTAGGCAACTCTACCATACCGTAAGAGAAGTGAACCAGGTCCTTGCCCCACTTGAAGCCGAGACGGTCGAGCAGGATAGAGAGCACCTGGAAGTGGTAGTTCTGCTCATTACCTACTACGTAGATCTCTTGTCGATAGGGAAATCCTTGAATCGGAGATCGGCAGTACCGATGTCCTGAGTCATATAGACAGAAGTGCCGTCAGAACGGAGCAGGAGCTTCTGGTCCAATCCCTCGTTGGTGAGGTCAGCCCATACGCTGTTGTCGTCCTTGCGGAAGAAGAGCCCCTTCTCCAAGCCTTCCTCTACCTTCTTCTTACCCTCGAGGTAAGTGTTTGACTCATAATATATCTTGTCGAAACCTACACCCATCATCTTATAAGTCTCGTCGAAGCCAGCGTATACCCAGCTGTTCATCTTCTCCCAGAGGGCACGAACCTCAGGGTCGTTGTGCTCCCACTTCACGAGCATCTCGTGAGCTTCCTTGATGAGAGGAGCCTCTGCCTTAGCCTTCTCAGTGGCAGCCTCTTCCTCCATGCCTTCCTTGATGTATTGCTCCTTGAGCTGAGCTATTTCCTCACGATAGTGCTTGTCGAAGGAACATAGTAGTCGCCGATGAGGTGGTCGCCCTTCTTGCCAGAAGTCTCAGGAGTCTCGCCATTGCCCCACTTGAGCCAAGCGAGCATGGATTTACAGATGTGGATACCACGGTCGTTGACGATGTTGGTCTTGATCACCTTGTTGCCGTTGGCCTCCATGATCTGAGCCAATGACCAACCGAGCAGGTTGTTGCGCACATGACCGAGGTGGAGAGGCTTGTTGGTGTTAGGAGAAGAGTACTCGATCATCACGAGAGGACTATTCTCGGTGACAGGCTTCTCGCCGAATTTCTCGTCGGCGTGGATGGTGTTGAGGAGTCCTACCCAAGCGGCAGGTGCGATAGAAAGGTTGAGGAAACCCTTTACTACATTGAAGTCAGCGATCACGTTGCTGCAATTCTTCTTCAAGTACTCACCGATTTCCTGTGCAGTATCCTCAGGTTTCTTCTTCGACATCTTGAGGAATGGGAATACGACGAGGGTAAGGTTACCTTCGAAATTACTCTTGGTCTTCTGCAGGGCAACCATCTTCTCTGGTACGTCCTGACCATAAAGCTCCTTCACCGCTGCGATGACCGAGCTGATGATTTCGTTTTCTATCTTCATTTTTATATTATATATTTCTTTTACCGGTAAAAAAACAATCTATTTGTGGCTTGTCGACTGGGGGAAAATAGTTACCCTTATCGCTTAAGCGGCTGCAAATTTACAAATAATAATTGAATTGTGCAAAGAAAACGACTTGTTTCTTCGCACAATATTCAAAAATTATCCTATCTGCCTAGCTCTTGTCTGTATCTTTTATCACTCGAGGATGATGTCTGCCACGTCCTGAGGAGTGTTCCAGAGGATACCGTCTTGCAGCTCATCGTCGGTAAATCCATTAAGTGCCTCGGTAGCTTCCTTCTCGCTGAGCGCAGGAGTACCGTCTTCGTTCTTAGCGTCGAGCAGTGCCTGTAAGATGGCTGCTCTGTATTCTTCCATTGTCATCATTCGTTTTGTTGTAAAGTTTAATGTATTATTTTGCTGCAAAAATAATACTATTTTTCGAATGTACCAAGAGAATTTGCTATTTTCTTTGTTAAAATATTGTATCTACTTCTTAAAATATAGCATCTGCTCTTCTTGAAGTACTGTTCTTACTTCAAGACTTTTGCCAAGAAATCGCTGGCGATATGGGCGGCTTGCTCTTCCTGACCGCCGAATCCGTGGTCGGCATCGGTCATAAGATGCCACTCGCTCTTCTTGTTCAGATAGTGGAATCGCTGACCGTATGTATATGGCACCACTCGGTCGGCATCGCCATGCAGGATGCACTCTGCTCCCTTGTAGTTTTTTGCCGTCTCGTAGATAGGCAGGTTGGTGGCGGTGCGGATATAGTTGCCACCCAGTGCATTGCCGCCCCACATCTCTATCTTGGCTGGCGGATTCTTGGGGTCGTACATCTTGCCGAATGTATTGCCACGCAGGGCATCGTCACGGAGCACGGCGGCTGGAGCAAGGAGCACCACGGCTTGTATCTTCTTGATTTCCTTGTTGGCTTCCTTAGCCAATTGTCCGCTGGTCATGGCTGTAACCACGCCACCTTGTGAGTGACCACCCATCGCTATCTTGCCCACCCAAGGCAGCGAGGAGGCATAGCGCAAGATGCACTTGGCATCCTCTATCTCATTAGGCACGGTCATTTCCTCAAATTTTCCCTCGCTCTTGCCATGGCCATTGAAGTCGAATCTGAGCACGGCAATGCCTTTCTTGTTGAGGCTGTCTGCAAGGCAGTCGAAGAGTTTTCCCTCCTTGTTGCCGCCAAATCCGTGGCAGAGCACGAGGAGCGGAGTCTTCTTGCCAGCCTTCGCTTGGCTTCCGTTGCCAGCGTTATTGTCTGGGCGCTGGATTACAACATCGAGCTTGCCATGGTCGCCCTGTACGGTGGTATGCTCGGTTGAGGCTGTTGCACCGAGTGAGAACAGGGCGCAAGCGGTAAAGATAATTGTTTTTAGATTCTTCATATTGTATGTTATTATTTTGTACATTTCACTTGCAAAAGTACATAAAAGCCCTGAAACAGCCAAATCTTTTTGTTTCATCTTCTTTATCATATATTTCATTCCATTCGGAAAGTGACATGATAGCCTGCCACATTGTGCTCGGCTAGGGAGAGATTGATGGATTGCATCATTAGCATCTGGCGGGAGATGGAGAGACCGATGCCCGAACCTGATGGCTTGGTGGAGAAGAAGGGGATGAACATCTCCTTGGCCACATCGGCAGGGATGGGGTCGCCATTGTTGCTGAAATAGATGCCTGAGAATTGTGAACTCTCGATGCTCTCTGGATGTTTGTGGAAGCATCTGATGTCTATGGCTGAGGCATGAGCCTCAATGGCATTCTTGGTCAGATTGATAAATACCTGGCGTAGCATGTTCTTGTCAGCAGACCAGGTGGCATCTTCAGGGATATGGATGTGCCATTCTATCTGAGGATAGAGCGGCTTGATGCCTTCCACGAAATCCTTGAGCGGAATGTTCTCGATGACAGGCTCTTGTAGCTGGGTGAGCTTGCGATAACTGTCCACAAAACTGGTGAGCGACTTGCTGGTATCTCGAATGGCTCGGATGCCTTCCTCGTAGGGCGAGCCTTGGATGTCGGGATTGCTAAGATAGGCTTGGCAGATGCTGGAGATGGGGGCGGTGGCGTTCATAATCTCATGGGTGAGCACACGGGTTAGCCTTTGCCAGGATTCCACCTCATGCTGCGCCACCAGTCTGCCGATGTCGTTTTCCATATCGTTGAGGGCTTGCTGCAAGGCTCGTTCTCCAGAGAGCAATCCCTTGGTGGAAAGGCGAAAAGAGTAATCGCCATTGCGAATAGCCTCTTGCATCAGGAAGGCACGGCTCTTCAGGTTGCGCTGATGGCGCAAGAAGAGATAGATGATGCTCCTATGACGAGGAGTATGATACCTATTATATATATGTGGAAAATGGTGTTCATATCAGATGTTGATAATCATGAATGATTGTGATAAGTGATAACGGGAATGATTTTGATAAGTGATTATCGCTTGAGCTTGGCATAAAGCGTTTGGCGAGTGATGCCGAGCAGTTCGGCGGCACGAGAGATATTGCCGCGGCATTGATCCACTACCTTGTGGATATGAGTGGTCTCGATGCTTTCCAGGGTCTCCACTTCCTGGCTTCGGTCGATGGCATCTTTCAGGGTTCTGATGAGTTCGTCATTATCCCAAGGCTTGGTTACAAAGTCGGCGGCTCCCGTCTTCAATCCCTTGATGGCGAGCTGGATATCTGCGTAGGCGGTGATGAGCACCACGGGGATGTTGGCATGGAGACGGCGGAAGGTGCGGAGCCAAAGCAAACCTTCCTGTCCGCTGTTTACGCCCAGCGAAAAGTTCATGTCGAGCAAGATGATGTCCACTGGCTCTTGTTGGAGCAGAGCGGGGGCTGTGTCTGGGCAAGGCAAGGTGAGAATCTTCTCAAATGTGCCGCCCAAGCATATCTTCAGGGCTGTGAGTATCGATGGATTGTCGTCGATAACAAGTATAGTTCCGTATTTCATCTATTTGTGTTCTGTTATATCTTTTGTCTTTGTTTGCAAAAGTACACTTTTTTCTTGAATTAGCCAACAAAACGGAAGATGATGTGTGATTATCATACAGAAGAGTGTATGAATTTCATACAATCCGCTTGCCGCTAGCTTCTGATTCTTGGCAGAATCAAAAGGAATGATTACTTTTGCGTCAGAAAAAAGCATCAGATAGGATGCATCAGAAAAAGCATCAGAAAATAAAGAAACAACAGATATGAAAAGTTATTTTAAGTTTTTATCGCGCAACAAGCTTTATACCGCTATCGAGGCTTTCGGACTCTCGATAGCCTTGGCTTTTATGATGATTTTAGTATCTTACGCCTTCATGGAGTATCGAGTGGGCACGCATCAGCCAGATGCCAAGAACCTCTATGTGCCAGGTTCGGGCGATGATCTCAGCATGACCTTGGGTACAGCAAAGGAGTTCTTTCCTTCCATCCCAGAAATCAAGGAATGGACCCGATTTAGCGATTATTATACAGATAAAGGTGCTGTGGTCAACGACCAATACTATCATGTGCAGGCACGTGCCATAGATCCTAACTTCTTGGATATGATGGGAATGAAGTGCAGGGGATGCTCCGCTCATCGTGTGCTCACGGATAAGCACCAGGCCCTTATCTCCGAGTCTTTTGCCAAGAGGGCTTTTGGCAATACGAATCCTATCGGGCAGGTCGTTAAGTGCGACACGCTGCAATTCAAGGTAGTGGGCATCGTGGATGATTTTGGCAGGGAAGACTTGCTGGAACCCACCGACATCTTTGTTTCCATGAAATTTAAGGACGCAGATTTGTATCCGATGGATCAGTTTGGCGAGGTTGTTACCATCGTCCGATTGGCAGATGGCGCTGACCCAGAAAAGGTGAATGCCACGTTGCTCAATAAATATATGGGCTATTGGAAGAAATGGTGGAGTCGTGAGAAGACGACTGGCAGTTTCTTGTGGGGTTCTAGCTTGGTGCGCTGGGATAAGTTGTATTTTTCAGATATTACATGCTCGCATGTCCGTCATGGCAGCAAGACCTTGGTCAATGTCCTTTTGATTGTAGCACTCGTCCTCTTGCTTTCAGCCATCTTCAATTACATCAACCTGACGGTGGCGCAGATAGGCAATCGAGCCAAGGAGATGGTCACTCGTCGCTTATTGGGTGAGTCGGTGCTTGGCGTGGTGCTGCGCTATATCAAGGAGGCAGCTCTCTTCACGGCAGTTTGCTTCTTGGTCGGCGTTTTGCTGGCTTGGGCATTCGCACCTTTATTTAATAGCATCTTGGATACTAAGATTTCACTCTTCTCCTCGCCTGCCGTTTGGGGCTGCCTGCTGGTGGCTTATCTCGTCATCTCCTTGTTGTCGGGCTTGTTCCCTGCCATTGTGGTGTCTCGCTTCAATCCGATAGATGTGGTGAAGGGCACCATCCGCTTGCGCAGCAAGATGTGGTTTAGCAAGATATTCATTGTGGCACAGAGCGTTATCAGTATGTCGCTAGTGGTGATGGCTATCACGATGATGCTCCAGATGCACCATCTCGCCAACATACCTTTGGGTTATCAGACGAAAGACATCCTCTGCATCTCCACCACCTTCGGATTTGATAACGTGGATGTTAGAAACGCAGCGTTGATAGCGAGATTGAAATCTCTGCCAGAGGTGGAGGAGCTACGGCTATCAGTAACAATCCTGTCAATAGCTTTGCCAATGGGGTGCATGATGAGAAGGGAGAGAATATCGCGTTCTTGCGATTGAGCGTATTGGATTCCATTGCGATGAAGATGATGGGCTTTAAGGTGTTAGAACGATATTCTGATCCTACGCCTGGCAAAATCTGGGTTAGCGAGGAAGCCAAAAGAGCCTTTGGCGTATCGAGTAAGAAGCCTTATTTCGGCAGCAATGAAGGCAAGCCGGAATATGAGGTTTGTGGAGTAGTGAAGGATTTCCACTGTGGCGATGCTATTGATGAGTTCCAATTTGGTAATCATAATGCCATTCGTGTTCCTTCTAAGCATGATGTGCTTTGGACCATCTTGGTGAAGACTCGTGGCGACCATGCCCAAGCCTTGGCTGCTATCCAGAGTGCCTGCAAGCAAGTGCTAAGGAGCAGTTGGGCGTGCCTACCGACATGGATACGGAGTATCTGGACGACACCTTGGCAGATGCCTCAAGGAGAAGCGCAACATGATGGTGCTCATCACCACCTTCATGGGCATCTCCATCTTGATTTCCGCCCTCGGCTTGTTTGGCATGTCGGTATATTATGGCAATCAGCAGCGCCGCCAGATAGCCTTGCGCAAGGTGATGGGTGCCTCGGTAGCTGATGCGGCATGGCAACTGTCCAAGCGATTCCTCATCACATCGTGTGTGGCTGTGGTTATCGCCATCCGTTGTGTGTCAAGCTGATGCAGGAATACTTGATAGGTTTCAAATTCCGCATCGATTTCCCATGGTGGACATTGGTGGCAGGAGCCATCTTCACCTTGGTATTAGCCCTGGTATCCGTCTTCAGCTATACCCTGCGCACTGCCCTGGAGAATCCGATAGACAGCATCAAGATGGAATAGCATGATGAGCTAAGTAAACACTTAACATTTAACACTTAACATTTTACATTGGAAAAGATGATACGTACAGAGAATTTAACGAGAATATTTCGTACAGAAGAGATAGAGACCATCGCCCTGAACGGCGTGAACATCAATGTAGAGGATGGCGAGTTTGTAGCCATCATGGGACCTTCGGGATGTGGCAAGTCAACCTTGCTCAACATCCTCGGCTTGCTCGATACGCCTACGGAAGGAAAATATTGGCTGGGCGATGAGGAGGTAGGACATCTCAAGGAGCGTGAGCGTACGGCTTATCGCAAGGGTCGCATCGGCTTCGTCTTTCAGAATTTCAATCTGATAGATGAGCTGACGGTAGAGGAAAACATCGACTTGCAACTCAAGTATCTGGCATCGGCAAGGCGGAGCGTAAGGAGCGAGTGCTCGACATCCTGCGCAAGGTAAAGCTCAGCCATCGTGCCAAGCATTATCCCCACCAGCTATCCGGTGGTCAGCAGCAGCGTGTGGCTATCGCTCGTGCCGTGGTGGGCAAGCCTAGCATTATCCTAGCCGATGAGCCTACGGGTAATCTCGATTCCAAGAATGGCGTGGAGGTGATGCAATTGCTCAGCGAACTGAATGATGAGGGCACCACCATCGTGATGGTAACCCACTCTCAGCACGATGCCACCTATGCCCACCGCATCATCAATCTCTTTGATGGGCAGGTGGTGGAAGAGGTGAATGATATGCTGTAATATCCTATCAATAATTTGAAATTCCTTATCAAATACTTGTTTATTTCAATAGAAAAATGTATCTTTGCACCGAATAAATCTCTGTTCGAAACTTTTGGATGTCCATCCAAAGCCTTTGAACGGGCATACAAAAGCTTTGAATGTGCATCCAAAGCCTTTGAACGGAGAAATATAAGGGGTTTTCGAACAAATTGGTAGAAAATATCCCCTTGATGGTATTTAGAAATCAAAATAGTCGTATTTAAAAATCAAATAACCTAAAGAAAGGAATTTATAATGGCAAAGTATAAACTACAAGAACTGCCTGACATGCAGGGCGAAGGCAAGCGCAAGGTTTATCCCAAGATGGTGATAAACAGGACTTTGAACTTGGAAGACCTGACGGAGAAGATGAAGTCGCATCATCGTGCCTTCTCGCCAAGCACTATCGAAGCGGTGGTGATGGACTTGGAGGATATGATGGTGGAGGTGCTCTCCATGGGCTATAACGTCAAGTTGGATGGCATCGGCACGTTCTCGTTGTCCTTAGGATTCGAAGACGAGAAGCCTACGGAGATGCAGAAGGAAGGCGACAAGATGCTCTATCGCAAGGTGGGGGTGAAGAATGTCAACTTCAAGGTGGATCCAGAGATGCTGCTGCAGCTCCGTAAGGAGACAGACTTGGAGCGTGAAATGAGTGGCGTGAAAGTAATCAAGAAGAACTTGTTCTCCAAGGAGGAGCGAATAGCTAGGGCTTTGCAGGTGATAGAGCGTGATGGCTACATTACCCTGACCGATTATGCCCACATCAACAACCTTAGCCGAACCGCAGCCTCGGCGGAACTGAAGGAAATCACCAGTGATGCCAATTCTCCAATAGACTGGAGAGGAAATGGAAGTCACAAGGTATGGATCAAGAAAAGACCATAAAATAAGAAAGGGTTTGAATGATGAAAAAAATTTTGAGCAATAAAAGCAGGGTGGAGCATAACAAAACTATTATCAGAGTTTTTGATGATGAAAGATTTTGCAGCGATAGATTTTGAGACAGCCAACAGCGAGCGTAGCAGCGTTTGCTCCGTGGGCATCGTAATCGTGAGGGATGGCGAGATAGTGGATAGTTACTACTCCCTCATCAAGCCAGAGCCGGAGTATTACTCCTATTGGAATACGCAGGTACATGGATTGACCTTGGAAGATACCTTGAATGCCAGGGTTTTTCCAGAAGTATGGGCAGAGGTTGCGCCTAAGATAGAGGGGCTGCCTCTGGTGGCCCATAACTCACCATTTGATGAAAGTTGCCTCAAGGCGGTATTTAGAATCTACCAAATGGACTATCCCGATTATCAGTTTTTCTGCACCTGCAGGGCATCGAGGAAGAAACTCGGCTCTCTACTGCCCAACCACCAGCTCCAAACGGTAGCTGCATATTGCGGTTATGACCTTACCAAGCACCACAATGCCTTGGCTGATGCAGAGGCGTGTGCCTGGATAGCAAGGGAGTTGTTATAAGAAAAAATGAGAATGTTTTTGAAGAATTGATGATATTCACTTTCGAATTGTCCAATAATTAGGCGGTGGTGTCTAATTATTGGACAGTTCTCTTTTAGTGGTGTTGTTGTCAACCAATTGATAATCAGATGATACTTACTTTTGGCACGGCGATTGTCATTATATAGACAAAATAATGAATGACAATGAAAAGAATAGGATTATACATCGGATTGATGGCTTTGGGGAGCTTAGAGGTTACGGCGCAAGTTGCGGCGACACCTCAAACGGCTGCTGAGGCTATAGGAGAACCCCAAGCTAAGACATGGGGGCTTGACTCCTGCATGGCTTATGCCGTAAGTCATGCTACGGATGTGAAGCGAGAGGTAATCAATGCTCGACAACGCAAGCAGGATTATCAGAAGGCGGTGACTAGCTTTCTGCCTACGGTTAGCGGGGGTGTGCAGGGACAGTATGCCTGGGGACGAAACATCGACCCAGAGACCAATACATATAATAATGTGACCACATTCAACAACTACTATCAGCTTTATGCCGAACTGAATGTCTTCGATGGTTTCGCCACCATCAATGCCTTTAAGCAAGCTAAGATGGCGAAAGCTTACTCCGCCACTGCCATGCAGAAGGTGAGGGATGACAAGGCGATAGACGTGATGCAGAAGTTTGTGGATGCCGCTTATGCTGAGGCTAGCATACAGATAGCGAGCGATAAACTGGCTGAGAGCAAGCGACTGCTCGCCAAGATGCAACGACTCTATGAATTAGGCGAGAAAGGTCGCCCTGACGTGGTGCAGATGGAGTCGCAGGTGCTGAGGATGAATATAATCTGACGCATCAGAAGAATGTGGCACAGCAGAGCTTGCTCTCCTTGAAGTCGGCGATGAATTTCCCCGTGGAGGAAGAACTGCATTTGATAACAACAGATAAACAGATAAACAATGGGAACTTTAATCTTCATGATAATCAAGGAAATGCTGGAAACGATAATCTTGGCTTGCCTATGAAAAGCCTTGCCGTTTACCAAAATTTCCTCAATGCTTCTCCCGATGTCAAGTCGGCGGAGTTTGAGGTGGAGAATGCCCGGTATAACTACAAGATAGCGAAGGGCAAGTTGCTGCCATCCCTCTCTCTCGGTGGCGGCATCTCTACCAATTATTATAAAAATCTCTCTCAACGAGGGCAGTACGAAGGCTTTGCCTCCCAGTTTCGCAACAATCGAGGCGAGTACCTCGCACTGACCCTCTCTATACCTATATATAATAATGAGGCTTGGCACGGCGTGAAGAAGGCACGCAACGACTGGCAGTTGGCGCAGGTGAACTTGGAGGAGACGAAGCGCAAACTCCATGACAACATCGCCCAGGCGATAATGGATGCTGAGGGATATGCCAAGGAGCTGGAGCAGATGGATAAGAAAGTGGCCTCCGATTCGCTCGCTTACTATATGTCGAGCCGCAAGTTTGAGGAAGGAATGCTCTCCACCTTCGACCTTCACACCGCAGCACAGACGCTTCTAGAAAGTCGCATCAAGCAGCTCCAAATGCAAATGTTGCTCGTCATCAAACAACGGCTCGTAGATTACTATCAGGGAAAAAATCTTATCAAATAACAAAGAAGACAAGAGAATTCTTCACTCTTCGTTCTTCACACTTCACTTAAAATTATGGACGTAAAGATAGAAAAGAAAAAATATATCGTGCCTCGCAAGTATTGGGCATGGATAGCAGGAGGCGTGGTATTGGTATCGCTCCTCGTATGGTTGGGAATGAGCAATTTCTCTTCCACCTTAAAGGTGGACCGCAAGGGATTGAGCATCGCAAAGGTGGAGCATGGGCAGTTTAATGACTATGTTTCGGTAGATGGTCAGGTGGTGCCTATCTCCGTGGTGCAAATCAGCAGCGAGGAGGGCGGCATCGTCACTGAGAAAGTGGTGGATGAGGGTGCCCATGTAGGCAAGGGCGACATCATCGTAAAGCTCTCCAACTCCAATCTCGACTTGGAAATACTGAATGCCGAGAGTGAACTTGCCGAGAAGCAGGATATGCTCCGTAACACGCAGATATCCATGGAGCAAGATAGGCTTAATAATTCCAATGAGGCTCTTTCGCTCTCGCAAGATGTCGTCACCAAGCGACGTGCTTATCAGCATCAGGAGCTCTGCACAAGGAACAACTCAACTCCCGAGAGGAATATCTCAAGGCAAAGGAGGATTATGACTTGGCGGTGAAGAAGCATGCCTCATCAACCAGCGACTGAAGAAGGATGCACAACTCCGCCATTCGCAGATGAACCAGATGAGCGATAACCTCGAAGCCATGCAGCGCAATGTGCAACTCGTCAGACAGCGCAAGGAGAAATTGAATATCCGCAGCACCATCTCTGGTGAAATCGGTTTGTTGGATGTGGAGTTGGGACAGAGCATCTCTCCTGGTCAGAAGATAGGAGTGATTAATGACCTCAGTGATTACAAGGTGCAGGCACAGGTGATGAGCATTACATCGATCGTGTGAAACCTGGTTTGACTGCCACCTTCGACCAGAATGGCAAGCATTATCTCCTTCAGGTTCGCAAGGTTTATCCAGAGGTGAGAGACGGCAGGTTCCGCATCGACTTCGTCTTCAAGGGCATTCGCCCAAGCAATATCCGAACGGGTCAAACCTACTATGTGGATTTGCAACTCGGACAGTCGAAGCAGGCAATCATCATCCTAAAGGTACGTTTTATAGTGTGACGGGCGGTCAGTGGATTTTTGTCCTTGACAAGAGTGGCAAGAAGCTATCGCCGCAAGATAACCATCGGCCGTCAGAATCCTCAATACTATGAAGTGA
>ENA-OQEB01000580-OQEB01000580.1-human-gut-metagenome-genome-assembly--contig:-NODE-580-length-14992-cov-4.666330_pt1 | contig 14992 bp, 26 predicted proteins | sample MGYA00242787_ERZ504619 | MGnify/ENA primary metagenome ERZ504619 (study PRJEB26092, sample SAMD00036317) | human gut metagenome | host: Homo sapiens | study: EMG produced TPA metagenomics assembly of... | reverse complement strand
AGAAAAAAATGAGAAGAACTGGGTCAAAAAGACTCAGGCAAAGCGCAGGAACGTGCGGAACGTCTTGAGCGGACGGGTGTGCGGTCGTGTCGTGCGGATGTTACCTATCAAACTGTGTGACGCATATGTAGAAGCTAATTGCGCAATCGTGGCATCTACTTATGTCCTGCAGTCGTTTCGATTTGGCTTGCTTGCGATGATTTGAATGTAACGAATTTAGCTGCTTGGAGGAAACCATGAACCGTGTCGGCTTAAAAGACTACCTGCTCAACCATGCAGATGATAACGATTTGCTGGACTGCGCGAAGGCGTACGATGCCGCGAATCAGTACGGGCATTTCGATACATATGATTCCGTGGAGGAAGCCGCTAAGCTCTGCGGCTGGGACGTAGCGACTGCCCTCAGCGAGAGTCGCCACGTCGAGCAGGACGCCGACTGCTACCGCTTCAACGGATACGGTCACCTCGAGGCTGTCAGCAACGAGAGTCTGCTCGAGGATGCCCGCGACAGCATTGACGATATCATCGATTGGCTCGAAGGTGCCAGCCGATATGACCTTGAAGGTATTAGCTCCGATGTCGAGCTGTTTATCGATGCGGAAGATCCTATTGAGATAATCAACGCCGTCGATTGCTCCGTGCGTCGCTGCGGCGATGCCATCGAGGTCGATTTGAGTCGTGGGGACAAGAAGGCGACGCTGTCCTTCTCTAAGCTCAACGATATCGATGTGGATAAGATTGACCTCGCCAATGCGGCGTATGCCACGGCCGAGGCTACTACAGATATGCCGACGGTGCCAGCACCGAGGAGGTTCAGACAGCGTTTTTCAAGGAGAACGGGCGCAGGTTGTCGGATGCCCGCGCGGACAACCTGACGGAGGCCTGCGAGAAGAATATGGACGCGCTGGGGCAAGTACTTGAAGACGGTGAAATCGACGCGCTCACGAACTTCTACGATGTCGAGATTTGCAGCGAGACATATTGCGCGACCGCGGCGGCGAGGCGCGAGAGGACAAGGAAATCGCCTCGGCTTTCGAGAAGATTGGCTTCGATATCGTGAACAACCGTCCTGTCGATAGGCATGCCGAGTTTAAAGTCAAGCAGCGAGTCGTACTCGATGAGTACGATGAGGATGGCTACGACGTGGAGTTTGAACAGCTCGGGGAATTCTTCAGTACCGGCCGCATCAACCACTCGGAGATAATCAATGCCAACTGAGCAAATTCCATTCTCGTCAAGGGCGGAAATCGTCGCTACAACGAACCTTGCGCCGGTATCACTGTCTATGAGAACTTCAAGGAGGCAATCTCCACCGAGCCGTCGTGGCGCGGCAGGGACAACATCTTTGCGGATTGCGAAACCATCGGTATCTGGGATGAAAATGGATCACTGTTCGTGACCGGTGCGCACCATGACGGTCGTGCCTGTGTGGAGATGCGCCAGCTGACCGATAAGGGTGAGAGTCTCTATTCGGACTATAAGATGGAAGGCGGGTTTTACCTGCCTGAAGATGGCGTCGAGGCTATGGGATTCGTCTACCGCGAGGGCGATGAGAGTGCATTCATCCATGACCTGTGGGACAACCCCGAGATGTGCTCCCACCCGCGCTTTGCCGAGAAGGCGCTCGGCTATCCTGCCGAGGAGCCAACGATGTCGACCTTGGCAGCCTGGCTATGCTCCTGTCCGGCAGCGACGTCATCAGCACGCAGTCCGTCCCCGAGCTTCTCGAAACGATGGCAGATCGTTTCGGCATCGAACCCGAGGAACGTGCCCTCAACGCCGATCGGGCGCGGGCGGAGGAATGCATCCGCACGGGCGTGCCGGATATTCAAGTCGAGATCGATAGCACCAACGACGATAACTTCATCGAAGGAACGGTGACAGTCGAGGGTGAGTCCTGCTATTTCTATCGCCCGAACAGCACCCGAAGTACGGAGGATTACGACTCGGTCGTCTTCGAGCCTTTCCGTCCCGATGGGTTCGAGGGCGATATCGAGGAAATTGAGCTGCCCGCCGCAATCGATCAGAATCGCGAGCTCGCCGAACTGGTCGTGTCCGTGGCGACCGAGCCGTATATGGATCCCGACAAGGCGGACATGCGCGAGCAGAGCATCGATTCGCTTTGCGATGAGAAGACCGAGGTGTCCGAATCGATGAGGTACGGCATGGAGGGCGTCGGCCTGCCCATGCTCGATGCCTCGGAACATCTGGCGAACTACTAGGGTTGTGAATCCGTTATGGTGGGCGGGATGCCGTTAAGGCGGTATCCCGCCCTCTACTTTCGTCCCATCGGTCCGTCTAGATTCCCCCGGCTTCCATACTCTGAATCAAATACGCAACGTGAAGCGATTGGAGCCATCATGGCCTTGGTCATCAACCTGCACGGCCCGAACACCAACACGCTCGGCAACCTCATTGCCGGCGCACTTACCGAGATGGGCTACAGCGCCAGTGCTGTTTCCTCCTGCCGGCGCAACATGGAACTCGAGGCGATGGGCGGAGACGATCAGGCGATTCGGCTGACAAACGGCTCGCTCGAAAGCTGCGTCGAGCTCGCGTCCATGCAGGCAGACCTCAACCGGCGCTCCATCGATCCCAAGCAGGACGCCGTGATCGTCTGCGGCCCCGTGGTCGACAGCTTCTGGGGCTATAAGGGAGACCGTTCGGATTCCTTCTACCGCGCCGCCATCGAGACGGCGGTCGATTTCGATGCTGCGCAGTATGAACTCGTCCCCAGCGGCGGCCTTTCCGAGCAGACCCTCAAGAAGTTCAGGTCCTTCCTCAGGGATTGCGGGGTCAGACCGCGAATCAGCGGACAACTCGATTTCGGATACCACGATGTCATCGATATCGTCCGAAATGAGGTCAAACTCGATCGCGAGAAGCATCCCGTGGAAAACGCCTATAAGGGCGATGCTGACCTCGATTGCGAGAAGGCCGTCGCGGGCTTCAAGAACGCCGCGATCAGCGTGCAGGAGGCCATCAGGCGGCTCCCCGAGGGAAGCGAGATGCGAATGAAGCTCGGGGGCATGGTCGACCGCGCCCTCGAGGACGGCTACGGCGGCATCCATATCGAGACGGTTAGGAACCGACGGGTAAGACGATGAGTCTGGGTGACTTGGTTCAGTCGGAAGTCGATGCCGCGTCCAGGCGCAAAGACGTCCGCGATGAGGTGGCTGCCCGCGAGGTGGAACCGCTGAGGGGCGGGAGGCTGTGGAAACCCACGGGCAGGATGAGGGCAAGGAGAACAAGAATAAGAAGAATAAGAAGAATACGGAGAAGGATATGGCAAACGAATTCGAGTCGAAGAAACCCGAGTACATCAATATCAGCTTCGAGAACAAGGATGTCCGTGTGAAGCCGTATACGGATCGTAACGGCAACGAGCGCCTGCGCATCAACATGACGATGCCGAAGGTACCGTAGTCGGCGGTAAGGACCTTTCCGGCATGAAGGTCTCCATGCCGCCCGCGAGTTCATGAAGCAGGACAAGGATGCCGGAAAGGCGGTCAAGTACGGTTTCCGCTCCGACCGCGATGTACATTTCTTCAAGTACGATGAGCAGAATCAACGCATCGACTATCCCGGTGAGGGCGATGCGGCAATCATGCCGAGTGACTTGGCTGCCGCTGTGTCGGCGGCCTATCAGGGCAAGGAGGCCGTTAAGCCGGAGCCGCAGCGTAGTGCGACCTACAAATACACGGGACTCACCTTCGCGCCCTGCGATATGAAGGTAAAGACCGTTCCTGTCGAGGGCGGACCCGATAAGAACTTCCTGCTGTGCAAGCTGCCTCCCCATACCATGGTCGGCAATCAAGATCTCGGCGGCATGATCATGAGCAAGTTCCTCACGGACAGACAGTTGCCCTATGCGCAGTCCGGTAAGCCCTTCACGGCGAGCTTCAAAACTGAATTGCCCGTCCGCGTCTATCCTGTCAGCGGCGAGGATTCCCGCGACAACTTCGACTATGACTACCGTAATCCGCAGGAGTTCAGCGCGGGTGCCTTGGTCGCCGGCATCGAGGACGCCTACGATGCACGCCTGCTCAACGCCCAGGGTTACGAGGACAAACTCGCGGCGGCCGGCAAGGAAATGAATCCCGCCGCTGCCGAGGCCAAGCAGATGCTCGAGGACCGCGATGCGGCGGCGGCTCGCCAGGGCAGCAAGGACGCGGCCTTGGAATATCACCAGACGGGCGGCGGCGAGGACGCGCCGCTGAATGATCTGTGCGATGTGAAGAGCAGCGAGGCGGCCGAGGTTCAGGGTGAACAGCCTTATGTAATCACCGGGCCCGAGCCCGAGCTCTACGACGAGGATGTCGAGTTCTAGAGCCCGGAAGGCAGAGCATTGCGGAGGGTGAACCGTTTTCGGTCGCCCTCCAAGTCTATTTCTGTCCCCGCAAGGGTTGTCTGCCATACATGTTCGTAAAGTCAGGATATACGATCGCAGAAATGTCGAACATGATGGGAGCGGCGCCGATGCGAGAAATACCCATAGACAATCTCGAAGGCCTAAAGGTACCCGATGCGGTTCTCCTCTGCCGCCGAGGAGATTCTTGGGTAGCGGAGAAAGACGGGTCGCGGCGGGTGACTTTGTGTTGAGTCTCGTCGGAGATTCCGAGCGGCTCTACCCCGAGCCAAACGGGCAGCTCGTTCTCTCAGATGATGGAGGCAACACAGCGTCTGCTCGAATCTCTGCTATCCCGAGCAGCCTGTTCTCCATCACGGAAAAAGTCCGCGAGCTTCGAAATATCCCATCGGAGAAAAGCTACGAGATGCTACTGGGCAAGGCAGTCGAGAGCCATAAGCTACTCAACCTCGCCCGTCTCGCGGCTGCTGTCCCCAAGGCTGCCGCGGCGGTACCTACCCGAACCGACAGGCATATAGTCTTGGCACATGGCCCGGCACGGATGGAAGAGCTCGCCGACGACATCGGTGTGAGTTGGGCACGCGAGGCGGTCTCACGAATCGCCGACCCATCACATTTTCCGGATGTCGAAATCCCGAGCGGGCTGACCGATGAGATTCTGGACAGTGCACGCACTGCGGCGGGCGAAAACAGGGGCGCCTATGAGGATTTTTGCGCGGATCTCGGGTTTGCGTGTGACGTCATCCGCTCTGCTTTCAGTCGCGACCTCGAATCCGAAGCCGAGTTCTACGATTCGAGCGCGACCGATAACGTCCGCGTCCTGCTCGACTGTATCGACACGTCCAAATGCATCGTCATCCTTAAGGACTCGGCTTCGGGATTTTGCGAATACCTGTTTTCAGATACCGAGTCCTTCATCAGGCACAGCCGCGCAGCGTCGGCGAGTTCGCGGCCGAACTCGCCGCTGGGCGATATCGACTCGATGACGATGCGCGGGATTTCGAGCTTGTCGTAGAAGGCGGCAAGCTCATCCTCGATGAGACACCGAGCATGGCACACGGCAACGGGAAATATGAGGTCCTCTTCATCGCCAATCGCTGAGCGACAGGGTGATTGCCATGGAAAATGACGAGCTCGGGCGGGAGATGTCGCGCTTGCGGATGCGCCGAGGTCTTCCTGCAGAGAACCTTGTCGTGCGCCTGGCTGAGATGAGCGGCGATGTCGCATGCGTCGAGCGGGATATCTGCGCGGTGTTCGGCTGGGATTTCTCCGGGAACGGGAGGATGGAATCGCTCGATGACCTCATGGAGGCCGTCGAGCTCGATTCGGCGCAGCCCTATGGGCGCGGCGGCAGGGATAAAGCTGGATTTTAGGAGGGAAGAAATGGATATCGATATCCAAGGCACGGAAATCAAACCCGACCCGAGGGGCAATGTCGAACTCACGAGGTTCGGCTCGACGGCGATACTGTTTTGCGGCGGTGACGAGCCGTTTATGGTCGTGAAGGGATATGACGGCAAGACCGGCGAGTGGACGGGCGATTCCGTTCGTGTCGATGATCTGTCGGTAGCATGGGATATCGCCGACCCTGAAATCATCGAAGGCGCCACCGTCAAATGGAAGCGTTCCGATGTGGCGGGCATTCTCGAGGACAGGGGGATCGAGGCGAATGATTGGAACATCGATATGGCCATCAAGACGCCCGATCTAGAGAACTCCCCTTTTTGGCTCGGCAAATTCTCCAAGGACGGTGGCGAGGATTACCTTAATTTGACCATCACGCAGCTCTGCTCCATCGGTGCGCTGGACGTCCCCGAGGGGTTCAGGCTCGAGGAGGGATTGGACGACATCGCCGAGCGCATGGATGAGTGCTGCGCCGGCGATAAAATCGGCACTATGACTCAGACTATGGGACGCTAGGGTTTGCCAATCCGGTAGACCTGCCGCTGCGGCAAGAAGGTCAGCGCCTGCGCGTGTCTCCGTATCCTGTTCGGCAAAGAGAGGCTTCTATGAAAAGAGACCAAATGAACGAACGGGACAGTTTTTTCGAGAGGACCGAACAACAGGTTCTCTTCTACCTATACGAAAACAGAGACCATACCGTGAGCCGCGCTGAGCTTCGAAATGGCATCATGGCCTCACCGGTCGAATCAACGTTCGAGTCGATTTTGACTTCCCTTGAGGTCAAGAAGCTCATCGAGTTCGATTCTTACGGCAATGTGGCGATTGCATAGGAGGTATCGATGATAGTCAAAGGTTCCTGCGATATAGCGCTTAGCCGCGATGAGCTTGTCGAGATGCTCGCCAAGCTGTACCTGCTGGACGGCGGCTATTCTTCCTTCAATCTCGTGCCGTCCACTGAAATCGCCAAGCTTATCGTCAAGAAATGCTCCGTGAGTGCGACAGGCTGCGAATTCTCCCTCTCCCTCACCGCATTGCAGTCGATCAGGGTCTTCGCCCTTCTCGAGAAGGCGGCGGGAAGGCATATCCCGACTGAGGCGTACCGACGCGCCGATGCGGCCGCCGATGAGATTTCGGACCGTTGCGATCCGAGTCGCTTCAAGTTGACCCCCTCGGAACGGGAATTCTATATGGCGGCTCTCGATGCCCTCGAGAAGTCAGTCGGGCAGCGCGTCACCATCCGAGAGCTATCGAACCAGGCGGGCGTCCAGTACGAACCGTTCCGCCGCTTGGTGAAGCGGCTCGAGCATATCGGCTATATCGAGCGCTTTGGCAAGCTCACCGCCTCTTTCGACCGCGACCGTGCAATGGAGCTGTTGCGCATAGGCATCTAGATAGACCTTTGGAGCCTTCCCATGGATAACTTCGGCAACATCCACCCAATCAATTTCGAGCCCGTCAGATCTCATTATCGAAGCGTATAAGTCTGGGGATTTTGAAGCGGCGGATGAGATCATCGCCCGCAACACGGTCATGGAGACGGCCATGATCTCGAGACTCGTGAACGGCGCCATGGATGCGTATTGCTGGTCGAGCGGCCGCGGGGTCTCGCACATGCTTTCACGTACGTCCCATCCGGGGTACACGCTCCAGCTCACCACCTTTCACCGCGGCCATGCGTGGGGCGATATCGATGTCAAGCATGCCGGCAACGGCGAGCTCAGCTTGCCAGATGGCGTGTGCGCGGTGGGTGTGGAGCATGCTGGTCTGGATATCGAGGAGGAACTCGCCGCGCGTTTCGGCATCTATATCACGCCTGACATGTATGAGCAGTTCGGGCGTGAGGACGGAAGGTCTGTAAGCGTTAAACCTGTTTGCCGGGACGAGCGCGGTGCGGACTGCGAACTTTCGAGCGATGAGCGTTAGGAGTCGACATGGGAACCCACCATCAGCCCTATTTTCTGGAAAAGGCTAAAGAAGACCTCGTACACCATAGCGCCGCATGGGTCGTGAAGGAACCAGAACACTCCCCTGTCTTCGTCGACTGCCATGCGGTCGAGGATTCTGCACTTGCTCGCGGGTGGGACCTCCAAGTAGTCGTGTGGAGCCGTGACGCGGCGGGAATCTGGTCGTGCGGCGAGGCGATTCAAGTCCGTGGCTCGATTGGCGACGCGTACGATGCGGCAACGTTTGCCGAGGCGCTTGCGGGGGCAACCGGTGGCGCCGCGATGATTCCCTACAACGTCTTCGAGGAAGTCGTCGATGAGCATGACACGAATTACCTCATCGCGCTCGCCATCTGTATCGACCAATTGCCCGACTTCGTAACGGATGACGAGGTCTCGAGGCGAATCAGGCTCAACGCCGACCAGGACATGGATGAGCGGCGCGGGCTTACCGTCCGCGAGCAGGACGGGCCATCTGTCTCGCTCGATGAGCTGGCCGAGGTGTACGGGGATCAGGCGGGGACGGCTGAGGTGGAAGTTGCCTTGGAGCGTTGAGGTGTGCCTTTGCGGCACGAGGGGTTGCCGCCTCTCGCCGTTTGGGATACTTGGGCAGATGGAGGGTTATGCTCTAGAGCTTTCCTGTCTCGCCCTCCATCGTGTTTGGGGCGCGTGCCGAGTGATTTCACTCGGCACGGCTTTTTTCGTGCGGGTTTGGGATGAGGGGATGACCAGGGCGGGAAGGTCGGACGCTGAGGGTCTCCGTGGGGTAAGAAGAAGCTGTCTATGCGGGATGCAGGGCGTGGAAGGCTTTAGAAGGTTGAGAATAATAATAAGAAGAAGAATAAGAAGAAACAAAATATGTGGGAAGCAGGGTGAAGAAGGCCTTAGGAGAATGAGAATAATAACAAGCTGCTTTGCTGCGGGGCGCCAAGGAAGGCGTCCCGTTTGCTGTTCTGGGTGAGGTTCTTCTTGCTTTGGGTGCCGCAGCGGCAAGACCGCCCAAAAACCCAACACCGCTCCTACCCTTGGCTCGTATCTACCAACCTTGAGCGAAGGGAGCCGCATATGCATGCAGCGGCAGTTTTGCATCGGGGGGGGGGTCGCTCCTAAGACGACCCGCCTTCGAGGCCAATCTATCATCGAGTACGTCCTGATCATCGCCGTCATCGGCCTGGTGATCGTATTCGCGGGACCCGGTGTGGCCGGGGCCATCCGCAACCAGTTCAACCTGGTCTGCAACACCCTGGACAGCGGGACGAGCGGAGGCACCGAGGGCGGCGGAGCATCCGGTGGCGGCTCCGCTGGGACCGATTCCGCGATCGTCCAGGCGGCTGTGGCCAAAGATGCCAAGGACTGGACGCTCGACGACCAGAAGGCCGTGGCCGAGGATATCGCGGCCAAGGGCGAGGCCTCGCCCGCCTACGCCAAAGCGAAGGCTGCGATGGATGCCGGAACCGAATTCTCGATGAAATTAACGAACAGCGATATTCTTAAGTACCGCATCATCGGCATCAACCACGACGATTTGGCCGACGGCTCGGGCAAGGCGGGCCTGACGTTTCTCACCACCTCACCGACCATCTCATCCTACATGTGCTACAAGGGTTCGAAATCTAACGCCGGCGGTTGGGAGTTCTCGGATCTCCGCGCGATGTTGAACGGCGAGCGTTCTGGAACCTGATGCCGACCGATTTTCAGGTAAAAGTCAAGAGAGTAAAGAAATTGACGAACAACGCCGGCAGCGGTGAGGAGATTTTAGGCGATGAGGAGAACAAAAATATCTCCGCGACGGCTACCTTGGACAAGCTGTTTCTGCTCAGCTATTCCGAAATCGTCCCAGCTACCCACGGAGAAGGGGAAATCATCCCAAGCCTCCCCGGAACCCCCATCGGCGGCCCCACCCACAATTGGGCCTACAAGTACCCGTGGACTTCCTCCGAGCACCCAGTACGAGGCCTTCCAAGGCAAGGTGACGAAGAGGTATTCGAACAACGCTTGTCTGCAGCTTGACAGCGAAGGTTTCCGTTGGGAGTGGTGGGAGCGTACGGTAAATCCTGGCTCCTCTACGGGCTTCCTCAATGTCGATGCCAACGGCAATCCGTCTGACAGCTGCGACCAGAAGACCTCGCTTTACGTCTGCCCCGCTTGGTGCTTCTAGCTTGTCTAGCGAAAGGCCCGCGCGGGATCGCGCGGGCCTTTCTTTTGGCGATTACTCGAGCAAATTGAGGTACATGGCACAGGTAATCGGCTTGAGGAGAAATAGAGTCATACAGCGGCCCTCAGAGCGCCCGCCGCCCTCCCATATCGTTGCCGCTGCGGCAGTACGTTATGGGAGGGTATCGGGGTTCGGTATGTTTGGCACGGCAGGCCCTCAATGTACCGAAAGGATAGACATGGAACAAATGACCGATGCCATGATGCCGTTCTTTACGCTTGCAATTGTCCTGTTTGGCATAGAGACCGTGTTCGACATGTTCTGGCGCGAGCATAAGAAAGCCAAGCGTGAGCGTGAGCGCGAGAAAAAGCGGGAGAAGCGGCGACTGGAATATCAGGACCGCCGCATGGCCAACGATGCCGAGCATGCGAAGGTTACCCGCGCGATGCGCTATGACGTGCTTCGCCGCGATGGGTTCCATTGCGTGCGGTGCGGGAGAGGCCGTGAGGATGGGGTGAAGCTGCACGTCGACCATGTGGTCCCCGTTTCGCGCGGCGGTAAGTCGGTTATGGACAACCTCCAGACCCTTTGCGAGGACTGCAACTGCGGCAAGGGAAACAAGTACGTTGAATAGGAGAATCGGATTATGTATCAAACGGTAATCGGCTCGGACGGCAAGCTGCACCTCGAACGGCAATTCGGCAACCAGAGAATCGACCTCACCACGGGTGAAACCAAGACGGTAATACCTGGATTCGGGGGCATGAACACCGTCATCGATGAGAGCGGCGCCCATACCGAGATGCAGATCGGGAACATGCGCCAGACGCTCGGCAAGAACGGGTTCGACTGGATGCTGTAGGTTGGGCTTGCCGCTACAGATCTGTTTCTAATCGTACGGTACGTTTATTCTGCTCTGATGTTATCTTCGGGACGGGCGGAATCATATTGAACGGGGGTCAGAATGACCCTACTTAAGTTTTACGGCTGGCTGGGTTAAGTTTTGGCTTGTGCAAAATCTCAACTCAACGGGCGGCTGCTTATGAACACCTACAAAGACGTGACCCGCAGGGAACAAATCGCAGGACGTGACATCGAGTCCGGGGACAAGGAACTCGGAGTCCGTATTTGGCGAATCATGAGAAAAAAGGGTCTGAACCAGAGTTCGCTCTCTGAGGCCTCTGGGGTATCCAAGAACATTATCACTCGCCTGCTGACGGGTCGCAGAATGACCTCCTTCGAGAATATCGAGAGGATCGCCACGGTGCTCGACGTCTCGCTTGACGAGTTCAGGCCACCTGCGCATCGCCCGCGTAAGGAATTCGCGAGTGCAGCTCAAGTAAAGCAAGGAGGCAAGGTCGATATGTCCCGTCCGAATGACGAGTGCGCACCTGAACCGGATGACATCAACCTCTACAAATAGGAAGCGATTTCGTGAAGAAGTATTTCGTTCTGGTCAATAAGGAAGGCCTGCCATATATCTCCATCAAGCGAGAGCCGAACGATTGCCCGCTCGTCGGCATCTGCTCGGATCTGGCAAGCGCCAAATCACTCATGAAGGCGTTTCTGGAGTCACGCGACAAGAGTCGGTTCATGAAGCCCGAATAGCGCGGGATGATTTCAATAACAGTGTTTTAACGGTCGGCGACATGGTCGGCCGTTTTTTATTGGCTCCCCTTTAAGGCAGTTCTCTAAAAACCACCAAGTTATGAAGGAATGTGATTGCCGCTGCGGCACGACAACATTTCGGGCTTGACGGAGTCCGATTATGTTCGCCGAGGGAGCGCGCCCCTCGCCTTCTGTCATTCTCAACTGAGAGGATTCATCCAATGGATTTCGTCAACTCCGCCTGCGCCCGCGCCGTGGTCGCCAAGAACCAGCTCAAGAACAAGCTCGTGCGTGACTTCCGCGCCGCCAAGGCCGGCGAGCTGTCCGGCCAGGGCCTCATCGAGTACGTCCTGATCATCGCCGTCATCTCGCTCGTCGTCGTCTTCGCCGGCCCCGCCGTCGCAGGTGCCATCCGCAATCAGTTCACCAAGATTTCCGAGACCTTGAACACGGTACCGGTACCGGCTTCGGTGCCTAGTGGCTGAGCTGCTTGCATTTTTCGGCACCGTCCGTTTCCCAAAGACGGCAGGTGCCTTTTCTTTTTAGACAGAGACTGACAGGAGACCCTATGACCGCAATCAATGGAGTAATAGGAGGTATCGGCGCGGCGTTCATCCTTGCCGCTGCCATCTTCTCGCTCGCAGCGAAGAAGCGTGATGCGGAGGAAGTCGATACCGCACAGATCCATGCCATCGAGAACGGTCTTGAGACGGACGCCGAGTGGGTCGAGGAAATCCGCGACGGGGCGTTCAAGGGGCTCGTCAGCCCTTCTGTCGCCCGCGCCGCCTGCTCCGCCTGCGATTTCAGCGATGAAGACCTCGTGGGTATCGAGAAATCCTATAAGTCTGGGGCGGCCGTGAAGACGGCCGCTTCGATACGGGCTGTTCGGATTGGCTGCTGGGAGTCGGCCTTGTCGGCGGCGTCGCCGCCGGTGCCATCGCCAGCGCTCGACAGAGCCCTCCTTCGGCTTCTGGGTCGCCACACTCATCAGTATCTGCATCAATGATTTCAGGTACCGCCGCATCGACCTCTACTCCATCGCCTTTCTCGCCCTCTTCGGACTTTTTATGGGCGGCGGCGCGAATATCCCGCAGAGGCTCGCCCAGGGGGTCTGCCTTGTCGTGGTCCTGTATCTGGCAGCTTGCGGCGCGGAAATGGTTTGCGGGAAAGAGGCGTTCGGCCTAGGCGATGTCCTTTTGATCGGAGCAGTGGGCGCATCGGCCGTGTACAGTTCAAACGCCATTCTGGCCGCATGCCTTGCCCTGCTGGCCGAGTGTTCCATTATCCTCGCCGTGCTGAAGATCAGGAAATCGGATACGGCGCTGCCTTTCGCTCCCCTCGCCTTCCTACCTGCGCTCGCCTTCGTCTTGGTTGCGTGATGCCATGAAACGTTTTCCAAATTGCCATCGATATAAAGGGCAGTCTCTCGTCGAGTTCGTCCTGTGCGCCCCGCTGCTCATCATCATGCTGTTCGCATTGCTGGACGGGTCGGCCTACTACCGCAGCGCCATGTGTGTGCGTACTGCTGCCACCGAGGCGGCCACGTTCTACGCGAAGCGGCCCGATGCGTCCGATGCCGATGTCAAGGCCCATGTACTCGCTTGCGTCAAGGGAACCGAAGGCATCGAGTTCTCCTTCAGCACGGAGGATGCCGGCACTGCGGAGAGCGACTATACGATGCGCGTCAAGCAATCCAGCGACTGGAAGACTGCGGATGTGAAGACAGTTACGAAAAGCAAGGCGTTCACCTGTAAGAAGACCATTAAGACCTTCCTGCCCTCGCTTTTCGGCGAGGGCAATACCGCCATCGCCACGGCAACCGTGGTGGGCAGCTCCTCGGAAGAAGGTGTGCTGCGATGAGATTCCATCAGCTTCGCGGCCAGACGACCGTAGAGTTCGCCTTTGCGGGCGTCTGGCTCATCCTCTTGATGATGGCCGTGCTGTGCTTCGGTTTCATCACCTTCCAGAAGTCCTCATTCGACTACCAGGTGTCGCATATGGCAGACGAGCTTCCCAGCGGCTGGGAGTCCATGGACGCCAAGCGGGTCGTGAAGAGCTGTGTGGCAGCCGCTTCGGGGCTGTCCGAGGACGATATCGAGGTCAACTCTGCCGAAATCCATCTCGAGGACAAGGGCAGCACCGACCTCGGCAACAGCACCGCAGTGCAGCTCGGAAGCGAGCTGAAGACGACGACCGCCAGCTATCTCGACATCAGTGCGGATATCACCGTCCACCTGGGCCGAGGAATCGGTCTTGCGGGAAACGGAGGTATCGCCTACCGGCGATCCGTCAGGCAGAGCTTTACCGTCGAGCGCCGCTGGGAGGTGGCATAGTTGAAACGATTCGGCAAAGGATACGCCCGCGGTCAGGCGCTCGTGATGTTCGTCCTCGTTGCCGCTACCCTCGTCATGGTTTTGGGGCTGGCAATCGACGCGTCGGGCGCTTGGTGGAAATCGCAGCGTCAAAACGATGCGATTGAAATCGCCAAGGAATCAGCCTTTCGCGCAGCAACGAAATCAAGTTCAACGCCACGGACTCGACCCGCGCCCTCGACGAGATTATCTATTCTTCCCTGACGGAGAACCTTCGTGACCTCGGCAGCTCAGAGGTCTCCGTGACCTCGTGGGAGGTACCCGAAACCAAGACCGGTAGCATGAACAGGCTTATCGGAGTCGAGGTCTCGGTTACCGGCACGTACAGGTGCGTTTTCGCCCAGACGTTCGGGTTCGCCTCGGTCCCCGTCAAGAACACCATCACGTTCACCATCAACCCGTATTCATCTACCGAGGTCTGGCGGCAGAACTCCGCCGGTCATGGCTGCAAGCTGGTCAAGTCTGCAGACAAGTCGGTGGGTCAGGAAACCTATACGACGCTCAGCATGGCCTCGGATATCTCCGATGCGCTGAACGATGCAATAAACAAGGGACTCGCGGAGCTCTCGTGAGTGCCGGAGCCATAAGCGATGAGACAGGCGCTCGCGGCGCCGGAAAGGAACACCATGTTCAACAAGAAGGATAAGGACCCCATTGAGCCTCTGGAGGGCGAGGAGGTCAAGAAAAAGGGATTTCCCGCGTTCGGTCGCAAGAAGGAGAAAGACCCTGCGGCAAAAATCGTGACGCCCGAGAAACGCCGCCGCCAGCTCTCTTGGCTCTGCGGTGCGTGCGCTGCGGTCGCGGTCGGTTCGCTGGCATTTGCGGCCGTGGAGTTCACCGTAGCCCAGGATACGGTCGCCAAGAGCCAGGCAGACATGGTCGAGATTGTCGTTCCCAAGGAGACCATCAAGCGGGAACCCCCATCACCGCCGACATGCTCGAGGAGGCACAGGTGCCCAAGCGCTACGTGCCCGCCGATGCGGCCGATGGGTCGAGCAAGTCCGATCTTATCGGCAAGGCTCCGTCGGCGACTTGTCGAAGGGTGTGCCGATTTCCATGGGCACCGTGCAGGGTTCGTCCAACCCGTCGTCCATCTCGCTCGCGCTCGCTTCCGGCCATGTCGCGCGAACCTTCTCTCTCG
>ENA-OQEB01000579-OQEB01000579.1-human-gut-metagenome-genome-assembly--contig:-NODE-579-length-14996-cov-2.163764_pt1 | contig 14996 bp, 12 predicted proteins | sample MGYA00242787_ERZ504619 | MGnify/ENA primary metagenome ERZ504619 (study PRJEB26092, sample SAMD00036317) | human gut metagenome | host: Homo sapiens | study: EMG produced TPA metagenomics assembly of... | reverse complement strand
TATGAAGAAAAAGCTTTATAAAAGCAGCAGCGACAAAATGCTCGCAGGTGTACTTCGGCGGATTTGCGGAGTATATCGGAGTTGATTCAACCCTTGTAAGACTTGTTTATGTTCTTATTGCAATGTTTTCGGCAGGCTTCCCCGGAATTCTTTTCTATATTATATGTGCTCTTGTAATTCCCGACGAGCCGTTTAATGTTGAGCAGTAATTTCATATTTCGCCCGAAAGCGTCTGCGATTTCGTAAAAACAACAGCATAAGGCGACACGGTTTTCACCGTACCGAGGATATAATTTTTTTGTAAAATTATGTTATAAGGTACGGTGATTTTTTTGAAGGCTTCACAGACGGCAAGACGGGTATATCTCGACGCAAACGCCGAAAAAATAGAGAGAATATCAAAGCGGATCATAGCTCAAATGCTGTGCTTCCTGCTCGGACTTTTATGCGGCTCGATAAACGAGCTTGAAACGTTTTCGCCGTTTGCGGTTGCGTTTGTTACGGCTGTATCGGGCAAATATACAATTTCGGCAGGCTTGGGAGCAGCGGCAGGCTATATTTTAACTCAGGACAGCCTGTCGGCACTTAGTACATAGCGGCGATAATCTGCTCGGTTATTTTAATAAGGCTCACAAATGAGCTTGAAAGGCTTAAAAAATTCAGGCTGCTGCGTCGTGTATCAGCTTTATGTCGTTGTTCCTGACAAGTATGGCAGTGCTTTTCGCAGACGGGACTTCCGTAAGGTCGTTTTTTATCTTTTTAAGCGAGGCAACTCTCGGCTTTGCCTTGTCGTTCGTATTTTCGTCTGCGTTTGATGCGGCGACGGTCTATTCCTCACAAGGCGGATTTACGGCAAGGGATATTGTGAGTGTGGGCGCATTCCTGTCCGTTGTTCTGCTGTCGCTTTCAGGGGTAACTGTATTTTCCGCTTCTCCGGCGAGGATAATCGGAATTATTTTGTTGCTGCTGACCTCTTTCGTTTACAAGGAGTCGGCAGGGACAAGCCTCGGCGTAGAGCTCGGACTTGCGTTTTCATTAAGTCAAAGCGTGGGAGCAACGGGTGTTTCCTATGCCGTTGTCGGACTTGCCTCGGGTCTGTTCTCACGCTTTAACAGATTTGCCGGTACGGCGGCAGGACTTCTTCCTTTTTGGCGGTGTTTTTATTTGAAAACGGCACTTTAGATAAAATTTATCTAATCGTTGAATTCGCTGTTGCCTGCGTTGTGTTTTTGTGTATTCCGGAAAAGTATTTGCGTGCCGTTACAGGCGGCTTTTATGAGAAAAGAGAGCCTGTAAATATAAACTCTCAACGTCTTGCATTGCTTGAAAGGCTTAAAAATGCGTCGATGGCTGTTGAGGAGGTATCGGAGACCGTGAACGCCGCTTCCTCGCTGCTCAAAAGCAATATCCCCGAGACGGAGCTCGATGTCTATTCAAGAGTGAGGGCAAGCGTTTGCACAGGCTGTCGGCTTAATTCCTTTTGCTGGAGCAAGAATTTTGCGACTGTAAAAAGGCGTTTGACGCTATGAGCGAAGCACTTAAAAATAACGGGGTAGTAAATCCGAACAAGCTACCGCCGTTTCTCAAGGGTTGCTGCGTGAAATCGGACGAGCTGACGGACAACTTTAATAAGCTCTACATAGGCTTTGTTTCGTCGAGGGCGGCAAAGGAAAAAGTCGAAAGAATGCGGAGCATATCCTCACGTCAATTCGGAGGTATATGCGATATGCTTACCGAAATATCCGAAGAATTCACAAAGGAAATTGACTTTGCGGATGAGCTTTCGGCTGAAATCGAGGAGCTTCTTATTTCTTCGTTTAATATTATACCGACTGCGCTCGTGTGCAGAAATGCCGAGAACGGCAGGCTGAAAATAGAATTTTCATTCGTAAAGACCAATGAAAAAATAAACGAATATGAGCTTCGAATGGCACTCGAAAAGACCTGTCGGGTGCAGCTTGACAGACCGTCAATTACAGCCTCGGGCGATGAGGCGTGCGTTTGCTTTTGCGAAAAGACGTTTTTCAGAGTGGAGGCGGCGGCTTCAAGGAGCACGGCGAACAAGGATAAATATTGCGGAGACAGCTTTGAGAGCTTTTATGACGGCAAGGGCAATTTTAATGTTGTTTTAAGCGACGGAATGGGTACGGGAATGAGAGCTGCCGTCGATTCCTCGCTTGCAAGCTCAATGACGGCAAAGCTTTTGCGCTCGGGCTTCTCACACTCTGCGGCATTCAGGCTCGTAAACTCCGCACTTTTACTGAAATCCACCGAGGAGTCGCTTGCAACGCTTGACGTGCTTTCCATAGATCTGTATTCGGGCAACGCAACGCTGTGTAAGGCAGGTGCTGTGGCAACGCTTGTGCGTAAAAACGAGAGCGTAACGGCTGTAAACCGTGCGTCAATGCCGTTGGGAATTCTCGACGAGGCGGATTTTGTATCTACACAATTCAAACTTCGCAAGGGCGATACGGTCGTAATGGCGAGCGACGGCGCTTTTGAATACTCTCTCGATACGGCAAAAAAGTTACTTTCAACAGAAAAGGATACTTCCGTCGAAAGTCTTGCGGAGAAAATAGCCGAGGCGTCGAAGCACGAAAGAAACAAAAAGCCGAAGGATGATGTTACGGTAATAGCACTCAAATTAGTGCTAAATGAATAAAAAGTAAAGAAAAAAACTGAAAATTTACATAAAAACCAAAGATTTGATTGACAATCGGCGAAATTTATTGTAAATTTTATATGTATCGATTGATAATGTGCAATTATACGCCAAGAAGAATTTGAAAGGGGATATTTTTCAGATGGCAAAAAACAAACCTGTTCTGACTCCCGAGGAGTTGGAAGCTAAAAATGCAAGGAAGGAAGAGAAGAGAAAAATCTTCGGAGAGACCTTCTTCAAATCACTCGCAGTTCTTATGTCTATTGTACTTGTTTATTCAATAGTTTACATAGCATTCGGACAGGGTACGACAATCGAGCAGAAGGTTGTTACACAGGGTAGCTCGAATGCCGGTAACGGCGGTGCGGCTCAGGCGTCTCAAACGCAGGCGGCAGCAGTACAGCAGGCGGAGCTTCTTCAAGCGGAAACACATCAAGCGACGCTCCCGCTTCCGACGCTTCAGAGGCTAAGACGGTAGCTGACGCTCTCAACAGCGCAACAAAGGCTGCTGTTGACTCAAAGGCAGGCTACGATTGGGTAAGAAAGTGCGAGTACACAACTCCCATCGACGTTGGTAACGCAACAGGCACACTTAATAAGGTTATTCACATGGTTGACGAAAACGCAGACCTCAACTCTGTTGTCGGCGGCTTCCTCGGAGTAGGCGATAAAAACCTCACAATCAAGAAGGGCGAAGACGCAGCAGCTGCTATCGACTACCACGCAAAACTATGCTCTCAAGCTACATCACTCAAGCCTGAGGACCTCAAGGGCCTCAAGGTTGACGGCGACAGCTTCGAGTTCACACTTGACAACGTAACCACTCCCGCAAAGGACGGCTCAAACTCACTTTCAAGATTTACAAACGACATCATCACTAAGGATGAGGTTGAGGCAGAGATTAAGGCTCAGGTTTCCGTTGTAACGGTTAACTCACTTGATGGAGAATACACAAACATCAAGGTTAAGGGCACAATCACAGACGGTAAGCTTGTTTCTCTCGAGTATGAGACATCAACAAGTGCTAAGCTTGCACTTAAAGCACTCGGTATCGGCATCAACGGTTCAGGTGCTATCCATACTACTGCAAGCTACAAGAACTTTGTATATTAATTCTTAGGAGGAAACTCAAATGGCAAAGAAAGAGAAAGTTCAGTTAACTCCTGAGGAGATTGCTGACAGAAAAATTCGCAGATCGAACGGTTGGACTCGTTTTTGGGCTATTTTCCTTTCGTTCGCAATCGTTGCAGGCGTATTCGCTTTTGCTCGCTCACAGGGCCTCGGCCCTGCTTCAAGCGACGAGACCACAACTGCTGTAAACGGCGGTGCTGCTAACGCATCAAATTCAAGCTCATGGGATGACGGCTCATCAAACGGCGGTTCATCAAACAACGCATCAACACCTGCAAGCTCAGGCAACGCAGGCTCGGCAAATGCAGGCTCAAGCGACGCTGCTTCCGTTGCAACACTTATCAACAACGCTACAAAGGCTGCTGTTGACGCAAAAGCAGGCTACGATTGGGAAAGACATTGCACAGTTGACAACATCAACGTTGGCTCGGCAACAAACATTCTTAACAAGATTATTCAGGGCGTTGACTCCAATTCGGACTTGAACTCGGTTGTCGGCGGCTTTCTCGGCAGAGGCGATAAGAAGGAGACCTGCCCGAAGGGTATGACTCTTGACACAATCGACGTTAAGAAGGACGACGGCACAACAGAGAAGCTTTATCACGGTTCAAGCTACACTCTTAAAGCTACAACTCTTCAGCCGAACGACATTCAGAACCTTTCGGTAAACGGCGATACATATGAATTCACACTTGCTGATTCATCAAATCCCGACAGAAGCGGTAACACGGCTATTTCAAGATTTACAAATGATATCGTTGTTCTCGACGAAGTAAATACTGAAATCAAGAACTTTGTATCGGCAGTTACGGTTACAGGACTTAACGCTAATTACAAGAATATCAAGGTTAAGGCTGTTATCAAAGACGGCAAGCTTCAGAGCCTTGAATATTCACTTACTGCCGACGCAGAGCTTCAGCTCAAGGCAGGACTTAGCATCACAGGCACAGGTAACCTTGCAGCAAATGCAAAATATTCTAACTTTGTATACTAATTTTTAGGAGGCAACTAATATGGCAAAGAAAGAGAAAGTTCAGTTAACTCCTGAAGAGCTTGCTGAAAAGAAGCTCAATACCAGAAAAGGCTGGGCAAGAGTAGGTGCTATTGTTTGTGCACTTGCAATCACTGTTGCAGTTTATGCGGCAGGCTCAAAGGGCGGTCACAAAATAAAGCAGGTTGAGGAAAATGTTCCGGTAGTAACTCAGATCGTTACCGTTGCAGCTCCGACAGCTCCCACAACCGCTCCCACAACGCAGGCTCCTACAACACAGGCTCCTGCAACACAGGCTCCCACAACGCAAGCGTCATCTTCAGGCAGCGATTCTGCATTGGGCGGAATTATGGATACACTTTCAGGTCTTATCGGCGGAATCGGCGATGTTGACTTCTCCGGCGCAGGTGATACCATTGAAGGTCTTGGAAATACCGCTAAGGATTTCTTCTATGACATTGCAGACAAAATCGAAAACGGCGGCGACATCGGTGATATCGGCGGCGATATTATCGGCGGCATCGGCAAATAAAATATCCCCGATAAAATAAATCACACCTCGAATGAGTGAAAGCTTGTTCGAGGTGCTTTTTATACTACGACGATATTTTTAAGGGAACGAGTGTCGATGGACGGCATTTTAGCATTTTTAATGCCAAAACTACATTTCGACAGGCGATTTTAGGCAAATACTATATGTTGTGGCTCTAAAAATAATCGACAAAATGCGATAAAATGTGCAGTAAATGCCCGTATTGACTAAAACTCTGTTCAAAAAACGACGAAAACTAAAATGTTCACATTTCGTTCATAATTTTGTGGAAATATTGCCAAAATTCTTTGATGAATTTGCCCAAAAATAACAATTTTATTTGTTCAAATCGGAAAAACGGCACTAAATCGTGAATAATTTATTGACTTTTTTATAATAAAATTCTATAATTTTAATAACCATAGGAATGGTGTAATGGGCGAAGTATCGAATTTTTTAGATACGGTCGTTTATGCCCTCGCTATATTTGGCGGGCAAAAGCCTGTTTTGATACACATCCTTTGGTAATATTACTCGGGTGTGTATCATCGTCTCCCACCGACTTTAACAAGTGGGAATGGTGGGAGGCTACCGAGTTAAACAAGACAGCGTTTGCGGACTCCTCCCTTAAAGGGGCGGTCAGAGGCAAGAAACAAACTGCAGTCGCAAACAGCCGATGCGGCACCCCCGTCGGCATTCGATTAACGGGGTGCGGACATTAAATATTTAATTGTGAATATCTAATGTAAAAAAATTAGGAGGTAAACAAATGAAAAAGTCAACAAAATTGTTGAGTGTAATCTTGGCAATTCTTATGATTTTCTCATCTCTTTCGGTTGCGTCTTTCGCTGCTAAGGCAAATTATAAGACCGTAGACGAGCTTGAAGCTTTGCAGGCTTACAACCAGTACGGTTCTGTAACAAGACTTACAACCGAAGAGAGAATGTCAATTCTTTTTGACCAGCTTGATATTATCCTTGGCCAGGCTAATCTCAACATGGGCACAGTTCTTGACACAATGGGTCTTAAAATCACTCTTGACTTTAGATCGATTGACCAGATCTGCTCGTCTGTCGACACTCTTAAATCTACCATTCTTCAGGTACGTTTAAGTTTGCCGCTGCGTTCGTAGACCTTGGTGTTGTTGAGGAATTGAATTTTGCTTCATGGCAGGCAGGTATGAGCAGAGATAAGACAGCTCAGGTTACAATTGTATTGGAGCTTCTTGAGCTTCTTTCTACAAACAAGGCTGCTATCCAGACAATCTTTAACAAGGGTCTCCAGCTTGGTATGGTTGCGAACTTCATCGCAGGTCTTGACCTTAGACCTATCAACGCTATGATCAAGGACATCCCGAGTGCTGTTAAGAAGGCTATATTCCCGCTTCTTGCAAGACCGGATACAGCAGTTTCGGCATTGGGAACATACACAAACGTTTCCGGCAACGGCGGCGTTCTTACAGTTCTTGACAGCTTTGTACAGACTCTCTTTACAAAGCCGATGCTTTGGACATCTTACAGAGTATCCGCTGACGGCGCAGATCTTGGATACACAACAGCTCTTCCTACAGCTGCTGAGCAGACATCAAGATACTTTGTAGTTAACGGAGATAAAATCACTCAGTACGACTACAACTTTGCTCCGCTTATGGGCTCGAATGAGAACACAGGCAAGTGGACTGAAACAGTTACTTATACTAAGACTCTTGAAACTGCGGGCGGAGATACTTATGTATTTAAAGCTCCCGAGGGCTACACAGGCGATCAGACTCTTAAATGGTATAAGAACGGCGATGCAGGTTATCTTCTTCCGTCAGTAAGAGACGCTATCAACAGCGGTGATCTTTCATTCTCTGTAAACGGCACAGACAGTGCTCTTACACTTCTCTACAAGTTCATTCCTTATGTATTTGCAGAGATGGCACCCGTAGTTCTTAACGGTTCTGTTAAGAAGCTCCTTGCAGGTGCTCTCGGTGTAGACTTTGCAGAAATGACCTCAGCTGAAGTTGATGCTGTTAAAGGCTTGACAGAAGCAGGCGATTTCTTCACAAAGCCTCAGGAGTTCTATCTTTGGGAATATTCTGATTACAAAGTAATCGACGGTGTTCCTTATTATCGTTTTGAGGATACATACTTCAAGGGTACACTTCCCGCAAACCTTTCAACATATTACTATATGTTCAACTGGGATTGGAAGATCACTGACGACTTCGTTAATGAATTCATCCCGACAGTAAACGGAACATCTATCGGCAACTCTGCAGCAGGCTATGATAACATCCTTGATGGTCTCAACGCTTTCGTTTACAAGGTAATCGATACTGTTCTTGTTGAAAACTTTGAGGCTAAGGGTCAGACCTATAACCTCAGAGAAGGTCTTGGTTGGGAGAACGGCGGCCTTGATAAGGTTGTCAACAATGTTCTCCGTGCTGCAAGATATGCATTCAGCATTGCTCCCGAAGAAATCTTCGACGAGTATTACAATGACGCTAAGCTTTCACCGTACTACAACATGATGATGAACGGTACAGTTAAGCAGGCTCTTACAGGTCTTGCTGCAGCAGGCATTAAGCTTCTTATGCCTCAGGCACAGCTTCCGACAGAAGCTAAGCTTTGCAAGACAGTCGGCACAGACAGCGCTGAGGATGTTTCAGTTCTCGCATTCGGCGCTATCGTAGTTCGTGAGCTTTGCACACAGCTTATGCCTTCATACAACTTCGATGCACTTATCTATTCAGATTACAACACAAAGACAGTTCTTTCAGGCTCTAAGTACGACGCTAACTACTGGCTTGATACGGTTCTTACAATGGGTATGGACCTCGGTATGTTCTACTTGCGTAACCTCACCGATATCGGCGAAGACAGCGCAAACGGCTACTACAATGTAATGCACGATCTCGGCGTAATTCCGTCAGCTGATGCATCTTCTCTTGTTTATGCGGCAGATTCAACATACGATTCGAACGGCGTTCCGACATGGCAGTATAAGCTTGACTGGGTTATCGACTGGGGTCTCAGCTCTCAGGAGATTGGACATGGAAGTTCGAGAAGTTCGTTGATTGTGGCGAAGTTAACCTTGCTACATATCAGGATCCGTGGGCTAAGCTCAACACAGTTCTTCTTAAGCTTCTTCCCCTTAATCAGGTATTCAATGAAAGCGGTGTTACAACTGCAAGCAATACATGGCTTGAGAATGTCCTCAGAGGCAAGCTTGTAAACGGTATCAACAACTTTGATCTTCCGTTGGTTGCAAGCGCATTCAAGATTCCGGACGGAATTCTCAGAAACGGAAATGTTCTTACACAGGTTGTTACTGTTGTAAGAGGTCTCCTCAACTCTGTATTCTACAAGTTGGCAGGCAATTACACATTCCTTGCTGACAACACATACACAACTCTTGATACAGTCCTTAACCAGGATAACCTCAAGAACCTTGTTGTTTCACTTGTTGAAAAGCTCTATACAATCGGACAGAACGGTCTCTTTGATCCTATCCTTCCGATCGTTGGTATGGTACTTGGCTGGAAGACAAGCCCGCAGGCTTACTCTAACCCGTCAATTTACTTCTCAACAAGCTCAGGCGACACATATCTTCATCCGTCAGCTACAAGCGTATTGAAGTTCGTTAACAACTCTTCAGGTATGCTTGAAAAGCACAGAAATTCTGATAAGGTCGATCAGCCTTACACAATCAGAATTACAAATGTTGAGCTTGACAACGGCGCTTCTGCATCGGGCTTCCCGATAGACGGTTGCCACCGGTGCTACGGCAGACATTTCGATTAGTGTTCCGAGTACAGACACAGTAGTCAAGGCAATCGTTACTTATTCTTACACAGGTAAGGATGGCAAGGCTCTCGGCGGCGAGCAGAAGATCGCAATGTACGCTCGTGTTGCTACAACATGGGACATTGAAGGCGAGCAGTGGGATAAGACAGACATCAGCTATTGGGGCAAAAACCCGTACAACAAATACGAGTTCACTCAGAACCTTTATAATGCAGTAACTGAATATAAGGGCCAGATTATCTATATCCCCGGTAACGGTGCTATTCACCCCGACAGAAAATTCAAGAGCGTTGCTTACTCAAGACAGCCCGAGACTAAGTTCAAGAGCAAGTTTGACCTTATCACAAATAAGAACGAGGCAGGCTGGGTTGACCTTTCCAACAGCGGTAACAAGACTTCGGCAGGTAACTTCTGGAAGGCTAAGGCCGGCGTTACTCAGGATACTGAATTTGAATACGGCGTTTACGATGCAGGTCAAGTTAAGCTTACAATGAATAAGGGCAGTGATACTTGGGACGTTAAATTCATTTACTACACGGATTACAACCTTCCGAAGATCATTAAGACTTACACAGACAAGAACCTTTTGGCTTCTGACTACGGTGCAGACGCTCAGGAAGCTTATGCAGCTTATGACGCAGCTCTCAGAACAGCAGTTTCGCTTGCAAACGCTCCTAAGCTTGAAAACTACACCACAACAATAATGCCTCAGATTCCGGATGCTATCACAGCACTTGACAATGCTTATAAAGCACTTTCGGCATTTGAAAAGGTAACAACAGGCGCTGCAACAATCGCAACTCTTGAGAATGCATACAATGCAATCGAGGTTGACAAGGCAGCAGACCTTAACTATCAGGATAACGAGCTTTATGAGTACTTCCAGTACGACGAAGCAAGAAAAGCAGCTCGTGATATGATTAACTCCACAAAGGCTCCCACAGCTCCCGAAAATTACATTGAGGGCGAGAACCTTTCACAGGCAGTTATCGAGGCTATTGCGAATGCAAACAGCGGCAACATTAAGACAGGTATCAACGCTACTGTTTCTGCTCCTTCACAGGATGCTATGAACAAGTACAATGATGCAGTTGCTAACTTTGTTGCTCCTAAGTATTCAGAGCTTCAGCTCGAGGATCAGATTGCAAGACTTTCTTACTACTATGCATTTATGAATGCTACTAAGAAGACTTCGACAATTAAGACCTTCCTTGATCAGGAAATCGCAATCGCAGAGGCTCAGAACTATGTTCAGGGCGATTACAGCGCAGATTCATGGGCAGCTTATACTAAGGCTCTCGCTGATGCAAAGGCTGTTCAAGCTGATGCAAAGGCTCTTCAGTCAGCAGTATTTGATGCTAAGTATGAGCTTATGAAGGCTCAGAACGGTCTCCTTCCGAAGTACGCTTCGATGAAGGATAACGGTTATCTCGACGGCGAGCTTGCAACACTCATTGAACAGGCTAACACAGTTGCAGGTCACTTCAACGAGTACTTCAAGGTTAAGGATGGCGTTGACGCTACCGAAGCTTGGAAGCAGCTTGTTAAGGCACTCGGTGTTGAGTATAACGTAAAGGTTGACGGTACAGATTACTCAGGTATTCTTTACAACAAGTCAGCTCTTGACTTCAAGACAAACGACAGACTTAACTCCAATAAGGAAAAGGCAAAGGTTGACGCAGCTTGCGACAGACTCCAGGCAGCTCTCAACAACTTCGTATCAAGCGTAACACTTGATACAAACGGTTCAGGCGTTGTAAATCAGGTAACACAGGATGTTAGATACATTCAGGGTATCGTTCCGGGTACTGTTACAACAGCTGAGGCTATCCTTAATAACGTTAAGGCTTCCAACCCGGCAGCTAAGCTTGCTGTTACACCTTCTAAGTCAAACGGCTTTGGTACAGGCGCTACAGTTAAGGTTTCTGTTGACAACATCGGCGTTCTCTCAACTTACTATGTTGTTATTTACGGTGACGTAAACGGCGACGGTGTAGTTGATGCATTTGACGCATTTGCAGTTGACAAGAACGTTAACAGCCTTGCAGCTCTTGACGGTGTATATGCAAAGGCAGCAGACGCTGACGCAAGCGGTGCAATCACAGTTGCAGACTTGACTCCGATCATGAGTGCTTCTGTTGGTAACGCTGACGTAATTTCTCAGACAAGATAATTGACACAGTCAGTTATTGATTGAAAAATGGGGGTGTCGGGTCAACCGGCTCGGCATCCTCACGGAAATTAAAAAATCGCTTACATTTAATCGGCTTGTTCATATGGCTTCGGCGGTGCTTTAGGCAACACCACAGCCGACAGGTTTTCCAAAGCAGAGTGATAGCTGTTTTTGAAATTTCCGCTGATTCAAATATTGAATAACGTAAATGTATTGACATTTACGCTGATTAAGTGTATATTTATTGGGAAAACAGAATAAGGAGGCTAATAATGGTTAAGTCAAAGAAAATCCTTAGCCTTGCTTTAGCTCTTGTAATGGCTTTAGGTGTGTTGACTATGGGCGTATTTGCCGCAAAGACAACCCCCACAGCTACATTTACCGTTTCAGCTTCGGCTTCCGAGGTTGCAAACGGGGATGAAGTTACAATCACTGTTAAAGCAAACGCTACAGAAACTTTCTATGCCGGACCTATGTCGCTCCCGATTGAGTATAACGCATCATTGTTTGAGTATGTAGCAGATTCAGCTACAGTTGCAAACATTTATGGTGAAAGCACAACCAAATCTGCTGTTAAGGCAGAGCTGGTAAGCTACAGTTGCACTCACTCCTTCGACAAGCGGTGCGGTAACAGCTCCCGACCTTAACGGAGCAAACCTTACTGTGCTTACATTCAAGCTTAAAGCTATCGGCTCAACAGGCTCAAGCACAGTAGCAATCGCTGATGACCAGAAAACTGCTGCTAACATTGGCGGTAAATTCTACTGCGGTTCGTTCGACAGCGCTAATCCTAAGACTGCCGAGCTTACAGAAATGGGTCAGACTCTTAACAGAGTTTCTGCAACAATTTCTTACGCAGGTGGCGCAGTTGGCACACCCGAGCTTGTACTTACAGATGCAGGCAAAGCAGCTGGTACGGTAATCAGCACAAATCATTGTACAGGCGACGGCTTTGATGGTTGCGTAATGGGTATTGATACTTTAGGTATCTATACTACTGAAGCTATTGCTGACAATGTTACCGTTAACAACGGCACAATGGTAGTTAATACCGATGCCAGCAACGGTAATGAAACAACAGGCGCAGTAATCGAAGTTCAACAAATAACAGTGGCGATTTGGTAGCTAAGTATGTATTTATATACTTTGGCGACCTTGATAGAGATGGTTCGATTACCGGTACAGATGCATCTTATTGTAACGACTATGAGTTGACTTACGAAGGACTCAATGAAGAGTTTATGCTTCTTGCAGCTGATATCGATGCTGATACATCAGTAACAGGTACGGATGGTTCTATTCTTGCTGACTATGAGTTGACATACGACCCCGAGGGTTGTTTCTATAATACTCAAGCAGCTATTGCAGCTAATTATGCACAATAATTGTTGCAAATTATAAATGGAGGAGAATATATCAATGGCTAAGACAAACAAAATTATCAGCGTTGTCCTCGCTCTTGTTTTGATATTCAGTACTTGTGCAATTTCTGCGTTTGCATGGACTGGCACGGGCACCCAAGAGATGAGAATAGAGGCTACAGCTGATAAGACGGTTGTTCAACCTGGCGATACAGTAAATGTTACAGTTAAGCTTTACAAGAATGGAAGCGGAACTTGGGCTAACACTTTTGCTGGTTATGCTATTTCATGGATGTACAACACGTCTGTTATTACTCCCACAGCCGTAGAGTATGGAGATATTTATAAAAATTTCTCCATCATTAGACCTATTGGTAAAATAGTTGCTGCATCTCCATTGAAGCAGGTTAAAAACGCTTCAACCGCCGAAGAGCAGGCAAGATATACTGCCAATGGCTATGATGCTATCTGCAAAATTCAGTGCGTAAAAGATGCTTCAACTACCTACGGTGCACAGGGATATTGGGAATCAGTAGACGGCATGACAATGTTTACTCTTACATTGAAAATTGCTGATACGGTATCAAATGGTGATACAATACAGTTTGATATGATTTCGGGTCTTTTTGGTAAGAACCACACATATCTTGCATCAGTTGATACATCAAACGGTAATAAGGCAACCAACAAGTATGGTGCTGCTTATTATGACAGCTCTGATGCTTCTGTTACACTTACAGTTGGTACTCCTGCTCCTGCAGGTCCTGTAGTAGCTAAGCTAAGAGCCAGGTTAAGATGACCGCTACAAGCGCAACAACAGTTGCTGACGAGTTCAGCTTCAGAGTAATATCCAAGATCAGCGATTCTGATTGGGATACTTACTTCAAGAACACAGGTGTTGCAGGTGCTAAAACTGATTACATCACAGCTGTAGGTATGGTAGCTTACAAGGGCGCTGCTGCTTTCGACGCTGAAACAGCTAAGAAAGTTGTTGCAGGCACACCCGCTGCTGATTATTCAGCTGCTAAAACCGATTACATCAGCAAGGCAAATGATACTGCTGATGCACAGTTCGGTGCTATCATTAAGGCAAAACACTCAACACTTACAAACGACGTAACATACATGGGCTTCGTTCAGTATGTTGACGCTTCGGGCAACGCACAGACAATCTTCTACGAGACTGCTGGAACAGCTGCTCTCTCAACGAACTATGACACTATTGTAAATAATTATCTTACAGCTTATCCGTACGCAGCATAACTGAAACGGTATGAAAGATAAATGTTACAATAACTTGAGAGGAGAAAATTTGATGAAACAAATTTATAGCGCACCTGATTTCGACGTTTCAGTTTATGAAGTAGAAGACGTAATCACCCTTTCAGTAGGCACAGGTCCTGTTGAAGGCGGCGGAGACGGTTGGATTGAGGTATAATCTGACGTCAAATCGTGCAAAATAACTAATACAAAAGGCAGGGTAAGCAATTACCCTGCTTTTTTCTTGCGTAAAATTCATATTCGACACGGTAGGGCGGGGGCTTGCTCCCGCCGAGAAAATCAGCGTATTTATAATAGCTTTCGGTATATAATAAATTGAAAATTTAGCACAAACGCAGGCTCCTGCCCGTGAATGTGTATTTTATATTCCACAATGTAGGGCAGGGGCTTGCTCCTGCCGTGGAAATTAACGTATATATAACGGCTAACGGTTATCATAAAATTAAATTTAATATTGTACCGTAGGGACAGGGCTTGCCCCTGTCCGAAAAAAATACATATAAAATAAAATTAACGGACAACCGCAAGGGTTGTCCCTACGGGTTGTGCGTGGATTTTAATTACATTTTAGCCGTGAATTATCATATATCAACAACAATCCAACGGCGGCAGCAAGCCACCGCCCTACCACGTCGTTGTTTGTTTCGTATCGTTCGCAACAGCCTTTGGCTGTCCGACAAAGGCTCCCTTGTAAAGGGAGCTGCGTTTTTCGAAGAAAAATGACTGAGGGATTTTACAAAATCATATAAAATCAACCTCACAATCCCTCCGAGTTGCCTACGGCAACCCACCTCCCTTTACACAAGGGAGGCTGAAATGCGGTTGTGCAAAATCCGCAAAAGTTGGAGCTTCGCACGGGTTGCAAATAACATCAAACACAGTAGGGCGGTGGCTTGCTGCCGCCGTTGGATTGTCGCTGATATATGATGATTTACGGCTGATATGATATTGGAAAATTTCATACAATCCGTAGGGACAACCCTTGCGGTTGTCCGACAAAGGCTCCCTTGTAAAGGGAGCTGTCGTTTTGGAAACAAAAAAATGACTGAGGGATTTTTACAAAAATCATATAAA
>ENA-OQEB01000578-OQEB01000578.1-human-gut-metagenome-genome-assembly--contig:-NODE-578-length-15011-cov-1.718087_pt1 | contig 15011 bp, 16 predicted proteins | sample MGYA00242787_ERZ504619 | MGnify/ENA primary metagenome ERZ504619 (study PRJEB26092, sample SAMD00036317) | human gut metagenome | host: Homo sapiens | study: EMG produced TPA metagenomics assembly of... | reverse complement strand
CAATATCAAATGGATTTTTGTAAATTTGGCGTGAATCTAATAGGAAGGGAAAAAATCACGCAATTAATATTGTAATATAAATCATATAATAACTCCTGCAAATATGGAAAACAAGATTCAAGAGCTGACCGATAAGATCTACCGCGAAGGCGTAGAGAAAGGAAACGAAGAGGCACAGAAACTTATCGCAAAAGCTCAGGAAGAAGCCAAGAGAATTATAGAGGATGCTCACAAGGAAGCGGATTCTATCGTGGCTACCGCTCATAAGTCTGCCGATGAACTGGCAGAGAATACAAAATCTGAATTAAAGTTGTTTGCCGGTCAGGCTGTGAATGCTCTGAAGTCCGAAATCGCTACGTTGGTGACGGACAACATTGTGAATGCCGATGTAAAGGCATTTGCTGCAAACAAGGATTATCTTAATGCCTTCATCGTTGCATTGGCGTCCAAATGGAGTGTGAACGAACCAATCGTTATCTCTACTGCCGATGCGGAAGGCTTGACAAATATTTCGCAGCGAAGGCGAAGACTCGCTGGACAAGGGTGTGAAGATTGAGCAAGTGAATGGCATCAAAACCTTGTTCTCCGTATCGCCTGCCGATGGTTCGTACAAGGTGAACTTCGGCGAAGAAGAATTTATGAATTACTTCAAGGAATTCCTGCGTCCGCAATTAGTGGAAATGCTGTTCTAAAAACTCCCACAGGATTATGAGTAAATACTATTACTTGGTAGCCGGTTTGCCTGAACTTACTCTGGAAGACAGTAAACTGAGCTATACAGTAGCCGATTTCAAGACGGAACTATATCCTGCCTTGTCGGAAGATGATAAAAAGTTGATAGATTTGTTTTATCTGAAATTCGATAATGCGAATGTCTTGAAACTATTGAAGGATAAGGATGCTGCCATCGACCCGCGCGGAAACTATTCGTCGGAGGAACTGGTGGAATATATCTCACAACTGAAGGATGGCGACGAAGTCTCTGACAGTGTATTCCCATCTTATCTCTCTACGTTCATTTCCGAATACTTCAGCCTGCCTGCCGAGGACGGTTTCTTGTATGAAGACCGCCTGGCAGCGCTCTATTACGCCTATGCTATGGAATGCAGGAATCAGTTTGTGTCTTCCTGGTTTGGCTTCAACCTCACTCTCAATAATATATTGGTGGCGCTCACAGCACGTAAGTTCAAGCTGGACATTGCTCCGCTGATTGTGGGTGATACGGAAGTGTGCGAGGCTCTGCGTACTTCCAATGCCCGTGACTTCGGTCTGGGTACTGAGGTGGATTATCTGGAGCAGCTGGTGAAAATCAGTGAGACGGAGGAACTGGTGGACCGGGAAAAGAAGCTGGACCAGCTTCGCTGGGACTGGATGGAGGAGGCCACATTCTTCGATTACTTTACCGTGGAACGTCTGTTTGTCTTCCTGCTACAGCTGGAGATGATAGAACGGTGGATTTCGTTGGATAAAGAGAAGGGTAACCAACTGTTCCGCAGCATTATCGCTGCCTTGAAAGACGAGGTGCAGATACCCGCAGAATTCAGATAAAATAAACAACTAAAAATATATGGCAACAAAAGGAACTGTTAGTGGTGTAATAGCCAACATGGTGACCCTCGTCGTCGACGGACCGGTAGCGCAGAATGAGATTTGTTATATCTCGACCGGAGGAGACAAGTTGATGGCGGAGGTGATTAAGGTAGTAGGTACCCAGGTCTACGTGCAGGTATTTGAGAGTACCCGCGGACTGAAAGTGGGGGCCGAAGCTGAGTTTACCGGACATATGCTCGAAGTAACACTGGGGCCCGGTATGCTTTCGAAGAACTACGACGGTCTGCAAAACGACCTCGATAAGATGGACGGTGTTTTCTTGAAACGCGGGCAATATACCTATCCGCTGGATAAAGGAAGCAAATGGCATTTTGTGCCTTTGGCAAAGGTGGGCGACCAAGTGGAAGCCGCTGCCTGGCTGGGACAAGTGGACGAAAACTTCCAACCTCTGAAAATCATGGTGCCTTTTGAACAGAAAGGTGTGTGCACCGTGAAATCCATTGCAAAGGAAGGTGATTACAGCATTGAGGATACCATTGCAGTGCTGACGGATAGCGAAGGTAATGACATCCGGGTGAACATGATACAGAAATGGCCCGTGAAGCGCGCCATGACCAACTATAAGGAAAAACCGCGTCCTTTCAAATTGCTGGAAACCGGTGTGCGTGTAATCGACACCGTAAACCCGATTGTGGAAGGTGGTACGGGTTTTATCCCCGGTCCGTTCGGTACTGGAAAAACGGTGCTTCAGCATGCCATTTCAAAACAAGCGGAAGCGGACATCGTAATCATCGCTGCCTGCGGTGAGCGTGCCAACGAGGTTGTGGAAATCTTTACAGAATTCCCCGAATTGGTTGACCCGCATACGGGACGGAAGCTGATGGAACGTACGATTATCATTGCCAATACTTCGAACATGCCGGTGGCTGCCCGTGAGGCATCTGTCTACACGGCTATGACGATTGCAGAATACTACCGAAGCATGGGATTGAAGGTACTGCTGATGGCGGACTCCACTTCACGTTGGGCGCAGGCATTGCGCGAGATGTCCAACCGTATGGAGGAGTTGCCCGGTCCCGATGCCTTCCCGATGGACTTGTCCTCCATCATCTCTAACTTCTACGGCCGTGCGGGTTATGTGAAGCTGAACAACGGCGAGTCCGGTTCCATTACTTTCATCGGTACGGTATCGCCTGCCGGTGGTAACTTGAAGGAGCCGGTAACCGAGAATACGAAGAAGGTGGCACGCTGCTTCTATGCCCTTGAGCAAGACCGTGCCGACAAGAAGCGTTATCCTGCCGTAAATCCGATTGACTCGTATTCCAAATATATAGAATACCCTGAATTTGAAGAGTATATCACCAAGCACATCAATGGTGAGTGGATTGGCAAGGTGAATGAAATCAAGACCCGTTTGCAGCGTGGTAAGGAGATTGCCGAGCAAATCAACATCTTGGGTGACGACGGTGTGCCCGTAGAATATCACGTGACTTTCTGGAAATCGGAATTGATTGACTTCGTTATTCTGCAGCAGGATGCCTTTGATGAAATTGATGCCGTGACCCCGATGGAGCGTCAGGAGGAGATTCTGAATATGGTAATAGAAATCTGTCATACTGAATTTGAGTTCGACAACTTCAACGAAGTAATGGATTACTTCAAGAAAATGATTAACATCTGTAAGCAGATGAACTACTCGAAGTTTAAGTCGGAAGAATACGACAAGTTCCATAAGCAGTTGCAGGAACTGGTTGAGGAACGTAAAGCCTAAGGATGTACTATGTGACTATTTACAATTTACTATTTGCCTTGCGGATGCAGGTGTACGGAGGTTGTAGATAGGAAAATAGTAGAATAGGATGGCAGAGATTTAAATAGTAAATAGTAAATTGCTAAATTGTAAATAAATAGATGGCAACAAAAGCATTTCAAAAAATATATACCAAGATTACTCAGATTACGAAAGCTACGTGTTCGCTGAAGGCAACCGGAGTGGGGTATGACGAGTTGGCGACCGTAAACGGCAAGCTGGCCCAGGTGGTGAAGATTGCCGGCGACGAAGTGACTTTGCAGGTGTTTGAGGGTACGGAAGGTATTCCCACCAATGCAGAGGTAGTATTCTTGGGCAAGGCTCCTACAATCAAAGTGAGCGAGCAGCTTGCCGGACGCTTCTTCAACGCCTTTGGCGACCCCATCGACGGTGGTCCGGCCATTGAAGGCGAGGAGGTGGAAATTGGCGGTCCATCCGTGAATCCGGTGCGCCGTAAGCAGCCCTCGGAACTGATTGCAACCGGTATTGCAGGTATCGACTTGAACAATACGCTGGTGTCCGGACAGAAGATTCCGTTCTTTGCCGACCCCGACCAGCCCTTCAACCAGGTGATGGCGAATGTGGCTCTGCGTGCGGAGACTGACAAGATTATCCTTGGCGGTATGGGTATGACGAACGATGATTACCTTTACTTCAAGAACGTATTCTCCAATGCCGGTGCGCTCGACCGTATCGTCAGCTTTATGAATACCACCGAGAATCCTCCGGTAGAGCGTCTGCTGATTCCGGATATGCACTGACGGCGGCCGAGTATTTTGCTGTAAACAATAATGAAAAGGTGCTGGTGCTGCTGACGGATATGACTTCCTACGCCGATGCGCTCGCCATCGTGTCCAACCGTATGGACCAGATTCCTTCGAAGGACTCCATGCCGGGTTCCCTTTATTCGGACTTGGCGAAGATATACGAAAAGGCGGTGCAGTTCCCAAGCGGCGGTTCCATCACGATTATTGCGGTGACGACTCTGTCCGGTGGCGACATTACGCATGCCGTGCCCGACAATACGGGTTATATCACGGAAGGCCAGTTGTTCCTCCGTCGTGACAGCGACATCGGTAAGGTTATCGTTGACCCGTTCCGTTCCTTGTCCCGTCTGAAACAGCTTGTTACGGGCAAAAAGACACGTAAGGACCATCCGCAGGTGATGAATGCGCCGTACGTCTGTACGCCGATGCCGCCAACGCCAAAACCAAGCTTGAAAACGGTTTCGACCTGACGAACTACGACGAACGTACCCTTGCCTTTGCCAAGGACTACTCCAACCAGCTACTGGCCATCGATGTCAACCTCGATACCACAGAGATGCTCGATGTGGCATGGAGTCTGTTCGGCAAGTATTTCCGTCCGGAAGAGGTGAATATCAAGAAAGAGCTTGTGGACCAGTCTGCCGAAGACAAACTAAATAAATGTACGAATTAGACGATTTACGGTTTACGATTGATATTACTGAAATTGTAAATCTGTAAATTGAGAAATTGAGTAGCTTCAGTCGTCTAATCGTAAATCGTTAAATCGTAAATAAAATGGCTATTAAGTTTCAATATAACAAGACCTCGCTTCAGCAACTCGAAAAGCAACTGAAGGTGCGCGTGCGTACACTCCCCATTATTAAGAATAAGGAGAGTGCCCTGCGTATGGAAGTGAAGCGCTGCAAGGGAGACGCTGCCGCGTTGGACGCGAGGTTGGAAAAGGAAATCCAAGCTTACGAAGCCATGTTCGCCCTTTGGAATGAGTTTGACGCTTCATTGATAAAGGTCAGCGATGTTCATCTCGGTGTAAAGAAGATTGCCGGTGTACGGGTGCCGTTGCTCGAGAATGTAGATTTCGAGATACGCCCTTACAGCTTGTTCAATGCGCCCAAATGGTATGCAGACGGGCTGCATTTGCTTAAGTCACTGGCACATACTGCCATCGAGCGTGAATTTACTGTTGCCAAGTTGAACTTGTTGGAACATGCGCGTAAAAAGACCACCCAGAAGGTGAATCTTTTTGAGAAAGTACAGATTCCGGGTTATCAGGATGCTCTGCGCAAAATCAAGCGGTTTATGGAAGACGAGGAGAACCTTTCCAAGTCATCGCAGAAAATCATGAAATCCCATCAGGAGAAAAGGAAGGAGGCAGAGGCATGATTACGAAAATGAAGAAGCTCACGTTCCTTGTGTATCATAAGGAGTACGAAGCATTTCTGGCACAAATCCGGAACTGGGCGTGGTGCACGTTGTGGAAAGGCAGTGCGGCGAGATGGACGACACCTTGCAGCAATTCATGCAGAAGCGTACGCTCTACAAGAATATGCTTCAGAGCATGCACACCCTGGCGGACAAACAGCCGGAAGAAAAGGTGCATAAAGAGTTGTCGGCCGATGCTCTGGTGAAATTCTACGAGGACTTGCAGGCGCGGATACAAGACTTGAACCAGCAGATTCCCGCCATCGACAAGGATGTGGTGCAGATGGAAGTCTGGGGCGATTTCGATTGGAGAGCCATCCGCAAGCTGGAAGATGCTGGTTGGTTCGTGCAGTTCTATACCTGCCCGGAGAAAGACTATAACGAAGCGTGGGCAGAGGACTACAATGCCATCGTGGTGAAAGAGAACGGCGGGCATCTTTATTTCGTGACCGTCACTCCCCAACCGGTAGAACTGGATGTGGAACCGCTCCGTCTACCTTCACTCAGCCTCTCCGAACTGAGCCGGAAGAAAGCCGATACGGAAGAGGCCCTTGTGCAGGCACATGCCGGATTGAAAGAATTCTGCAAAGCGAATTACTGCACGTTGGAGAAGTACAACCTACAGCTCCAGGAAGAGATAGACCTGCTGAAAGTCAAGCTGAACAGCGAACATATGGCAGAAGGTGCCGTAGTGTTGATGGAAGGCTGGATTCCCGAAGACTGCGAGGCGGATGTGAGGAAACTTCTCGATGAAAGCGGCACTTATTATGAGATAAGGGCTGCCAAGCGCGAGGACAATGCTCCCATCAAGCTGAAAAACAACGCCTATACACGCATGTACGAAGTGCTTACCAAAATGTACGGTATGCCCGAATATGCCGAGTTCGACCCGACACCGATACTTGCGCCATTCTTCTCGCTCTTCTTTGCTTTCTGTATGGGAGATGCGGGCTACGGTCTGGTACTGATTGCACTCGGTTCATTTTGAAAAGGAAGATGTCCAAGTCCATGAAAGGCATGATGAACCTGGTGATTACGTTGGGTATATTTACGTCCGTCATCGGTGCCATATTGGGAACCTTCTTCGGTGTAAGCCTCTTTGACCTGGAGATACCCGCCAAACTGAAGGAATTCATGATTGTGGGTAAGATAGGTGAGACTACCTATGACAAGCAAATGCTGCTGGCGTTGATTATCGGTGCGGTGCACATCTGCATTGCCATGACGGTGAAGGCCGTGGGACAGACCGTTCGTTTCGGCTTCAAGGAGTCGCTCAGTGCTTGGGGATGGCTGTTGCTGGTGGTGGGATTTATCTGCACCGGCGGACTTTCCTTCTTCAAGATAATTTCGGAAGACGTGTCTACGTGGGCATTTATCGTGATTGGCGGTGTTTCTGCCATCGGTATCTACCTGTTGAACAATATCCACCGGAATGTATTTGTCAACATCGGTGCCGGAGTATGGGATACCTATAACATGGCAACCGGATTGATGGGCGATATACTTTCCTACATCCGTCTCTATGCCTCGGCTTGGCAGGCGGTATGCTTGGAGGCGTGTTCAACCAGCTTGCTTCATGGTGAACGATGCTGCAGGTCCGGCCCTGGATGGCTGTTCTGCGGTCTGATACTGATATTCGGGCATACGCTGAACATTGCCATGTCTTGTCTGAGTGCCTTTGTACACCCGCTCCGTCTGACATTTGTGGAATACTTCAAGAATTCCGGTTACGAAGGTAAGGGCGAAGCCTATAAACCTTTTACAGTAGTAAAGAAATAAACAAATTAAAAAACAAATAAAAATAGAAACATTATGAATGAAATTTTAGGTTATCTCGGTCTGGGCCTGATGTTGGCCCTTGCAGGAATTGGCAGTTGCTTCGGTACAACTATCGCCGGTAGTGCGGCAGAAGGTGCGTTGAAGAAAGACCTTCCAAGTCAGCAAGTTATATGATTTTGTCGGCCCTTCCGGTACGCAGGGACTTTACGGCTTCGTGGCTTTCCTGATGTCCATGGGCAGGGATTTTGCTACGGACGGCCCTTTGATGCTGGGCATCGGACTGGGTGTGGGCTGGTATGCCTGTTCTCCGCTATCCGTCAGGGACAGATTTGTGCTAGCGGTATTGTGGGTATCTCCCAGGGACACGACGTACAGACCAATACAATGATTTACGCCGCGCTTCCTGAATTCTACGCTATTTTGGCGCTGGTAGCTGCATTGATGGTATAATCCGGATTATAAGAAAATAAACCCCAGGGATTTACAATTGAAATCCCTGGGGTTTTTTGTTTAAATTCCTGGGGCTTCAACTGAAAACTCCAGGAATTCTTTTTGAAACTTCGGGAATTTTAGACGAAAAATGCATGGATGGGCGAGTCAATGGGGCTTTTGTGGCTAAACTATGACATTCCGCAAACGATTGTTTATGCATATTTAATCAGTTTTTTCGATTAAAAGGCTATTTTTCAAAGAATAATACGTACTTTTGCAGCCGTAATTAAGATAAAGAGATTATAACATAATATGACTAAAGAACTACTTACCCCCGATTACATCTTCGAAGCGAGTTGGGAAGTGTGTAATAAAGTAGGCGGTATCTATACAGTTTTGTCTACAAGGGCAAATACTTTACAGACTAAATTTCGCGATAGATTATTCTTTATAGGGCCGGATTTCTGGCAGGGAAAAGAGAACCCTTTGTTCATTGAGTCTGATAACCTTTGTGCAGCGTGGAAAAAACATGCAGCGTTGAAAGACAATCTTTCCGTCCGCGTAGGTCGCTGGAACATTCCGGGAGAACCTATTGTTATATTGGTTGATTTCCAACCGTTCTTTGCAGAAAAAAATGAGATTTATACAGAAATGTGGAACCGCTATCAGGTGGATTCACTGCATGGATATGGTGATTATGACGAAGCATCCATGTTTGCTTTCGCTACCGGCAAGGTGATAGAGAGCTTCTATCGCTATAATTTGACGGAAACGGACAAAGTGGTGTTCCAGGCACACGAGTGGATGACCGGCATGGCCGCCCTCTATCTTCAGTCTGCCGTTCCCGAGATAGGGACTATCTTCACCACCCATGCCACGTCCATCGGCCGCTCCATAGCTGGCAACAACAAGCCGCTTTACGATTATCTTTTCGCCTACAACGGCGACCAGATGGCGGAGGAGCTGAACATGCAGTCCAAACATTCCATTGAAAAGCAGACGGCCCACTATGTGGACTGTTTCACCACTGTGAGCGAAATCACAAACAACGAATGCAGGGAATTGCTTGACAAGCCTGCGGATGTTGTGCTGATGAACGGTTTTGAAGATGATTTTGTACCGAAAGGCGCCACCTTTACCGGCAAGCGCAAACGTGCCCGTTCCACCATGCTGCGTGTGGCAAACTGCCTGCTGGGTGAGGACTTGGGCGACGATACGCTGATTATCGGTACCAGCGGACGCTATGAGTTCAAAAATAAGGGTATCGATGTGTTCCTGGAATCATTGAACCGGCTGAACCGCGATAAAGATTTAAAGAAGAAAGTATTGGCGTTTGTCAACGTGCCCAGCTGGGTGGGAGACCCCCGCGAGGACTTGCAGAAGCGCTTGAAGAGCAAAGATAAGTTCACCGAACCGTTGCAGTGTCCTTTCATCACCCACTGGCTGCACAATATGACGCACGACCAGGTGCTGGATATGCTGAAATACCTCGGTATGGGCAATCGTCCCGAAGATAAGGTGAAAGTAATTTTTGTACCTTGCTATCAGGATGGTCACGATGGCATCCTCAACAAGCATTATTATGACTTGATTTTAGGCGAGGACCTCAGTGTCTATCCGTCCTATTATGAACCGTGGGGATATACCCCGCTGGAGAGCGTGGCTTTCCGGGTGCCTACCATCACCACCGACCTTGCCGGTTTCGGACTTTGGGTGAACAGCCTGAAAAACCAGCATGGCATAAACGACGGAGTGGAAGTGCTGCACCGTTCGGACTATAACTATTCCGAAGTGGCAGACGGCATCAAGGACACCGTAGCCTTGTTCTCTACCAAGACGGAAGCCGAAATCAAGGAAATACGCAAGCGTGCAGGCCAGGTGGCAGAGCAGGCTTTGTGGAAGCACTTTATACAATATTATTACGAGGCTTACGACATTGCACTGCGCAATGCCATGAAGCGTCAACTAAAATAAAAGAATTATTAATCAATTAGTTATCATACAATGAAGATTAAAGTTAGTAATGTAAACACTCCTAACTGGAAAGATGTGAATGTGAAATCGCACATTCCCGCCGAACTGGAGAAACTGTCTGAACTGGCACATAACATCTGGTGGGCATGGAATTATGAAGCCACCGAACTGTTCAGAGACCTTGACCCTGCTCTCTGGAAAGAAGTGGGACAGAACCCCGTACTTCTGCTGGAACGTATGAGTTATGCTAAACTCGAGGCACTCGCAAATGACAAAGTTATTCTGCGCAGAATGGATGACGTATACTCCAAGTTCCGCACATACATGGATGTGAAGCCTGACAGCAAGCGCCCGTCCGTGGCTTATTTCAGTATGGAGTATGGTTTGAGCCATGTACTTAAGATATATTCCGGCGGTCTGGGTGTACTTGCCGGTGACTACCTGAAAGAAGCTTCCGATAGCAACGCCGACTTGTGTGCAATCGGTTTCCTGTACCGCTACGGTTACTTTACACAAACATTGTCTATGGACGGCCAGCAGATTGCCAATTACGAGGCACAGAACTTTGGCCAGTTGCCCATCGACCGTGTATTGGATGAGAAGGGCGAGCAGATGGTAGTGGATGTTCCTTATCTGGACTACTACGTGCATGCTTATGTGTGGAGAGTGAACGTTGGACGTATCTCTCTCTATCTGCTTGATACTGATAATGAAATGAACAGCGAGTTCGACCGTTCCATCACTCACCAGCTGTATGGCGGTGACTGGGAAAACCGCTTGAAGCAGGAAATCCTGCTCGGTATCGGTGGTATTCTGACGCTGAAGAAGCTGGGCATCAAGAAAGATATCTATCACTGCAACGAAGGACATGCTGCTTTAATCAACGTACAGCGCATCTGTGACTACGTGGCCGAAGGTCTGACTTACGACCAGGCTATCGAGCTGGTACGTGCTTCTTCTCTCTATACTGTACATACTCCGGTTCCTGCCGGTCACGACTACTTCGACGAAGGCCTTTTCGGCAAGTACATGGGCGGCTATCCTTCAAGAATGGGTATCAGCTGGGACGACCTGATGGACCTCGGACGTAACAATCCGGGCGACAAGGGTGAACGTTTCTGTATGTCTGTATTCGCTTGCAACACTTCTCAGGAGGTGAACGGTGTGAGCTGGCTGCACGGAAAGGTTTCCCAGGAGATGTTCGCTTCCATCTGGAAGGGTTACTTCCCCGAAGAAAGCCATGTGGGCTACGTTACCAACGGTGTACACTTCCCCACTTGGAGCGCTACGGAGTGGAAACATCTCTATGCTGCGCATTTTGATGAGAACTTCCTCTACGACCAGTCCAACCCCAAGATTTGGGAGGCTATCTATAACGTGTCCGACGAAGAAATCTGGAAGACGCGCATGGTGATGAAGAACAAACTGATTGACTATGTTCGCAAGCAATACCGTGAAACTTGGTTGAAGAACCAGGGTGACCCTTCACGCATCGTTTCCCTGCTGGACAAAATCAATCCGAACGCTCTGCTGATAGGTTTCGGACGCCGTTTCGCTACCTACAAGCGTGCACACTTGCTGTTCACCGACCTCGACCGTCTGGCCAAGATTGTGAACAACCCCGACTATCCGGTACAGTTCCTCTTTACCGGTAAGGCTCACCCGCACGATGGTGCGGCCAGGGCTTGATTAAGAGAATCATCGAGATTTCCCGTCGTCCGGAGTTCCTGGGCAAGATTATCTTCCTGGAAAATTATGACATGCAGTTGGCACGTCGCCTCGTTTCAGGTGTGGATATCTGGCTGAACACTCCGACACGTCCGCTCGAAGCATCCGGTACTTCCGGCGAAAAGGCGTTGATGAACGGTGTTGTAAACTTCTCCGTACTCGACGCTGGTGGTTGGAAGGCTATCGTGAAGGTGCCGGTTGGGCATTGACCGAAAAGCGTACTTACCAGAACCAGGAACATCAGGACCAGCTCGATGCCGCTACTATCTACAGCATTCTTGAGCAAGAAATTCTGCCGTTGTTCTATGCACGCAACAAGAAGGGATATTCTGAAGGTTGGGTGAAGACTATCAAGAACTCCATCGCACAGATTGCTCCCCACTATACAATGAAGCGTCAGCTGGATGACTATTACGACAAGTTCTACATCAAGGAGGCCAAACGTTTCAAGATGCTGGCTGCCGACGGTTGTGCAAGGCTAAGGAAATAGCTGCTTGGAAGGAAGAAGTTGCCGAGAAGTGGGACAGCATTGAAGTGGTGTCTTGCGAAAAGACCGAAGACCTGGTGAAAGGCTCCATCGAGAGCGGTAAGGAATACACCATTACTTACGTTATCGACGAGAAGGGCTTGAACGATGCTATCGGTCTGGAACTGGTGACTACTTATACGGCTCAGGATGGCAAACAGCATGTTTACTCCGTAGAACCGTTCAATGTAGTGAAGAAAGAAGGTAACCTTTATACTTTCCAAGCTAAGCACAAGATGGAAAATGCGGGTAGCTTCAAGGTTTCTTACCGTATGTTCCCGAAGAATGCAGACCTGCCTCACCGTCAGGACTTCTGCTACGTTCGCTGGTTCGTATAAGAGCATAAAAAAGATAAATGTGCCTGCGGATATGGCGGAACACATTATCTGTTCAGATAAAAGATATCATCTGCATGATGCAGGCAGACCATCCGTTTAAAGTAAACGATGGTCTGTTTCTTTTCTAGAGCTTGCTTTTTATTTCGGCTGTCCAGGCGTCAATGCGTTCGGCGGTTTTGTTACTTTCGTTCACTTCGTCGAGGGGAAGTCCTACGAATGCACCGTCTACCACGGCGATGGAAGAGGAGAAGGAATACCCGTCCGTGCTGACTTTGTTGCCCAAGAAGGTACACCCGCTATCCTTCAGGTCCTCGTAGAGTACTCCGATGCCGTCGCAGAATGTGTCGCAGTAGGATTCGGAGTCACCGCAACCGAATAGGGCTACGAACTTCATGGAAAGGTCGCGCTCTTCAGTACTTTTACACCGTCATACCAGTCGTCCTGCAGTTCGCCGTCTCCCCAAGTGGAGGTACCTAGAACCAGCACTTCATATTCCTTGATTTTATCGGCGGTCATCTTGTCAACACTATGTACGTCGGTGGAGGAAACTCCCAACTTTTCGGCTATCTGGTTAGCCAACTCTTCGCAGGTTCCGGTACTGGAACCATAAAAAAACACCAGTCTTTTTCATTGTAAATAAAGTGATTAAATTGTTTGCTGCAAAGTAAAGCTTTGCCGGAGAACGTGAAATACCTACATGTAGGGCTTTTAGTGTTGTGCCGCTCCCCATTTCGGGTTAGCTTGTGGCGTGGTTTATAGAGGTCGCGGCTACCTACTAATTGGATGGCAGACTCTCTTTTTGATGAAAAGTAGGTATTGCCGGATTGTTAAAAATGAAGGACATTTGTACCGGTAATAATAGACAAGTGTTTATGGTTAGATTCGTACATTCCACTCATTCGCAATTCCATCCTTCCGTGGCTGGTAAGTGGCTGGTGTGGGGGACTTTGATGATGCTTCTTGCGGGGGTGGCTATCATTGTTTTTTCGGTATTCTCGCATGATGCACTCGATGCGTGCTGTAATTGCATAATCTGTACTTTCAACCGTGTCCCGAAGGAAGGGGAATATTTGTATAACTGCTACCTGCCGGTCATCAGCATGGTGTGGGTGGCGTTTCTGATACTTTTGGTATATGTGGTCCGCTATTGCATGAACAAGAGGAGGTAGCCGGGTGTTCTATAGGTAAAACTGAAAGGAGACTATATGAAAAAGATTGTTTTGCTTCGCCACGGCGAGAGTGCATGGAATAAGGAAAACCGCTTCACGGGGTGGACGGATGTTGATTTGACAGAGAAAGGTGTTGCTGAAGCTGTAAGGGCGGGTGAGCTGCTGGCAGAAAAGGGATTCCGCTTCAAGAAGGCGTATACTTCCTATCTGAAGCGTGCCGTGAAGACACTGGATTGTGTGCTGGACCGCCTCGACCAGGACTGGATTCCGGTGGAGAAATCGTGGAGGTTGAATGAGAAACACTACGGCCAGTTGCAAGGGCTGAACAAGGCAGAGACGGCTGCCAAGTACGGTGACGAGCAGGTGTTGGTATGGCGCCGGAGCTTTGATGTGGCTCCGCATGCATTGGCCGAGGATGACCCGCGTAATCCGCGTTTTGAGGACCGTTATCAAGAAGTGCCCGATGCCGAACTGCCCCGTACGGAGTCGTTGAAAGATACGATTGAGCGTATCATGCCTTACTGGAAATGTGTCATCTTCCCGAATCTGAAGACGGCCGACGAATTGCTGGTAGTGGCTCATGGCAATAGCCTGCGGGGTATTATCAAGCATCTGAAGCATATTTCGGACGATGAAATTGTGCATCTGAACCTGCCTACGGCGGTGCCCTACGTCTTTGAGTTTGACGATGAGCTGAACTTGACGAAAGACTATTTCTTGGGTGATCCCGAGGAGATAAAGAAATTGATGGAGGCTGTGGCCAATCAGGGAAAGAAGAAATGATTTTGGCGCGCGGAAGCGCGCTATTTCTTTATCCTCTCATCCCATGGAGCAGCGTCATGCTGAGCAGTACCCCGACCACTATACAGATGAGGATAAGGAACCAGTTCATGAGCCGTGCGCCCAGCTTGGTTTCCTTGTGCAAGTTCTGTTCAAAGTAGTTCTTGAAGAACAGATAGATGGCAGGCACGGTGGCGCTTGCCAGCAGGAGGTCTTCGGGAATCTTGTAGATGTAGACTTTGGAAAAGGCGATGAGCGCCCAGTGGCAAAGGAACAGAATGACGAGCAGGTTGACCCTGCGCGAGAAAGCCAGCAGCAGCCCGATGGTGAAAACTGCTACCGAGCAGGGCATCACGGTGGTGGTCATCATGGGAAATTCCATTCCGCGTGCCCACGAAAGGAGCGGGTAGAGGAAAGGCATTGCATAGAGTACCCCCACCAGTACCTTGTATTTCGGGTTGCGCTCGAACGGAGTGTAGCCGGTAAACAAATCCCATAGCCACAACACTGCAATCACTCCCCAGAAGATGGCGAGTATATGGTGGTGTCCGCGCGCTCCGCAATACATCATGTAGTACACGATGGATATCCACCCGTTCAGAAATACCATGTAGATTTTCATGGAGCGTTTTGCCCATAAGGTCGGTTTCCGGTAGAGTTGCGTGGTGAGCAGGATACCTGCTGCGGTGATGAGGAGCTGTGTCCACCAGGTGGCCTCGTTGTATTGTGCGATAG